>ERZ826764.3712-NODE-3712-length-11619-cov-3.585005_pt1 | contig 11619 bp, 10 predicted proteins | sample MGYA00519870_ERZ826764 | MGnify/ENA primary metagenome ERZ826764 (study PRJEB31778, sample SAMEA3449239) | human gut metagenome | biome: human gut; feature: human-associated habitat; material: faeces | place: United Kingdom | collected 2010/2012 ...
GACTGCGGGCATACGATACGATGCTCGGCGGGTTTGATTATAAAACCGACAAGACGCTGCAATGGTTTTACGAACTTCTAACCGATATACCACCCGAGCAGTCCGCTGTCGCGCAGAGCTTTCTGCCGCAGGTCGGGCAAATGCTTGAGGACGGTATACTGAAGCGGCAGGACGGCGCGCTGAAGCCGGACCTTCCGCTCCTGACATTTGCGGAATACGGCGAAGAACGCACGATTTGCGCAAAGCATGCGGAGCTTCTGTCCGCGGCGCTTCACGAAGAGCTTCTCTCGCTTTTCAGCAGTGGTGCCGTCAGACTCCCGCAGCATCTGAACAGCGTCCCCGACTGGCAGCGTTATATGCTGTGCGGCGACAGCGTTCCGATGGCGGTCATTTTGCAGGCAATCGATCGAAAATACCTGTTTGCCGACGCAAAGATGCCATTGTCCGCCGTAATTCTGCTGTGCAACAAACAATTTGATGTATAATTGCATTTCCGAAAACGAGCGATTGAAGAACCGGCACTCATAAAACAGTATAGAGAAAATTTTCACAAACGGCATAGCCTTGACTATGCCGTTTTTCCATTTTAATGAGCGGTAAAGCAGGTCTTCGCTTTCATTGTTTTATGGACCAACATAAACCTGCACTTCATAGTTCCAGTGCAGAATGCCTGATACGATGATGAGCTGCACCGTAAATGCCGGTTCAACACCGTATTTTGTTCGCGCCGTACAAAGCACCTCGCTGACTACTTGTTCCCGGTTTTCTTCGGTACAATCTGCGCATAGATATTTCCCTTTTGGCAATATCTTTAATCCGTCTATATCTGCGTAACGAATGCAGACGGCAAAAAGCCTGGATAATCCGTTTTCGGTGTAGATACCCGCCAAATCCTCAAATGCAAACCGCTCCTTTAGGACAGGCGTAACTTTTTCATAAAAATGGTTGAGATAATTCCAAAGATTATCAAGCGTAGGCGCTGCCAAGGTATCCGAAAGCAAAATCACACGTTCCGGGATATCCTTGACAAAGGGACCGTTAAAGGTTTGCCGCATCTGTAATTTTCTTTCATAGTCTGCTCTTGCTGAGCGGATTTTGGATTGGCTGTACTGGAGTGCTTTTATTTTTTCATCGGCTTTTATTTCCGCCTGCGTTAAAAAGTCCACAATTTTTTCAAGGTCGTCATACTCTAAAACCTTTTTTATTTCCTGCAACGGCAAGTCCATAAGCTGCAAAGCCCGTACTGTATTCAACCGTACAATATCCTGTTCGGTATAATAGCGATAATTTGTCCATTCGTCTTTTTTGCTTGGTTTCACCAATCCGATACGGTCATAATGCCGCAGCGTTTCGCTCGTCGTATGGACTGCCTTTGCGGCTTCTCCAACTGAAAAATATTTCTTCATTATTTTTTGTTTTCTCCTATTGACATTTGTGCTGCACAAAGGTTTATAATTCATTTTAGCATAGGGAACTGCAAAAAGCAATAGGTATCGCAATACTTCTTTAGGAGGAATTGATGCATGATAGAACTGAAACAGGTTACAAAGCAGTACGGCAAAGCGACAGTGCTGAAAAACATTACTTTGTCGGTTGATGAACCGGGCATTTATTGCCTGCTCGGCAGAAATGGCGCAGGAAAAACAACGCTTCTCAAATCCATTGCCGGGTATCAGAACATTACAAGCGGCATAATTCGGGTTAACGGGAAGACCATCACGACATCCACTTTGGATACGGACGTCAGCTATATCGAAAACTTTGCAAAGCATTTTAATCTTTCGGTACGCAAGCTGCTGCGGATTGCTTCCGAAGTAAACCCCAACTATGATTGCGATTTCGCACTGGAAATGATGGAGCGTTTTGAGTTGGACGGAAAGAAGACGTTTCATCACCTTTCTCTTGGCATGAAAACCATGGTTTCCACGATTATCTGTTTGGCAAGCAACAAAAGCGTCGTGCTTTTAGACGAGCCCGTTCTCGGCTTCGACGCGATTATGCGTGTGGAATTTTACGATATGCTGACGGAGAGCTTTCAAAAACACCCCCGCATTATCATCGTGTCAACACACATCATTGAAGAAATCGCAAAGACGATTCAAAAGCTAATCATTATTGACAAGGGAAGTATCCGTTTTTTCGATACTTTGCAATCCGTTGAAACAAAGGCTTTTCGTATCAGCGGACTTCAAAAAGATGTGGAGGCCGCAACACAAGGCTTGAACATCATTGGACGGGATAACGTCGGTGGTCTTGCAACAAGTTATATCTTTGACAATCCACCGGAGCAGACAGATTCATTGGAAATTTGCCCGCTGTCTTTGCAGGATTTCTTTATCCAAATGGTCGGACACAAAGGAGGTGCGGCAAAATGACAGCGATTTATGCCGTTGTAAAACGCTTGCTTGCGAGTAATAAGATCAGTTTCATCATTACAGCTCTTGTAGTGCTTTGTGCTACATCTTCCGGTGACGTTGTTTTGAGTAACGGAAATTATTCCTGGCTGCTTGCTGTTTTCACCCCTTTCTTTTTTGTGTTTTATGATTTCACCAGACTCATGCATTTGGGAACGAGCAAAAAAGATTACTTTTCAGGTTGCTTAATCAGCTATGTTTTTTTGGCGTTTTGCATTTCCGTTGTCAACACGATCATCCATCTGTTGATTGATCCCGTATATCCTGCACAAACCGTTATCAATTTGATGGATGTATGTCAATGGACGAAAAACGGGATTCTTGTTGCCGGATTGCAACAGATGTTCTTTTTGCTGCTTGTTATGGTTTTCCTTCATGTGCTGTTAACTATGCAGCCGTATTGGTATGGGTGGCTGGCAGACGCAGTATTGGTTGCCATGATTTGTATTTTCACACCGTTCGCATCATTACGAAATGTCCTGGCCGGATTTTTCCGACTTATTATGTTGAACGGTAATGCAATTCTGCACATTGGAATCTGTCTGCTGCTAACTGCCGCATTATCTTTCGGAGGCCTTGCGGTCTTAAAAAGAAAAGCCTTGTAGATATGAGGGATGCGTTATGATTCGGATAAAAGCAGTCGATGCACAAAATATATCGGAGGTGTGCAGATTAACGGCAAACCCAAATGGCAATGGAGCGACGACGTATGCATACTGCAACGCACTTTCCATAGCGGAAGCAAAATATGATCCGGAAATGTATCCAAATGCAATTTACAACAATAATATAATCATTGGCTTTTTTATGTACCGGCGCGCAGAAAACCAAGCCGATACAGCAACCATTTGCCGTTTTATGCTCGATTATCGGTTTCAGCATAAAGGGTTTGGGATAAAAGCCCTTGCGTGCATCTTGAGAGGTTTGAAAATTCAAGGCGTTAAGAAAGTAATCCTACTGTCAGATGATGCAAACAAGATTGCCAAAAAGCTATGTCTTTCTTTCGGATTTCAGCTCACGGGAAAGATTGATCATAACCAAAACTGTTATATGCTGGAATGGTAAATCAACTTTATATAATTTATGGAGGAATCACTATGAAGAAAATTATTTCATTTGTATTGTGTCTTATATTGGGCAGTTCCCTTTTGTCGGGCTGCTCGAATGACGGCGAACCGTTTGAGGAAAAAAGCTATACGCCGGATACGCCTGTCAAAGCAATCCGTCTCGAGGTACGGGATAGAGAAATAGAAGTATTATTGTCGGAGGACGAACAAGTTCATATTCAATATTCCGAAAACAACAAAGAGTATTATGATATTACCGTTTCTGACGAAAATGTGTTGACCATAACGAGCGCAGGCAATAAAACGTGGACCGATTATATTGGGGGAAAACCCTCCGCCGAGGACCGGAAAATAACGTTGCAGATACCAAATGCATTTTTGGAAAACCTTATACTATCCACAACCAACGAGGATATAACACTTTCCGCAGCGGCAGTAACTGGAAGTATGGATATTTCTTCAAACGGAGGAAATATCGCCTTTGAAAGCTTAGATGTAGGCAACACGCTTACCCTGAACGTTAAAAACGGAAATGTTTCCGGCACGGTTGTAGGAAGCTATGATGATTTTTCGATACAGTCCGATATCAAAAAAGGGGAAAGCAATCTGCCCGACACAAAAGACGGAGGCGGAAAAACGCTGCATGTTTCATGCAATAACGGTGATGTTGACATTGCGTTTGTAAGCAATGAATAGCAATTCCAAGACTGTTTCTTTGCGGTTTGAGAATAAATGCAAACGGCGGTTATGAAACAACTGTATTCTGCCGCCGTTTTTTGAAAAGAAAAAATATGAATATATAATACTCAAAAATGTATACCCGCTTCAGACATCAACATTTCAAAAATTATACATATATAGCGCTTGATCGTCTCTATTTAATATGTATAATAAATATCTGCAGATATTCATTAAAATGTATAATCGATGAAATCTATCCTGATGAGCAATCTGAACCGGGTTGACCGGGAGTCCCGATTTGCCGTTGGGCGATATGAAATTCGGAAGAGGGGAACGCCGATGCGGCCGATGATTGAAATTGCACACCTCAGCAAGCGCTTCGGGTCAATTGAAGCGGTGCGCGATTTGAGCTTCACCGTCCGCGAAGGTGAGTTGTTTGCTTTTCTGGGGATAAACGGCGCAGGAAAAAGCACAACAATTTCGATTTTATGCGGCCGTCTTCGGCAGGACGCAGGGGAAGTGCGCATCGACGGGAAAAGCATGGAACAGGACAAGGCGGCGGTGAAATCCAAGCTGGGCGTCGTGTTTCAGAACTCCGTGCTGGACAAAGCGCTCACAGTGTTCGATAATCTGTGCAGCCGCGCCGCGCTCTACGGCATCACGGGAACCGCGTTCCGCAAGCGGCTGGATGCACTCGACGGACTTCTGGAGTTGAAACCGTTGCTGCGCCGTCCCGTCGGCAAGCTGTCCGGAGGACAGCGTCGAAGAGCCGACATCGCCCGCGCGCTGCTGCACGAACCGTCGATTCTGATCCTTGACGAGCCGACCACCGGACTTGACCCACAGACGCGCGCCGTCGTATGGCAGGTGATCACCCGTCTGCGGAAAGAGCAGGGGATGACCGTTCTGCTTACCACGCATTATATGGAGGAGGCCGCTGACGCCGATGCTGTCCTTATTATCGATGCAGGACGTCGGGTAGCGTCAGGTACACCTCTCGAGCTTAAAAATGCCTATACCGGCGATTTTATTACGCTTTACGGAGCGGACGAAGAGCAGATACGCCGCCTCAACACGCCGTATGAAGTGCTGCGCGGCGCATATCGCATCGAAGTTCCAAGCACTGCAGCGGCCACAGCGTTGATTTTGGCGCATCCGGAGGTCTTTGTTGACTACGAAATCACCAAGGGTCGGATGGACGACGTATTCCTCGCCGCCACGGGCAAGAAAGCCGGGGAGGAATCGCTGTGAAAACATTGTATGCCTTCACCAGGCGCAACGTAAAGCTCTTTTTTCGAGACAAGGGTATGTTTTTTACCTCTCTGATCACGCCGCTGATCCTGCTTGTTCTTTTTTTTACCTTTCTCGGAAACGTTTACCGCGACACGTTTCTCTCCTTCGTACCACCCGGCGTTCGGGTTCCGGATACACTGATTGACGGCTTTGTCGGCGGCTGGCTGCTGTCTTCTCTTCTGGCCGTCTGCTGCGTAACGGTGGCGTTCTGCTCGAATATGCAGATGGTGCAGGACAAGGTCAGCGGTGCGGAGGCCGATCTTGCGGTCACGCCGGTCAAACGCTCGACGCTGGCAGTCGGCTATTATCTTTCAGCCGCGTTGACTACGCTGCTGATCTGCGGTGTCGCTTTATGCGTGGGCTTCCTGTATTTATGGAATGCAGGGTGGTATTTGAGTCTGTCGGACGTTCTGCTGACGGTACTGGACGTGTTCCTGCTCGTGATGTTCGGCACAGCGCTGTCATCGGTCATCAACGGCTTCTTGTCCACGCAGGGACAGATCTCAGCCGTTAGCTCGATCGTCAGTTCGGCTTACGGTTTCATCTGCGGTGCATATATGCCGCTCTCCCAGTTCGGAACAGGCCTTCGTACCGTTATCTCCTTTTTGCCGGGCACCTACGGCACGGCGTTGATTCATAACCGGCTGATGCGCGGCGTTTTTGAAACGCTGGAATCCGATTATTTGCCCGCCGAATCGGTCGGACTGCTTCGCGAAGCGTTCGACGGCCGGCTGACGCTGCTCGGAACCGAGGTCACGCAGCCGATGATGTACTTGATTCTCTGCGGCTGTACAGCACTGCTTCTGGCAGCCTGCGTGCTGCTGCATATCCGCAGAGGCAGAACGGGGAAAGGATAAATACGCTCTGCATAAGATGCAGAATTTGTTGGAAAAGATGCGATGCGGCTATTGACAAATCTCCGAATGTGTGCTATGATAATGAACGGTCTTTTGAGAAAATCATCCGGGCCCATAGCTCAGCTGGGAGAGCGCCGCGTTCGCAATGCGGAGGTCAGGGGTTCGATCCCCCTTGGGTCCACCAAACGGGTATTGGACGAACACCTACTTTTTTGCAGGCGGCTTCGCCGTTAAATGTTCGATCTGATACCAAAGCAGAAAACGCCGTCTTGGATTTGTTCCAAGGCGGCGTTTTGCTATATCTGCAATCGGCATATTCGTATTATTTTCTGTTCTCTTGTAAAATGAAAGTACAATAAAAAAACAGGAGGATAAACACAATGGAAAAATCATTATTTGAGCAAATGGGCGGCACATACATGCAACAAGGAGATTATATGTTGCCTAATCTCATATTGCCTGCCGAAGAAGAGCGGCCTATCGGCATTTGGGGAAAACGACACGTAAGATACCTGAAGCAATATCACAAGGTGCGGTATTTTAACCTGCTCACCAGCGGAGAGTTAAACTGTTACCTTACCGACATTGACGAACAGGCAGAAGATATGTTTTTTCGGTTAGTAAAACAAATGGCTGAGCGTGAGGGCGTAACTGAACAACTTAAAGCACAAAATCAAATGGAGTGGGTTGGACGGATGAACAATATCCGTAACATAGCGGCAGAAATCATAAATCATGAATTGATACTAATATAGTTAAATCCGCTACCGGTAGAAAGCTGGTAGCGGATTTCGCACTATATCAAACCAAAATATTTTTCAAAAAAGCTTTTTAACTTATCAATGACAGTTTGTTTTTTCAAGGTCCTATTAGAGCCGCCTGAAAACCTTGACATCGGAGGTAATATTTTATCAAGATCTGTTCCTGTGGTTTTTATCTCACCATCTCTGAATGAGTTCTCTATAAATTTTTGAGCCTCATCGTGTTTTAGCTTTTCATCTTTGATGATTGTTTCTAAGTCCTGTTCTTTTTGCTTTTTGACAAAATCTTTCCAGTCCTTTTCCACATCTGTTTTTACTGTCATTTGGGCAACAAATCCCTCAATTAGAGCTTTTTTGCTGCGCAACTCAACACTTGCATCTATTGATTTGTTAATATCAGCAAGAATAGTTTTGTCCTCACAGTTTGATTCATGATATTTGGAAACAAGCATCAAGATATAATCTATATTGACCTCGACTTGCTTGATAAGCTCAATTTCAAAGACAATATCATCATTGATTCGTTCTTTTTCAATGTCACTTTTTTTAGCATAATCTTGATATAAGTCAATATAAACACTTTGATAATCCTGCAAATCTCTAACTGATACAGAATTATCGCCTTCAAAATCGTCAAAACATCTTAAAATATTTCTCAATTTCAAAATGCGACCGAACAGTTTAATAAATTCTTTTTCGTTATCCTCGCCAACGATTTGACTGCTTATCGGAAATTCATTTACAAGTCTGGTTAGAAGCTCGTTATAGCCTTCAATATGTTTTCCGTGCTCATCTTCATAGCCATCCATATATTCATAGTAAGTTTTTAGAATAACCATACCTCTTGCGTTTTTATCCCCAAAAAGCGCTAAGGCATTATTGGTGGCTGTCTCAAGATTTCTGAAGCAAACAATGTTTCCAAATGTTTTAACTGAGTTCAAAATACGATTAGTACGGGAAAACGCTTGTATCAAACCATGATCTTTTAAATTCTTATCTACCCATAAGGTATTGAGAGTAGTAGCGTCAAATCCCGTTAGAAACATATTGACTACGATCAGCAAATCAATCTCACGATTTTTCATCCTCAATGAAACATCTTTATAATAGTTGGGAAATTTATCCGCAGATGTATCGTAACTGACATTAAACAACTTATTATAGTCATCAATGGCGCTATCAAGGAAATCCCGTGAAGTCTGATCAAGACCACTTGTGTCGAAGCTTTCATCTTGTAAAACATCATCAGGATCTTCCTCATTCGGATTAAAACTGAATATCGTAGCAATATTTAATTTATGTCCGGTTTCCTCCATTTGTTTTTTGAATTCATTGTAATATGCAATCGCTGCCGGAATAGAAGCGACTGCAAAAATCGAATTAAAACCATTTACCTTTGCAGTTGTTTTTTGCTCTGATACAGTATTATTCTTGGACTTCGCCATTTTTTCTACATTCGTAATCACTTTATGATCATAATAGGAACGGCTTTGATTGCGATAAGTTTTCTGCTCAAAATGTTCAAGAATGTATTGTGTAATTTCAGATACTCTTTTAGGATCAAGCAAAGCTTTTTCACGGTCAATTGCCTTTACTTGCTTGTCATATAAAATCTCAGGATTTTTGATTGTGTTGATATAATCGATTCTAAAAGGCAATACATTACCATCGTGGATAGCATCAACAATGGTGTATGCGTGCAGTGGTCTTACTTTATTCCCGTTTTCATCCGGCTCACCACCGAAAACCTGTGCCGTAGTACGCATATTCGGTGCATTGGAACTGTTAGAATTCGATGCAAAAATCGGCGTGCCCGTAAAACCGAAAATATGATAATTTTTAAAGTGCTTTGTAATAGACTTGTGCATATCTCCGAACTGAGAACGATGGCATTCATCGAAAATCATAACAATGTGTTTTTTATAAACTTCACGTTCTTTGTTCTTGGATATGAACTTATCTAACTTTTGAATGGTTGTGATGATGATTCTTGCATTATCATCTTCCATTTGTTTTTGCAGAATTTTAGTAGAGGTGTTGCTGTTGGCAGCACCTTTTTCAAACCTGTCATATTCTTTCATTGTCTGATAGTCAAGATCTTTTCTATCGACAACAAACAATACTTTATCAATGAAATTCAATCTTTGAGCAAGCTGTGCGGTTTTAAAGCTGGTTAAAGTCTTGCCGCTTCCGGTGGTATGCCAAATGTAACCGCCTGCCTCTTTTCTGCCGGTTTTTTTGAGATTGGTAGAAAGGATAATGCGGTTTAGAATTTTTTCAGTTGCCGCAATTTGATAAGGACGCATTACCAACAATAAATCCTCTGAAGTAAACACACAGTAACGAGTCAAAATATTAAGCAGGGTATGTTTTGCAAAAAAGGTTTTTGTAAAATCCACAAGGTCCGGGATGGTACGGTTTTTCTCATCCGCCCAATAGCTTGTGAATTCAAAGCTATTAGAAGTCTTTTTCTTTTTTGCTGCGTTTTTCTCTGCATTGTCTTTGATATGCTGAAATCTTGTTGTGTTAGAATAATACTTTGTATGCGTACCATTGGAGATTACAAACAGCTGTACATACTGATACAATCCGCTGCCTGCCCAAAAGCTGTCACGCTGGTATCGATTGATTTGGTTAAACGCTTCCCGAATTGCGTTCCCTCGTTTTTTAAGCTCAATATGCACTAATGGCAATCCGTTTACCAAAATCGTCACATCATAACGAGTATCATGCTTTCCGCCGTCTTCTTCATACTGGTTTATTACCTGCAAATGATTGTTATGAATGTTGGTTTTATCTATCAGCTTGATATTTTTTACATAACCGTTATCAAGAGTGAGATTTTGCAGATAATCTTCCTGTATTTTGTGGGTTTTCTCTACAATTCCATCATTGCCGTTTGAAATAACGCTGTTGTAAAAGTCGTTCCACTCTTTATCGAAAAAGGTGTAGTTATTCAGTTTTTCAAGCTGAGTACGGAGATTGTCAATTAAGTCCTGTTCGCTTTTTATAGTAATGTATTCGTAGCCCTGACTGACAAGGCGATTTATAAAATCCTGTTCAAGCGCCGCTTCGCTTTGATAGTCGGTGCTTTTTCTTTTTTCGGGTGTGTACTCAGCTACCACCGTACTTTCGGTAGAGCTTGCCACAATTTCAAAGCTGTTCATTTTCCGTCGCCTCCTTTTTCTTAAAAGTTAAGAGTTTATCTCGGTAATATTCATATTGCTTTTGTCTTGCTTCAATTTCAGCAGGTAACCCCTCGCTGATATCGTTGCAAAGCTTATCGAAACGGTCAAGAATATCAACAATGCGCTGTTGTTCTGCAAGTGACTTTTCCTTGTCTTCTGGATATGGAATTGGAATTTCTAAGCCTAAAATTCTTGACGAATTAAGGTCTCCCCGTGCTCCCTCTTTTTTTGAAATCAAATCGTCATATTGATTACAAACACAATAAAACACATATTTATACAAAGCAACTTCTGGATTAATTTCTATTGCCAAACAGTGCTGATTTGTGGTTAATGGTATTTTATTTATAGCACAGCGTCCTGCTGTTACACCCGAAATCGCAACAATTACGCAATTTGCAGGTATCCACTTTGCTGATGTTTCTTGCACAGCTAATTCTGTAATAAAACAATCTGTCTTATTGATTTCATTAAAAACAACTTCTTGCGTTCTAAGCCACGGAATAGTCCCATTCTCATAGTAATCTTTATTACTTTTTAAAGGAGTACCACCAGAGCGACTTGATAGTGCTATTTGTTTTAATGACTTTTTATTGGTATTTTTACTCAACAAATCATCTCTATAATACTCATACTGCTGTTTTCTCGCAGTGAGTTCCGCACTGAGTTCCGCACTGAGTTCCGTAAATTTATCCAATATACGAACGATTTCTTCTTGTACCGGTAAAGGCGGTAGAGGAATTTTAAACTTTGAATATTTTTCAATCCACTGACGAGTATGGTCTGCAGGAGCGTATTGTATGTTTTTCATCACATGATATATATATCTAAAATCTGCATCATGAGACTTATCCTTTTTTAATCTTAACATCTTCATTGCGGAAGATTTAACCTTAAAATCAAAGTCTACCCAATGAAAAGAAGTAGTAAAATCGTCAAAAATTATAACCGGATTATCTGTTGACGCCTCAAATATACCTGTACTCTCATTAGTATAGCCCAAAATAAAAGATTGACCCGCCGTCAATACAGGTGTTTCAAATCCGTCATCGTATTTAGTATCTTTTACAATATATTTGGTAGGTTGCTCATAATCCATAACTGTGTATAAAAAATCGTATTCTACACCCTCTGGGCAAAGTTTATAGATAAGTTGTTCTAATTTACTCATTTTCTTCACCTCCGGTATGCCAGCCTAGCTTCTCTTGTATGCTCGCTTTCTACATAAGTTGACACAGAAAGATTGTAATCTGCTTTTTCAATATCTTCCTGTTTAACAAGAGCAGTAAAATGCTTTTCAGTCTTTCGGTTGATATAAGCGTTTAATATATTCTGAATGTTATTAGGCTCGTTGCTTG
>ERZ826764.3713-NODE-3713-length-11602-cov-3.587079_pt1 | contig 11602 bp, 7 predicted proteins | sample MGYA00519870_ERZ826764 | MGnify/ENA primary metagenome ERZ826764 (study PRJEB31778, sample SAMEA3449239) | human gut metagenome | biome: human gut; feature: human-associated habitat; material: faeces | place: United Kingdom | collected 2010/2012 ...
AATTGCCGGCTACGAGAGTGTAGCGGCGGATCCGTTTTGCTACGATCCTCCAGTTCAGATAAGTACCGATGGCAAGTCCGATGGCTGTCCAGCCGGCATCGGCAACTCCGGTCAGATAAGCAAGTCCCGGAAGTCCCATCAGAAGCCAACTGCTCATGTCAGAAGCTTCGGCACTCATGGCGGTAACAAGAGGACCTAATTTTCTGCCTCCCAGATAGAAATCTGCGGAGTCGTTGTTGTTCTTGGAGCAACGATAGCCCACATAAAGCATACATCCTAAATAGACGAGGATCGCGAGCGTGATGCAGAGATGTGCTGTTGTCATTTGATTCATTCCTTTCTTTTTATATGTAACAGTCTGAATGCAGTATATAAGGACTGGTAACTCAGCAGTTACAGATTATACAATAAACATCAACATTTTAACATAAATCAGGCTTTTATACAAGAAAGCGACAGAAAAGGAGAAGAAAAATGGCGGAAATTTAATGTAAAACGAGTGGTCAGAGGATGAAAAATGCAGGTTAAAAGAAGATTTCATCATTTTTTAAGAAAAAACTACTTCCTTTTTGCGGAGTTTCGTGTATCATAGTAGATTGAGAGCCTGAACAGGATAAGGAAAGTATGTAAAGCGGAGGAATATGATGAAAAGACGTTATGTGGCTATGATCAGTGCGGTTCTTTGTTCCGCAATGATATTGAGTGCCTGTGGCAATTCAAAAAAAACAGAGAGTATTTATACCGGGGATAAGACAGAAGTTCCGGCATGGCAGGCGAATCTGGATGCCATTTCACCTTCGGCATATGCAGATGTAGAGGGGCTGGATTTAGAGCCGGGAACTTATATTTCCGTGATCGGAAGAGCCGGAGGGACACCTTACTGGGATGAAGTAAAGAAAGGTGTGGAGCAGGCAGCCGAGGATCTTAATGAGAGTCTTGGATACAGCGGAGATGATAAGATCAAGGTGGTATACAATGCCCCGGATGAGAATGATAATATTGATGAGATGGTCAACATCTTAGATGAAGAGCTTGCAAGATATCCCGATGTGATTGCGGTGTCCAGTATTGATGAGAGTGCTTCGGAGGTTCAGTTTGATCTTGCGACTGCGAACGGGATTCCGATCGTAGCGTTTGATTCAGGAAACAGTTATCAGGGAATCCAGTGTATCTGCCGGACAGATAATAAAGAAGCCGCAAAGACGGGTGTGAAGAAATTATGTGAGGCTATCGGTGACAGTGGGGAAATTGCCCTTCTGCTTAATGATTCTGTATCGGAGAATGGAAAAGAAAGAGAAGCCGGTGTAAAAGAGGAGATTAAGGCAAATCATCCTGATGTATCCGTAGTAGAGACGATCTATGTAGATGAACTGGATCAGTTAAAGCGGAAAGCAGCGGCAGAGCAGCTTGGGATGTCTGCAGAAGATCTGGCTGCAGCAGAAGCAGGAGAAAAGATGGATGATGCAGCTCAGACGACAGGCACTGCAAATGGAAGTGGTACAGATACAGCAGAAACTTCTGCAAATGGCGATGACGGAACGGCAGCCGGAGGAACAGATACAGCAACGAAGGACGGAGCAACCGCACCGACTGTAGCGGAAAAGTTTGAGGAAGTAAAGTCGGCAGCCGACAAAATGAGTAACGAAGAGGCGGTTGCGTATTACCTGAAAAAGCATCCGGAACTGAAAGGGATCTTTGCATTGAATGAAACTTCTACCCAGTTGGGGATTCAGGTGCTGGATGAACTGGACAATTCCGATGAAATTCAGATTGTAGGATTTGATGCAGGAAAAGAACAGGTGAAAGCACTGGAGGACGGAGAACTGGATGGACTGGTTGTACAGAATCCATTTGGAATGGGATATGCGGCAGTGATCGCATCTGCCCGTACAGTTCTTGAGATTGGAAATGAAGCGGAAGTGAATACGGGGTATGTATGGGTGACGGCAGAGAATATGGATGATGCCGATATTAAACCGCTGGTTTACAAATAAAATCCAGAGAGCAGTTTACAGACAGGAAAAGTATTACAGCAAAAAGCAACAGAAAAAAATACCCGGGATGAGAGAATCTTGAAAGATCGTCATCCCGGTTTTCTTATCAGTTTTCCTCCTAATCCTGACTGGCTTTGCTCAGAGAAAAGATAAATTCCGTACCGACTCCTTCGGTGCTGATGACATTGATATGCTCATCGTGAGCCTGGATCACTTCCTTGACAATAGCAAGCCCCAGTCCGGTTCCCTTCTTATCCTTTCCACGGGACAGATCAGATTTATAGAAACGTTCCCAGATTTTATTCAGTTCTTTTTTCGGAATACCGATTCCCTGATCTTTTACAGAGACAAAGATCTTATCATTTTTTCCTGATACTTCCACAAAAACAGAAGATTCATTTTCGCTGAATTTGATTGCGTTATCAATCAAGTTGTAAAGAACCTGCTGGATTTTCCGCTTATCTGCACAGACAAAAACCGCATCAGGAAGCAGCAGCAACTGAATGGAAATGTGCTTCGGTGTGCAGACTCCCTCGAAAGAGAGGGCTGTATTCTTGATCACTTCCTGAATATCAAAGGTGGTTTTGTCTAAAAGCAGCTCTTTGGTATCAAATTCGTTGAGAGTGAGCAGGTCGGTAGTAAGGTCGGTCAGTCGTTCCGCCTCGAACAGGATGATATTCAGGTACTTTTCATGTAATTCCGGTGGGATTGTTCCGTCGGTCATTGCCTGCACATAACCTTTGATGGAGGTCAGCGGTGAGCGGAAATCATGGGAAACATTTGCTACGATCTTTTTCTGATAATCATCCATGTCTTTTAACTGCACAGACATGAAGTTCAGGGAGGCAGAAAGATATCCCATTTCATCATGAGAATGAACCGGGATCGCATAATCCAGGTTCCCCATGGCGTACTGCTTGGCGGCCTCTGTGATCTGCCGCAGCGGGCGGTAGACAAAGAAGTGGAATCCCAGCAGGAAAATGAAAGACAGTCCGAAGATCACTGCCAGAGTAATGTAAACCGGACGCATCAGAAGCGAACACTGCTTTTGGATGTCAGAAACCGGATGATGGATCAGCAGATATCCCTTTGTTGAGAATCCTTGAGTGACCGGTGCCATGACAGTAATAAAATCCTCGTCAAAGTAATCGTGGTAAGTTCCGGTAATGTACTGGCTGTTCCCGATTTCGGCCGGATCAAAATTTTCAATCGTACGGGGGGCAGTCGTACCTCTGATATTGGAAGAGGTAATGAGACTTCCATCCGGTGCGACGAACCAAAGAGAAGAATTTAAGTACAGCCGCATGGCAATGAGCTGGGACTGGACTGCCCAGATAGAAGAGTCTTCTGAAAAATAAGAAGGCAGATAATTATTGGAGATCAGAGTTGCCTCCCTGTAAAGAGACTGGGAAATATCTTCTTCCAGTCTGTCCATGATCAGCTCATTTGTCAGTGTGGCGGTTGTAAAAACGCACAAAAAACCAAAAATAATATATAGGACGATAAATTTTAAGTGCAAAATACTTTTCATGATGTTCCCCCGGATATCATCTGTTGTAAAAATTATTTCGTTTCAAATTTGTAGCCGATTCCCCACACGGTACTCAGACTCCAGTGAGGATGATCCTTGATCTTTTCACGAAGTCTCTTGATATGAACGTCAACGGTTCTTGTATCACCGATGTACTCATATCCCCAGATGCGGTCAAGAAGCTGCTCACGGGTGAAGACCTGATTCGGTGAAGCGGCAAGGCAGTATAAAAGCTCCAGTTCTTTTGGAGGCATTTCTACATTTTTCCCGTCACAGAGAACAGAATAATTGGTCAGATTGATCGTCAGTCCTTCATATTCAACGCATTTGGTCTTTTCCCGGGCGGGTTCAGCCTGTCTGCCGACCTGATAGCGGCGGAGTACGGCACGCACACGGGCAACCATTTCTTTTGCGTCAAAAGGCTTCATAATATAATCATCCGCACCAAGCTCCAGGCCAAGTACCTTGTCAAATACCTCACTTTTGGCAGAGAGCATAATGATCGGGGTTACGGATTTGGCACGGATCTCACGACAGACCTGATATCCGTCGATGCCGGGAAGCATCAGGTCAAGCAAAATAAGATTCGGCTGGTAAGTATCAAAAGCAGCCAGTGCATCTTCGCCGTTGTAAACCATTTTTGTATCAAAGCATTCTTTTGTCAGATAGAGCGAGATCAGCTCCGCAATATTTTCATCATCATCAACGATGAGAATTTTTTGTTTCCCTATCATGAAAGATCCTCCTTTTTATTTATCAGGCTTATTATCCGAGTTCTACGATCGTAACACCTGCATCGCCCTCTCCAAATTCAGCGAGGTGATAAGATTTTACGTGCTTCTGCCGACGCAGATATTCATGGATTCCTTTACGCAATGCCCCGGTTCCTTTTCCGTGGACAACACGAACCGTGTATAAATGGGCGAGCAGTGCATCATCGAGGTATTTGTCCAGTTCTGCAACCGCTTCATCTACAGTTCGTCCAAGCAGATTGATCTCCGGGCGGACAGAGAGAGATTTTCCCATTTTGATCTTCCCTTTGGAAGTGCGGTTCATTTTCTTTGCACCATATGAAGATGGTTCTTCAATGATCTCAAGGTCTGAAATATTGACCTGGGAACGAAGGATTCCCATCTGAACTGTCAGATTTCCACGAGCATCCGGCAGGGAGCTGACAGTTCCGGTCAGGTTCATGCTCAGAACCTTGACAGATTCTCCCAGTTTAAAGTCGGAAGGCTTATGTTCTTTTTTCGGTTTTTTTGACTTCAGTGAAGAAGCAGCGGCAGTATCATTGACTTTCTTACGGATCCGTTCCCGATCTTTTTCCATCTCTGCCGCAGAAATATTTTCCTTGCCGAATTTATGGAATTTGCGGATCGTCTCATCTGCGACTTCCTTTGCATCCCGGAGGATGGCATTTGCCTTTTCATTTGCCTCACGCAGGATCCGGTCACGCTGTTCGTCCAGCTTTTCCTGTCGCTCTTTTGCCTGCGATTTTAATTCTTCAGCCTCTTTGCGGAGAGCAGAAATCTCTTCCCGCTCCTTTTCAATCGTACGTTTACTTGTCTCCAGATCGGTGAGAAGATCCTCAAAAGAAATATCCTGTTCCGTCAGACGCTCTCTTGCGTCATCAATAATATAATCGGGCAGTCCGAGTTTCCCGGAAATAGCAAAGGCATTACTTTTGCCGGGGATACCGATCAGAAGCCGGTAAGTCGGGCGTAAACTCTGGACATCAAATTCACAGCATGCATTCTCTACTCCCGGAGTGGAAAGTGCATAGACTTTCAGCTCACTGTAATGAGTCGTCGCCATGGTGCAGATCCCCTGTGAATGGAGATGGGAAAGAATGGCGATCGCCAGTGCCGCTCCCTCTGTCGGGTCTGTTCCTGCACATAACTCATCAAATAAGACCAGAGAATGTGAATCTACTTTCTTAAGAAACGATACAATGTTCGTCATATGGGAAGAAAAAGTACTCAGACTTTGCTCAATACTCTGTTCGTCTCCGATATCCGCATAGATCTGATGAAAAACTGCAAGCTGCGAGCGGTCACCGGCAGGGATATGCAGCCCTGCCTGCCCCATGAGACAGAAAAGTCCGACTGTCTTCAGGGAAACGGTCTTACCACCGGTATTTGGACCGGTCACGATCAGCAGATCAAACTCTTCTCCGAGAGTGACCGTGATCGGAACGACCGTCTTAGGATCCAGCAGCGGGTGACGTCCCTCACGGATATGGATTTTATTTTCTTCGTTAAAAACCGGACGGCTGGCTTTCATGGACAGAGCCAATGCACCTCTTGCAAAAATAAAGTCGAGATCGGTCAAAGCACGGTAATCCGCCCGGATTTCTTCAATATACTGGGCGGCTTCTTCACTCAGACCGGCAAGAATGATCTGGATTTCTTCCTGTTCTCTGGCATAAAGTTCCTTCAGGTCATTATTCAGTTTCACGACAGCCATAGGTTCAATAAAAAGCGTAGAACCGGTAGAAGACTGGTCATGGATCAGTCCCTGGACCTGTCCACGGTATTCAGCCTTGACCGGGATGCAGTAGCGGTCACCCCGCATGGTGATGATCGGATCCTGTAAATAAGTCCGCAGAGAACCATTTACAAGACTGGTCAGAGTTGCATGTACCCGCTCATTGATCCCATTAATACTGCGTCGGATATGCTTTAATGTGGAGCTTGCATCATCACTGACTTCATCTTCCCCGGGGATACACCTCTCAATCTCATTTGCCAGAGGGGTAAGCGGTTCAAGCTGTTCAAAAAAAGCATCCAGACAGTCGCAGGATTCTTCCTGTGTATCATGTCTGCCATAAGCCTTTACCCGGGCAGCATTTCCGAGAAGGCGGCTGATGCGGAGCAGCTCGGAAATACTTAAAGCACCACCGACTTCCAGCCGTTTCATGGACTCTTCGACTGGAGCAGCATCACCGAAAGAAATGCGTCCCTTTTGTACAATCCTGGTGAACGCTGCCGCAGTCTGTTCCTGAAATGTATTAATTTTATTGATATCTGTCATCGGCTTTAACCGGCGGCAGAGCTGCCCTCCGCGGAAAGAAGTTGCCTCCTTCTCCAACAGGGCAATGATCTTATCATATTCTAATTTAAATAAAGTCTTCTGGTTCATAATTCCACCTTGATATTTTTTAGGATTAACTCTGTCCTATTGTACCCCATTCTTTGCGTAAAGAAAAGGCTTTTATCCGATATTGAACAATGAGAATAAATCAGTTATACTAGAAAACGAAAGACTTTTTTCGTATGGGAGACAGTGCCTATGTTAGATGAAAAAGAGCAGGAGAAGCCTCAGGAAGAAGAGGAATCTTATTCATTCCTGCAGGAGACGATAAAGCCCAAAAAGATCAGCCGGAAGATGCTGATCCAGCAGTTTGTCAGGATCGCTCTGTACGGGCTGATTTTCGGAGGAGTTGCGAGCCTGGGATTTTTTGCGGTGAAGCCGGCGGCACAGAGGTGGCTGAAAGGCAAACCGGAGACAGTGACGATCCCGGAAGATGATACTCCTTCAGGGCAGGAAGATGCGGCAGCAGGAAATCAGAATGATCCGGTGGATCAGACATTGAGCAAAGAAAATTATGAAGAGATCCTTAAGAGTATGTATCAGGCTGTAAAGGAAGCAAAAAAGGGAGTTGTATCTGTCAGTGCGGCATCGGAGGAAGAAGACTGGGATGCGGAGGCAACGGGGATCACCTCGTCTGTATCAGGAGTGATCACTGCGGATAACGGACAGGAGCTTCTGATCTTTGCCAGCGAGTCAGTCTGCAAAGATGCGGAAGAATGGCAGGGGGAATTTGTAGACGGTACAAGTTATAAGGCATCGGTCAAAAGCAGAGATAAGAACAGTGGATTTGCAGTATTCAGTGTGGCAAAGAACGAGCTGTCAGATGCAACCTGGAATGCGATCCATGTCGCAGAACTTGGCAATTCCAATCTTGCAGCTCAGGGGGACGGAGTGATTGCACTTGGAAATACCTTAGGATATGAGGACGGAGTCAGTTATGGGATTATCAGTTCCACCGAATATCAGCAAAAATTCCGGGATGGCGAATGCGGAGTGATCGGAACAGATATTTCCGGTTCAGATGGTGCGACAGGAATCCTTTTCAATATGGACGGAGAAGTAATCGGAATGATTTCGGATGATATCTGGGAAGATAAGGGAGACCATACGGTGAATGCATATGCAATCTCTGATCTGAAATCCAGGATCCAGTTGATGGCGAATGGGGGAAGTGTGCCTTATATCGGAATTTACGGAACGACTGTGACGGGAGAACTTCAGCAGAATGAAGGCATGCCGTCAGGATTGTATGTCATTGAAGTAGATCCTGATTCTCCGGCAATGGCAGCAGGAATCCAGAGCGGGGATATTATCTGGCAGGTTTCCGGTGAGTCAGTTTCCAGTATGAGCAGCTATGAGAAGGCTGTGCTGGAAGAAAAGAGCGATGCAGTGATCCGGGTTAAAGGAAAAAGAAAAGGTGCTGACGGATATGTGGATCTTGATTTCACTGTGAATGTTGGCGATAAAAAATAGTGCAAGTGGGATGATAATCCCACGATATGCGAATATTGGGTAGGATTGTGGGAGTGCGTAGCACGGAGCAATCCGTAGGCATCAAAGTCGGGGGCTTTTGACCCCGACATCAAAATAATAGAAAGAGGATAGAAATGAGATATATTAGTGGATTATGTGAAGGCGAGACAATCAGGAATGTATACCTTTGTAAGGGAAAGCGTTCTGCGGAGACAAGAAATGGAAAGCCTTATGACAATCTGATCCTTCAGGATAAGACTGGAACGTTAGACGGAAAGGTATGGGATCCTAATTCACAGGGAATTGCGGATTATGATGAGAAAGATTTTATCGAAGTATTTGGAGATATCATTAATTATAACGGGAATCTTCAGATGAACATCCGTCAGATCCGGGTGGCTCAGGAAGGAGAATATAATCCGGCTGATTATATGCCGACAACAGAGAAAAGTGTGGACAGTATGTACGAGGAACTGGTGGCATATATCCGTCAGATTTCCAATCCATATCTGAGAGCGGCACTGGAATTTTACTTCGTGAAAGATGAAGCATTTATTGCAAAATTCAAAGGTCATTCTGCTGCGAAGACGGTTCATCACGGATTTGCCGGAGGTCTGCTTGAGCATACACTTGGCGTGGTTCATTTATGTGAATATTTTGCTTCAAATTACAGCATCCTGAACCGGGATCTTCTGCTGACTTCAGCAATTTTCCATGACATTGGAAAAGTAAAAGAGCTGTCTGCATTTCCGGATAATGATTATACAGATGAAGGACAGTTGATCGGTCATATTGTGATCGGTGTGGAAATGATCGATGATGCGATCCGCTCGATTCCTGATTTCCCAGAAAAGATAGGAAATGAACTGAAGCACTGTATCGTGGCACATCATGGCGAGCTGGAATATGGTTCACCAAAGAAACCGGCACTGGCAGAGGCAATGGCTCTGAACCTGGCAGACAGTGCAGATGCGAAGCTTCAGACACTGACTGAGCTTTTTAAGAATAAAAAGGGAACAGACTGGCTGGGATTCAACCGTTTATTTGAGTCAAATATAAGGAAAACCTCAGATATTTAAGATATTTGCAAAGCGTATTTTTCATAATTTAAGATGTCAGGGTCAAAAGGTCTGAAACCACGTGTGCTTGCACACTGGTGGTAGAATGACCTTGAGACCCGCCCCGATATGAGCATAAAAGTGGGGCGTAAGCACCATGATATGCGAATAGCGGGTAGGATTGTGGGAGTGCGTAGCACGAAACAATCCGTTGGCATCATTGTTGGGGGCTTTTGACCCCAACATCAATTTAAGAATCGGCTTTCAACAAGAATAGAAATAGGAACAGAAATAAAATGCTGAATAAAAATGACGTTGTAACAGTAGAAATAACGGATATTGGTGTGGGCGGTGAAGGAATCGGCCGCGTGGATGGATATACCCTGTTTATTAAAGATGCGATCATCGGGGATGTAGTAGAAGCGAAAGTGATGAAAGCAAAGAAAAATTATGGCTATGCCCGGATGATGGAGATCATCCATCCATCGGCAGATCGTGTAGAACCAAAGTGTGCATTTGCAAGAAAGTGCGGTGGCTGTCAGATCCAGGAAATGTCTTATGAGCGTCAGCTTGCTTTCAAAGAGCAGAAGATTCGTGGTAATCTGGAACGGATCGGTGGTTTTGACAGGGGAAAGATCGATGCGGTAATGGAACCGGTGGCAGGAATGGACGAGCCATTTCGTTACAGAAATAAGGCACAATTCCCCTTTGGCACAGATAAAGAGGGGAATCCTGTTACTGGATTTTATGCCGGAAGAACCCATGATATCATTGCCAATACAGAATGTATCCTGGGAGTTGAGCAGAATCGGGAGATTCTCGAAATTATTTTGCAGTATATGAAAGAAAATTGTGTTGCAGCGTATGATGAAAAGTCAGGCAAAGGCCTGATCCGCCATGTACTGATCCGCTATGGATTTACAACAAAAGAGATCATGGTCTGTCTTGTGATCAACGGAACGAAATTACCGAAAGCGGACCGGCTGATTAAAAAACTGACTCAGCTTGAAGGAATGACAAGTATTACGCTCAGTCCGAATACACGCAGGGATAACGTCATCATGGGAAATTCTTATGAAGTACTGTGGGGACAGGGATTTATCACAGATTATATTGGAAATGTAAAGTATCAGATTTCTCCTTTGTCCTTTTATCAGGTGAATCCGGTGCAGACTGAAAAACTGTACGGACTTGCACTGGAATATGCAGATCTGAAAGGGACGGAAACTGTATGGGATCTGTATTGCGGTATCGGAACAATTTCTCTCTTCCTTGCACAGAAGGCAAAGCAGGTCTATGGAGTTGAGATCGTGCCGCAGGCAATCGAAGATGCAAAGAATAATGCGAAGATCAATGAGATCAATAATGCAGCGTTCTATGTTGGAAAGGCAGAAGAAGTTCTGCCGGACTATTATGAAGAATATGCTAAAACTCATGGTGGCGAGAAGGCACGTGCGGATGTGATCGTAGTAGATCCTCCGAGAAAAGGCTGTGATGAGACGCTGCTTGAGACGATCGTGAAGATGGAGCCGGAAAAAGTTGTGTATGTAAGCTGTGACTCTGCGACCCTGGCAAGGGATCTGAAGTATCTGTGTGAAAATGGGTATGAGATCAGGAAAGTGCGGGGAGTGGATCAGTTCCCGGAGACGGTGCATGTCGAGACGGTAGTTAAGTTGGTTAGAAAAGCTCCTGACGCATATATCGACATTACCGTTGATATGGATGAACTGGATTTAACTGCTTCTGAAGCAAAAGCGACTTATGAAGAAATCAAACAGTACATCTTAGATAAATACGATACAAAGGTGTCCAATCTCTATATTGCTCAGGTGAAAGAGAAATATGGCATTATTGAAAGAGAAAATTATAATAAGCCAAAATCAGAGAATTCAAAACAGCCACAATGTCCAGCAGAAAAAGTTGAAATGATTGAAGAAGCATTGAGACATTTTAAGATGATTTAACGTGTAATCGGTACATTGGTAAAATCAAAAATCCTTCTGTAAAATGATATTAAATCAAATTACAGAAGGATTTTTTATATGACAACATTATTTGAAGAACAAGGTGGAAGATACGAATTGCAAGGCGATTACAGATTGCCTTGCGTTACATTGCCAAACTTTAAAATGTAGATCAGCAAGTATTGAATAAGCCTGCAAAGTTGACAAATGACCAGATATAAAGTTATGATTATTCAGAAAACTTTAATACCGGGAGATGATTAATTTGAATTTGAATTCAACGAAAAAGAAACAGATGAGTATGCGCGTTGTAATATATTTATTCGGAATGGTGTTGTTAGCATTAGGGATTACATTGAATACGCAGGCAGGTCTTGGAGCATCAGCAATCGTGTCTGTGCCATACACGATCAGTCAGGGAACCGGGATGAATTTTGCGAACCTGACACTGATTGCTTATTGTGTGCTGGTTGTGGCACAGTTTTTTAT
>ERZ826764.3721-NODE-3721-length-11578-cov-8.813070_pt1 | contig 11578 bp, 10 predicted proteins | sample MGYA00519870_ERZ826764 | MGnify/ENA primary metagenome ERZ826764 (study PRJEB31778, sample SAMEA3449239) | human gut metagenome | biome: human gut; feature: human-associated habitat; material: faeces | place: United Kingdom | collected 2010/2012 ...
TGTTTGTCTTTGATCTCTTTGGACCTCTGAAAGCTCTTTATGGAGAAGCAACCCGACTGACCGTGATGAATGCCGCATTAGACCGCATTGAAGCTGTTTTGGACGAGCCCGAACTTCCCGATAACGGAAATCAACATATTCTGTCACAGGCACAGCCGGATCAGCCAGAAGTACAATTTAGCGATGTGGCCTTCGCCTATCAGGACAAGGAAGTCCTGCACAACATCAACTTCTCTATGCAGAAGAATACCATGACCGCACTTGTGGGACCGTCTGGCGGTGGCAAATCCACGATTGCGAACCTTCTGGCGCGGCTGTGGGATGTGAAATCTGGAACGGTAACGGTTCGCGGGACGGATATTCGGGATGTGCCGCTGGCTGAGTTGATGGAACAAATCAGCATGGTATTCCAGCGCGTGTACTTATTCCAAGACACAATTTATAACAATATCAGCATGGGCAAACCTGACGCCACTGAACAGGAAGTCTATGAGGCAGCTAAGAAAGCTCGGTGTTATGACTTTATCATGGCTCTGCCGGATGGATTTCAGACTGTTGTTGGCGAGGGCGGCGCTACTTTGTCCGGCGGCGAGAAACAGCGTATTTCTATTGCCCGCTGTATTCTGAAAGATGCCCCGATTGTAATTTTAGACGAAGCAACAGCCAGTGTCGATACTGATAATGAAAGTTACATTCAGGAGGCAATCAATGAGCTGGTCAAGGGTAAGACATTACTTGTAATTGCACATCGGCTGAATACCATCCGGCAGGCAGATCAGATTTTGGTAATCTCTAATGGACAGATTAGCGAACAGGGAACCCATGATGAGCTTATGGCAAAAGCCGGAATTTATCAGGAATTTGTCAATATCCGAAAAAAATCTGCTGGATGGAGCCTTACATAAGGGAGGAACGGATGAAACTTCATGCGTCAGGCGAGGACTACTTAGAGGCCATACTAATGCTGCAAAAGAAATCCGGCATGGTACGCTCTGTTGATCTTGCCCGACACATGGGCTTTAGCAAACCGAGTATCAGCCATGCAGTAGGTGTCCTGCGGGACGGTGGCTTTCTGACCGTGGATAAAGATGGTTTTCTCCATCTGACAGACATAGGCCGGGAGATTGCCGAGAAAATTTATGAACGGCACCGATTCTTTACGGAGCAGCTTGTCGCTGCCGGTGTCGATCAGGAAACGGCAGAGCAAGACGCCTGCCGGATAGAACACGCAATCAGCGAGGAATCCTTTCAGAAATTGAAAGACGCTTTAAGGAAGGAAGGTGATGACATGGGAAACTAGCGGTACTTGATTTATCGGAGAATGGCCGGCAGATTGGTGAGAAACTTTTTGTTTTGCTTGATGTTGAGCAGAAACGCGAAATGATACAGTTTGTCCTTGAAACAGAACAACAGCAGGGCTTTTCGGCCATCCCATGTACTAACCCGGATTCTTTTGGCGCACGGATAGATACGTCTCAACCTTTAACAGAAATTCGGGAAGGTGATCTGTATTTTTGTCTGGAAGAAAGAGAGGTCGCTGTCCAAGGGAAAAAGGTAGATTTGTCGGTCAGAGAGTTTAATGCCCTTTACTTATTGCTTATGAATCGAAGACGAGTAATGACCTTTGAAACCATAGCCTACCATGTATGGAGTGAGGAATATGTTGAGAACGAACTAACTGCGATTCATAACATAATGAGTCGGCTGCGGCAAAAACTCAAAATATCCCCGGACATTCCAGATTATATTATCAGTGTGCGCGGTGTTGGATATAAATTTGACACAACGCAGCAAAAGAAGTGAAATTACAACATCTTGATTAACTTCTGAGAAAAAGGTGAACGGAGGCTGATTACTATACCCTATATAATGTCCCCAAAGTAACAGATTGGGGGAAGTATAAAAGCAATACCGTTCTAATCTGTTTGTGCTCCCCCAGGTATGGGGGCAGACATGCACATTTGGAAGGTCCAATATTTCTACAGAAACCGACAACGATATAGCCGAAAATCTTTTAGTGCCGCAGCTCAAAACGCTGCGGCGCTTTTTGTATCGACATATTTTTATCCTTTTCCCCAATACTCAACAAAATATTCCTATGAGCGCGTTCCTGAAATAAAACAGGTACGCGCTTTTTTCATATCTGAAAGGCGGACAAGCCTATCTGATTTTTTTCTTGTAGGCGGAACTCCTGGCTGTCGCTCCCCGCCCTCTGATTTCGATTTTGCCTATCAACTCAAAAATTGAAATTGGAGGATAATCTAATGAAAAAGATCAATCTGCGGGATTATTACCCGTTTTATACAACTGATACCATTGTGGAAGTGCCGGACGAAGTGGCTGATTTGCTCCATGAGTATAAGCTGAATGAGGCGGCTTATATTTTGCGTACATACCGGCACAAAGCATATTTTTCGCTGGACTATGATGCCAATGTCGAGCGTGACGCTCTGGTAATTGTCCTGACACCTGCGGATATTTTGGAACGGAAAGAAGAAAATGCCAGGCTGTATCAGGCACTTGCCTCTTTGCCGGAGAAACAGCGGAATCGGATTTATGCGCACTATTTTCTTGGCATGAGCAAATCGGATATTGCAAAAGCGGAGGGCACCCATAAGAGCCGAATTACTCGCTCTATCAATGCCGGCCTGCGAAGTTTGGAAAAGTTTTTGAAAGAACTTTCCTGACAGACGGCAACTTTGCCCCCGAAAATGAAATGAATAATAGAGGGACATATTCGGCAGACAAGTCCAATGGGTGCGGCCATACAGCACATGCTCTGGTCCACCCCAACTATAAAATGTCATAATGGCCGTGCCCTCGTTGCACTTTGACAACCGAATATACGTTGCTATGGGTACGTCATTCTGTGTTCCGAGCGGCAAATGGAGCGGCGCAAAGACAGGCAGCCAGGGAGGTGATGAATCCGGCTGTCCGAGCGATCCACGCAATCCATTGACCCGGCTGTGGCAGGCCGGGCGCGACGACGGCGCAGATCATAATGGTACTTTTTCACAATCTCTCACGGACTTGAAGGGAAGTCCCTGCGGTGTGCGCTTGCTCTGGCAAAGCGGCGGCATCTGCGGGGCTATGATGCGGTAAAGCTGGCCGCAGCCTATGGCAACCCCGCTTTGTGTAGACAGAGCTGCCGGGGGGCGTGGCAAATACGGCAAGCAAAATCGAAATCAGATACAATGGGCCGGACCTGTTTCTATTTATAGGGCGGGTCCGGCTTATTCATGTGGTTTTGATAGACCAGTAATTTCAGGAAGGAGTTGGTATTATGGAGAATATTACTGCTGGCGGAAGCGGTTCATTGGTAGACATTCGGGATGTCACCGTGGATAAGGAGCTTCCCCGCGAGGAACGAATCACTGAATTTGTGCGCCAGATCAAAAACCCTTACCGTTTTAAGTGCGGACGTTTTACCGTCCGGGCCAGCTTTGCCCCTGGCGGTGCCACCCTGGAGGAATGTATCAAGGGTATTTTACGGTGAAGCAAAATTTCTTCCAGAAAAGGGCTGACTTTCCCGTAAGAGCGTGGTACAATAAGAGTCGGAAAAGGAATTGAATACGGCATAACCACACTTCTTGAATTGCGGGGATTTTTCTGCGCAACGAAAGGAGTGTTTTTTTATGCAGGTTTATAAAGCTATTAAGTATATCCGTCTTTCCTATACGGATGACAAGTCGGTGGAAAGTGACAGCGTTGCCAATCAGCGGCGGCTCATTGATGATTTCATTGCCCGGCACCCGGAGATTGAGGTTGTGGCAGAAAAGATTGACGACGGTTACAGCGGTGTCCTCTTTGACCGTCCAGCATTTCAGGAAATGATGCGGATGATCGAACAGGGCGAGGCTAACTGTGTCATTGTAAAAGACCTTTCCCGCCTGGGGCGTGAGTACATAGAGACGGGCCGTTATATGCGTCGGGTATTTCCGGCCTACGGCGTCCGTTTTATCGCCATCAATGACAATGTAGACACGGAAAATGACGCTGCAGATGATCTCACCGTATCGGTAAAAAACATTATGAACGAGGCATACTGCCGGGATATTTCCGTAAAGACCCGGAGTGCCCTGGATGTGAAACGACGCAGCGGTGATTTTGTTGGAGCTTTTACTATTTACGGTTATGTAAAAACTGGCGACAAGCATAAGAGTTTGGAAGTTGACGAGTATGCAGCGGGTGTGGTACGGGATATTTTCAGAAAGCGTCTGGAAGGATTCAGTGCTTCCCATATTGCTGATGAACTGAACCGCATGGGTATTCTCTCTCCGCTGGCTTATAAGAGGAATCACGGGATGCCCCATGCCAAAGGCGGCTATACGGACCGTAAGGATTGTAAATGGTCTGCCACTACCATCATCCGCATTTTGAAGGACGAAACCTATACCGGGACACTGGTGCAGGGAAAACAGACAACGCCCCACTTCAAATTGAAGGAGCGTGAGGATAAGCCTTCATCCGAGTGGATTCGTGTAGAGGGCACCCATGAGGCGATTATCCAGAAACACGATTTTGACCTGATTCAGCGACTTCGCCGGATTGACACCCGGACCTCTCCTAAATCGGATAAGGTATATCTGTTCTCCGGTATTTTGATCTGTGGATGCTGCGGCTGCCGCATGACCCGTAAGACAAACCGCTACAAAGACAAGGAATACCACTACTACTATTGCCCTACGGGCAAAAAGAATGGCTGCGCTTCCTCTGTGATGCTGAAAGAGGACGACTTGATCGAGTGTGTGCAGGACAGCTTAAAGGGCCATATTGAAAATGTGGCTTCTCTGGATTCGCTGTTGTCCAGTATCAGTCAGGAACGGATCAACCGGGAACTGGCCCAGGAATACGCCGGACAGATCAGAGCCAATGAAAAACAGTTGGCACAGATTGAGGGTTTCAAGACGAAGCTCTATGAAAATCTGGTGAGCGGGATTCTTACCAAAGAAGAATATCTATCCTACAAGCGGAAATACAATGCGGACATTGAATTGCTGCAAAAGGCAGTTGCGGAATGGGAGGAACGGCTGACAGATGTATTGGAAAACCGCAGCGAGCGGAACCGCTGGATCAATCACTTCATGCAGTTTTCCACGATGGAGGAAATTGACCGCCGCGCAGTCATGCAGCTTATCCGCAGTATTCGCGTGATTAGCAAGGACGAGCTGCATATTGAATTTAATTATCAGGACGAATACAAAAAAGCGGTTGCCCTGGCAGAGCAGATCGTAGAACAGGCCGCGGAAAGGAAGGTGGGTTAAATGGCAAGAAAGAGCAGAAAAGAAACAGTAATCACGGCTGAGCCAGTACCATCTTTATATGTTCATGTAGCACTGTATATCCGGCTTTCCGTGGAGGATAACAAGAAACGGGGATGTTCGGTGGAAAACCAAAAGCTGGTCCTGAATGATTTTCTTGCTGATAAACCGGATTTTGTCGTCTATGATACCTATATCGACAACGGCATGACGGGCACGAATTTCCATCGTCCGGGCTTTCAACAGATGCTTTCGGATATTGAGGCAGGCTATATCAACTGTGTGATTGTTAAGGACCTATCCCGCCTGGGGCGTAATTCCATTGATACCGGCTATTATATCGAACAGTATTTCTACACGCACAATGTCCGTTTTATTGCGGTTACAGATCAGTTTGATACGGCAGACCCCGGCAATCTTCACGGAGGCATTATGCTTCCGCTGAAAAACATGATAAATGAAGCCTATTCGCTGGATATTGGCCGGAAGATCAAGGCCCAGGCAAGGCAGGCCATGAAAGACGGTGACTATATTGGCGCACGGGCTCCATACGGCTACCGGAAAGACCCGGAGAACTGTCATAAACTGCTGATTGACGAGGCCGCCGCTCCTGTTGTGCAGCAGATTTTCCAGTGGGCTTATGAGCGTGTAGCGTTAAACCGTATTGTGCGTAATCTGAATGAAATGGGGATTCCTGCCCCAAGCCATTATAAAAAGACTACCGGTGAAATTACCAGCCCTGGGCTGATCGGGAGCGGGAAATGGCAGACCCGTACTGTAATGAAGATACTGGAAAGTGAGGTTTATACCGGTGATCTGGTACAGGGCAAGACCAAAATTGTAGACCACCAGCAGGTACAGGCCGGAGACGATAATCTGATCGTTGCAAGGCATACCCATGAGCCTATTATCAGCCATGCGGTTTTTGAGGCGGTACAGGACTATCGGAAACAGGTCTGCGAGCAAAGCAAGGCTGTGCCAAAAAAACCATATACCCCCAATATCTTTAAGGGAAAGGTATTCTGTGCGGATTGCGGCAGGAGTCTCCACCGGCAGCGGGCGGAGCGCAAAAAAGGGCCGGATATTTACTGGTTTCATTGCCTTACCAACAGCCGGGTAGAAAAAGATAGCTGCAAGGGTGTGATGATACAGGAAACGGAGCTGATCGCTACGGTCACATCTGTTTTGGAGAAAGAGCTGACGGTTGCCCTGGGAATGTCTCTCCCCCTCTTTCAGTTGGAGGCAAGGCAAAAACAGGAAAAGGATAAACTCAGGGGCCAGATGTCATCCAAACGGCAGGAAATTGAAAAGAAACGCCGGTTGATCCGCGGCCTATATGAGAACTTTGTACAGGGTGTTTTGACAAGCGAGGAATACTTTGAACTGAAAGCGGATTATGAGGAATCCATCAATACACTGTCCGGTGAGATCACCGAGCTTGAAAGGGATATGGATGCTCTCGACGAACAGTTTGTACGCTACCGGACTATGGAAAAGGATGCAAAGTCACTGGCAAAGGATCACCTGCTTACGGCAGAACTGATTGACCGGCTGATTGAGCGGATCGAGATAGACCACAAACGGGATATTCATGTGACCTTCCGCTTTAAGAGTGAATTTCAGGGAAAGGAAGTGGAGTCATGCGCAAATATGTAATTGCCCTTTATATTCGGTTATCCGTGGAGGATATTAAGACAGAAAGTTTGAGTATTCCGAACCAGCGCCTTATCCTGCGGGAAAAAGCCATGTCGCTGCCGGAATGGGATAATGGCGAGGTTTTGGAGTTTGTCGATAATGGCCATACGGGTACGAATTTTGAACGTCCCGCAGTGCAGGAGCTTTTGACGATGGTGCAGGCAGGAAGTATCGACTGTATCATTGTCAAAGACCTATCCCGGTTTGGACGCAACAGCATTGAGACCGGTTATTTCATCGAGCGGGTGTTTCCGCTCTATCACACCCGGTTTATCTCTGTCAGCGACGATTTTGACACCGTCAATTTCAAAGGAGATACCGGAGGGATTGATGTTGCCTTTAAGTATCTTATCAGCGAGTGCTACAGCCGTGATATGTCCATGAAAACAAAAAGCGCCAAATATGCGAAGATGCGCCGGGGCGAGTACCAGAGCGTTATCTGTCCTTACGGCTACCGCAAAAGCGCAGACGGGCGTATGGAGCCGGACGAAAATGTTGCGGGAAATGTCCGTCTGATATTTGAATGGGCGGCTGAAGGCAATACCGCAGCAGAGATCACCCGCAAGTTGTACGCCCTCCATATTCCCACGCCTGGAGAGTATCGGAGGGATAACGGAAAAGACCATTATAATGTGTCAAGGACACACGGCGTATGGAGCAGTTCAACAGTCCTGCGGATGCTGGAGGATCAGCGGTATATCGGCACCTACATAATCGGCAAACGCAAGGTGCAGGAAATCGGCAGCCGCTGCATGAAGCTCAAAGATGAAAGCGAGTGGTTCAAAATCCCCGACCATCATTCCGCGATTGTCAGCAAGGAATTGTTTGAGCAGGCCAATACTTCTATTAAGCGTTTTTCCCTCCCCAATAAAAAAAGGCGTGACTATCTGCTTCGGGGAAAGGTGTTTTGTGGATGCTGCGATCATGCTATGTCACTCAGAAATGGAGCATGGTTTTATTGCCGTCATTCCGAAGTGTCAGAAAGTTTTCCCTGTCATGGCGTGCGGGTAAAGATGGCTGATCTGGAGCAGGTAGTCTTTGAGACGATCCGGGCGCAGATGTGTCCGGCGTTGGGAATCGACGGCAGTAAAGATAAGCTGGATTTACAGACGGTCCAGCAGGCCGAGCATGAAGATAAGTTGCGGGCTATACAGGACAGCAAACGGCAGCTTTATGAACGGTATGCGCTTGGCGAGATCGATCTGGAAACCTACCGGTCACAGAAAGCAGTATATGACGCGGAACTGGTACAGGCCAAGAATGTCCATGCCGCTATCACAGCGCAGACCAAACAGATACAGAGTGATTATGAGGCGAGGCTGAAACAGCGGGAAATTGTTCAGGAAGTAGGCAGCACCGATGTCCTGACGCAATCGCTGATAGACCGGCTTATCAACAGGGTATATGTTTTTCCTGGGGATCGGATTGAGATAGAATATGTTACGCAGGACTTTTTAGGAACGGAGAAATCTGGAAAGGAAGCATGAGCCATGAATACCGTATGGAACAGCTACGGGCAGCTATTGCAGCTGCCCGAAAAAACTTCAAAAAAGATGCAAATTTTTTTGTCGTGGGCTTGACATACGGGTGCCTTAGATCATGGATTCTGATTTTCTTCACGCCGGATAATTTGCATCCACGCTCCATCTCATGATGAAGAAAGCTCTTTGTCACCAGAAAAATCCTGTCTGTTGGTGTCTGGTCATATAACATTGCAAAATATTCCTGCATTTCTTCCGCAAGGAATTTTGGCAGCTTGATTGTTCTGTTGCTCTTAGGTGTTTTCGGTGTTGTAATAACATCCTGCCCCTGCAGCCGCTGATACGATTTATTTATTCTGACTGTGTTCTTTTCAAAATCAAAATCTTCCATTGTAAGTGCAAGCAGCTCACCTAATCTCATTCCTGTCCAGTACAGCATTTCAAATGCATAAAATGAAACCGGTTTGTCAATCACCGCTTCTGAAAACTTCTTATATTCCTCCGTTGTCCAGAAAAGCATTTCCTTCTTTTCTTCCCTGCCCATATTTCCGGCCTGTCTTGCCGGATTTGATTTCAGATTATAAAACCTGCACGCATGATTGAATATCGCACTTAAAATGTTGTGCATTGTCTTCTTGTAAGTCTGGGAATAACTCTTCCCATTTTCATTACGGAATGCAACCATCGCATTCTGCCACTTGCGTACATCTCCCGGTGTAATCTCATTCATCTTAAGATTCTTGAAATATGGAAGTATCTTTGTGTCCACAATGTGTTCTTTGGTAAGCCATGTGTTGAGTTTGACATAATTTTTCACATCCTCTGTATACAGCTTCCAGAACTCTCCGAATGTCATATCCAGATTATTCTCCTGCCGTATTTTGTAATTACGCTCATAATCCAACGCTTCTCTTTTTGTTGCAAATCCTCTCTTCTTTATCTGTTTGTTTTCCCCGGTCCAGTCCTTACAATAGAATTTGACGAACCAGGTGCCTGTCTTACTGTCTTTATAAGCTGGCATATTCATCATCTCCTTCTTTTCATATGCAAAGGCAGATGCCTAAGCCGATATAACTTTTGCACCTGCCTCTGTCTCAATCTTCTTACCTGTTGCTTATCCTGCATCACTCATACCATAAATGCGTTCTTCAAAATATTTTCTGCTTACTTTTCCACGGATTACAATGTAGCCCTTCTTTTCAAGTTCACTGTTAATCTGTCTCATAAGCTTGTATGCTGCTGATCTTGAAATTCCAAGAATCCGCATCACATCTCCTACTTCTAAAAACTTTTCGTTCATGCCTTTCACCACCTTTCCATTAAAATTTGTTTTGGCGTTTCTCCATACCAGTTCTGCTGATGTCACAACCAGCCTCCTTACCTGAGATAATCTCCTGTAATACCGCCCGCTCCTGCTCGAGGTACTCGGTCCGCTTGGGGGAACGTCTACATTCGCTCGATTCCTATGAATGTCCTGGCAAATGCCTGTTAGATTTCTGATACCGCTCATTCAGTTATTTTTTCAATACCATATCGTATAGATAATTGAATTGACATTATTCTATACCGTGTGGTATTGAATTGCCAAGAAGTTTTTCTAATGTTTTTGTATAGAAAAACTTCCATTTTCATTTTTTCCGTGTTATACTGTCTTTAACAGTCCATCAGTGACAGATAAACGGAGGTAACTACACTATGACAATTGGTGAAAGAATAAAGAAAATACGGGTATTCCGTAAAATGACAATGGATGAGCTTGGCGGTGCACTTGGATTTGAGGGCAAAAATATGTCTGTCCGTATATCCCAGTATGAAACCGGTGCCCGCATTCCCGGTGAAGATATGATTCTAAAGCTTGCTGATGCTTTGCACTGCAATTACAAGGCAATCTCTGATTACAGCCTTGGTGCTGCTGAAGATATTATCGAAACACTTTTCTGGCTTGAAGAAAGTGCCACGTCACTTCCTGCACGTGGAAAAGGCACAAGATTTCCAGAGTATACAGCTCCCGGCAACCTGATTCATCTGACTGCGATGACACCTGCTAAACCTTCCGAGACTGCCAGACCAACTTACAATGAAGATGATTATGACAGTTCAGGCTCACCTGTCGCATTAACTTTTGAATATGGATTGGTAAATGATTTCCTTTCGGAATGGTGTGAAATGAAAACGAAATTAAATAATGGAGAGATTTCTCCTAACGAATATTTTGAGTGGAAAATAACATGGCCTCATGCGTGAAACATAATGCCATCCGCTGTGCACCATCTCGATGGAGGGCGTTCGCCCTATAGGAATAGAAACCTGCTGTCTGTGGAATGCAAGCATTCCAAGCCATCAATTTTCTATTCATGCACAGCTCACTTTAGTACCAAAATAGTACCACAAGGCAAAAAACAAGCTCGCAAATGCCCATTTTACTAGGCTTTGCGAGCTTTTGAAAATTATTCAAACTCAATCGTTCCCGGTGGCTTACTCGTCAGATCATAGAATACTCTGTTTACTCCACGCACTTCATTGATAATTCTGCTCATCACCTTATTCAGAACTTCATACGGGATCTCTGCCGCCTCTGCAGTCATGAAATCAACTGTATTCACTGCTCTCAGTGCAACGGCATAATCATAAGTTCTCTCATCACCCATAACACCAACACTTCTCATGTTCGTCAGTGCTGCGAAGTACTGACCGATCGTGCGGTCAAGTCCTGCATTGGCAATCTCCTCACGGTAGATAGCATCTGCATCCTGAACGATACGAACCTTATCGGCTGTTACTTCACCAATGATGCGGATTCCAAGTCCCGGTCCTGGGAATGGTTGACGGAATACCAACTTCTCCGGCAGTCCAAGTTCCAATCCTGCTTTGCGAACCTCGTCTTTGAAGAGGTCACGAAGCGGCTCGATGATTTCTTTGAAATCTACATAATCCGGAAGTCCTCCTACGTTGTGGTGGGACTTGATCACTGCTGATTCTCCACCGAGACCACTTTCTACAACATCCGGATAAATTGTTCCCTGTGCAAGGAAATCAACTGCACCAATCTTCTTTGCTTCTTCTTCAAAAATACGGATAAATTCTTCACCGATGATCTTACGCTTCGCTTCCGGCTCTGTAACGCCTGCAAGTTTATTATAA
>ERZ826764.3722-NODE-3722-length-11567-cov-5.337040_pt1 | contig 11567 bp, 10 predicted proteins | sample MGYA00519870_ERZ826764 | MGnify/ENA primary metagenome ERZ826764 (study PRJEB31778, sample SAMEA3449239) | human gut metagenome | biome: human gut; feature: human-associated habitat; material: faeces | place: United Kingdom | collected 2010/2012 ...
TTCCCGGAATTGCTTGTCACGATCCCGCCCGTACGCGCCAATTGCCAAGAGCAAGCAGACATGCTATAATAGAAGGGGAAAATGGCGGGGTATCCCTTGGATTGTCCCGCGCGCGAACGGAGGCTTCGCGGGAAAGGAGGCCGCATATGGCTAGGCAAATGGACCGGGTGATTTTGCACTGCGACGCGAACAATTTTTTCGCCTCGGTAGAAAGCCTGGCGCGGCCGGAACTGAAGACCGTGCCCATGGCGGTTTCCAACAGCGACGACCGGCGGCACGGCGTGATCCTGGCCAAAAACGATTTGGCCAAGCCCTTTGGCGTGAAAACCGCCTGGCACGGCCCGGGCGACGTTTCGCCCATCGGCCACATGGCCAACGTGCATCTGGATCTGACGACCACCAATTTCGGCATTCAGGAATGGTGCGGCATGGAAACCAATGAACAGGTGCGCGAAGTATTCGAGGGTTGCGCGGAAATTCACGACGGTTTCGCCTGGGCCAACGACAAGCCCGGCTGGGGCATGGAAGTGAACCTGGAGGCCGCTAAGAAATATCCCTGCGATGGTTCGCAGCCACGCTGGCTGCTGGCTCGCCTGCCCGACGGCACCTCCGTGAAGGCATAATTTTGTCTATAAAGTGAATCATACGCAAATCCGGCTGGCCCCGAGAGTGGTCAGCCGGATTTTAGCGGGTTGATAAACCCGGTTACACATTGATTATAGCAGGCAAATCCATGGCGCGCGAGCCCATCCGTCCGGCATTTTACTGAAGTTTTGCACAGCGCGCCCCATGCCCGGCTTACCGCTGGCAGAAAGCCTGCCCCACATCCCGAAATCGGCGCAAGTATTTGCACAAAAAGCACAGGATGCCTGTTGAAAACCGGCGAAAAATTGGGTATAATAGAATAGATTTCTATGCCCGGTGGGGACGCGCGAACGGGGGACACACGGCGGAGGAAACAAATGAGCGAACGGTTTTCGGGATACGACGCAAAGCGGGGAACCAGGGTTTCCCGCTCCGCTGGCGCGCCCAGTTCCGTGCGCCCGTCCATTTCCATATCCCGCGCGGAATACGAGCGCAACCGCGTGCTCAGCCGGGAATATTACAGCGCCAGCCAGCGCATGGACGGCCGCGAAAGCGCGGGGCAAGCCGCCCGGCGCGCTGCTCGGTGCGCTGAAGATGCAGGTCGAACTGGGCCTGCCTTCGATCGGCGGCAAGGACTCGATGTCGGGCACGTTCCAGGACATCAACGTTCCGCCGATGCTGATGGCCTTCGGCATCACGACGGTCGACGCTTCGAAGGTCATTTCCACCGACCTCAAAGGCGCAGGACACCGCATTTACCTCGTCCGCCATACTCCGCTGGAGAACCGGATGCCCGACACGGCGCAGCTGAAGGAGAACTTTGCGTTCGTCAGCGGGCGGATCGAGTCCGGGAAAATCCTCTCGGCGTGGTCCGTGGGCTTCGGCGGCGTCGGAGAGGGCCTTGCCAAGATGGCTTTCGGCAACGGCATCGGCGCGGAGGTGACGATGGACGAGCCGAAATTGTATGAATACGCCTACGGCTCGATCCTCGTCGAGTGCGAGGGCACGTTGGAATATCCGCATGCCGAACTGCTGGGCTTCACCGTCGCCGAGGAGGCGCTGACGGTCAACGGGGTGAAGATGCCGCTCGAAGAGCTTTACAAGGCCAATACGGAGAAATTCGCGGCCGTTTACCCCGACAAGGGCCGGAACTCGGCGGAGGTGATGATCTCCGCACCCGCCCCGAAAACGTTCGTTTATCCCGGCGAGGCGGTCGAGACCCCGGTGGTCTATATTCCGGTGTTCCCCGGCACGAACTGCGACTACGACACCGCCAAGGCGTTCCGCGCGGCGGGGGCCGAGGTCCGGACGAGCGTCTTGTGCAACATCGCCGGCGACGACGTTCTGCGCTCGATCGCCGAAATGAAGGAGCATATCCGCCGGGCGCACATCTTCGTGCTCGCAGGCGGCTTCTCGGCGGGCGACGAACCCGACGGAAGCGCCAAATTCATTGTCAATGTGTTGAACAATAAGTATATTCGCGACGAAATCCACGCTTTGACCGACCGCGGAGGCCTGATCCTGGGCATCTGCAACGGTTTCCAGGCGTTGGTCAAGTCGGGCCTTTTGCCTTACGGACGTCTGGGCATGGTCACCAAGGAGTCGCCGACGCTGTTCCGCAACGACGTCAACCGTCATATTTCGCAGATCGTCTCGACGCGCGTCGCGACGACCGCTTCCCCGTGGCTCCGCGGCTTCCGTCCGGGTGAACTGCATTCGATTGCCGTCAGCCACGGCGAGGGTAAGTTCGTGGTGAGCGAGGAGCTTGCCCGCGAGCTGTTCGCCAACGGGCAGGTGGCCTTCCAGTACGCCGATGCCGCAGGGAACCCCACGGCAGAGGCTCCCTGGAACCCCAACGGATCGTCGTACGCCATCGAGGGCATCATCTCGCAGAACGGGTTGATTCTTGGAAAGATGGGCCACACGGAGCGTTACGAAAACAACCTGTTCAAGAACATCGCCGGCAACAAGCAGCAGTCGTTGTTCGCCAATGCCGTGGCCTATTTCCGCAAAGTGCAATAACCTTAAAAAAACGATAACCGATGAAAACCTCCCTGTTCCGATTTTGCGGCGTGCTGCTTCTTGCGGCGATGCTCGCTCCGGTCTGCGTTCATGCCCGGAAAAACCCGAAGAACCCGAAAAACAACATGCGCCTGCTGTACTGGAACATTCAGAACGGAATGTGGTCCGGGCAGGGCGACAACTACGACAAGTTCGTGGAGTGGGTCAGGGCGTACGATCCGGACGTCTGCGTCTGGTGCGAGGCGCAGTCGATCTACAAGACCGGCACGGCCGACAAGATGGATGTCGCCGACCGTTATCTGGTCGGGAACTGGGGCGAACTGGCCGCCCGTTACGGCCACAAATACTGGTATGTGGGCGGACACCGCGACAATTACCCGCAGGTGATCACGTCGAAATACCCGATCGAGAACGTCGAACGTATCGTCGGCTCGAAACCCGACAGCGTGGTGACGCACGGAGCGGGCTGGGCGCGCATCGAGAAGAACGGCAAGACGGTCAACATCGTAACGCTTCACACCTGGCCGCAGGGGTATGCCTTCGAGGCTAAAGACCGCGATGCGAGCCGTGCCGAGAACGGCGGCGACAAATACCGCCGCATGGAGATGGAATACATCTGCAACCATACGATCCATTCGGTTCCGGGCGCCGAAAAGCAGTTCTGGATGATGATGGGCGACTTCAACGCGCGTTCGTCGCGCGACAACTGGTTCTACAAATATCCGGCGGGCGACACGCGTTTCCTGGTGCACGACTACATTCTCCGGCACACGCCTTATGTGGACGTGATCGCCGGGAAATATCCCGGGGAGTTCAAGACCACGACGGGCGGCAAGTCGCGCATCGACTTCGTTTACTGCACGCCGCCGCTCTACGAGCGCATCACGCATGCCGACGTGGTGACCGACGCCTACACCGAGCCGGTCCGTGACCCGGCCAAACTTTCGAATTTCTGGCACCCCTCGGACCACCGTCCGATCGTGGTGGACTTCAATATGAAATGAGACAACGAATCAAATAATCAAAAAACACCCAAACAACATGAAACAGCTCGAAATGCTCTACGAGGGCAAGGCAAAACAGGTTTTCCGCACGGACGATCCCGATAAGATCATCATCCACTACAAGGATGCCGCTACGGCTTTCAACAACATCAAGAAAGCTACGATCGAGAACAAGGGCGTGCTGAACAACGCCATTTCGACCCTGATCTTCAAGGAGCTGCATAAGGCCGGCGTGAAGACCCACTATATCGAGACGATCAACGACCGCGATCAGGTCTGCCGCCGGGTGACGATCATTCCGCTGGAGGTGATCGTGCGCAACGTCATCGCCGGTTCGATGGCCCAGCGTCTCGGCATCGAGGAGGGCACGCAGCCCTCGAACGTCATTTTCGACATTTGCTACAAGAAGGACGAGCTGGGCGACCCGCTGATCAACGACCATCACGCCGTTGCGCTGGGCGCCGCTACGTACGAGGAGCTGAACGAGATGTACGCCATGACGGCCAAGATCAACGAGGTGCTCAAGGAGCTGTTCCTGAAGATGAACATCAAGTTGGTGGACTTCAAGATCGAGTTCGGCAAGACGTCGGACGGCGAGATCGTGCTGGCCGACGAGGTGTCGCCCGACACCTGCCGTCTGTGGGATGCCACGACCAACGAGAAACTCGACAAGGACCGTTTCCGCCGCGACCTGGGCAAGGTCCGCGAGGCTTACGAGGAGATTCTGGCGCGCCTGCAAAAAATCGTCGGGTAGTATGATGGAAGTGATCCGCGACCGTGAATTGCACGAGGAGTGCGGGGTGTTCGGCATCTACGGAGTGCCGAACGCCGCGTCGCTGACCTATTACGGTCTCCACGCCTTGCAGCACCGCGGGCAGGAGGGGGCCGGCATCGTCTCGGTGGACGAGAGCGGCACGTTCCGCCGCATCAAGGGCGGAGGGCTGGTGACGGAGGTTTTCGACGAGGCGAAACTCGCCACGCTGAAAGGTTCCACGGCCATCGGCCATGTGCGTTACACCACGGCCGGAGGCGGCGGCATGGAGAATGTCCAGCCGTTCCTCTTCCGCCACAACACGGGCGACTTCGCGCTGGCGCATAACGGCAATATCGTCAATTCGGAGTTGCTGCGCCGCCACCTCGAAAACAAGGGCAGCCTGTTTCAGTCGACCTCCGACAGCGAGATCCTGGCCCACCTGATCAAGAAGGAGACGCGCTACCACGACCGGCCGCGCATCTTCTCGATCATCGACGCGCTGAACATGCTCGAAGGGGCTTTCGCCTTCCTGATTATGACGGCCAACCGCATCTACGCCTGCCGTGACAAGTACGGCCTGCGTCCGCTGTCGATCGGCAAGCTGGGCGACGGATGGGTGGTGTCGAGCGAAACGTGCGCGTTCGACGTGCTGGGCGCGGAGTTCGTGCGCGACGTCGAGCCGGGCGAGATCGTGACGATTGATAAACAGGGCATCCGCAGCCGCGACTACTCGATGTACAAGCGTCACGAAATGTGTTCGATGGAGTACATCTACTTCGCACGCCCGGACAGCGACATCGACGGCTGCAACGTCCACGCCTACCGCAAGGAGTCGGGACGCCTGCTCTGGAAGGAGGCTCCCGCCGAGGCGGACATCGTGGTCGGCGTGCCCGATTCGAGCCTCAGCGCCGCGATGGGTTACGCCGAGGCGAGCGGATTGCCGTATGAAATGGGACTTATCAAGAACAAGTATATCGGCCGCACCTTTATCCAGCCCTCGCAGGAGCTGCGCGAGAAGGGCGTGAGGATGAAACTTTCGGCCGTGCGTTCGATTGTCAGGGGCAAGCGCGTGGTGCTGGTCGACGACTCGATCGTGCGCGGCACGACCTCGCGGCGCATCGTCACGATGCTCAAGGAGGCGGGAGCCACCGAAGTGCACGTGCGCATCGCCAGTCCCCCGATGACCGATCCCTGCTTCTACGGCGTGGACACCTCGACACGCGAGGAGCTGATCTCGGCCCGCAAGAACACGGCGGGGGTCTGCGAGGAGATCGGCGCCGATTCGCTGGTGTTCCTCTCGCCCGAGTCGCTGTTGAAGGCGGGCAGCCGCAAGGAACTTTGCATGGCCTGCTTCACGGGGCAGTATCCCACGGCGCTCTACCAGTCGCCCGAGGAGGCCAACAAGGACGTAAAATGTTAGCGGACGCGAAGCGGTCATTGCGAGGAGGACGCAGGTCCGACGCGGCAATCTGAACCGGTGTTGTGACGTTACGGCATTTTTTCCGGATTGCCACGGCATCTGGCGATGCCTCCCAATGACGGGCCCGGAGAATGGGGATAAAAACAGGGAATTTAAATTATTTAAACCATATATTGCTATGGCTCAAAGTTATGAAAAGGCCGGCGTGAATCTCGAAGCCGGATACGAAGTGGTGCGGCGCATCAAAAAGCATGTGGCCTCGACCTCGCGTCTGGGTGTGATGGGCAACATCGGCGCCTTCGGCGGTATGTTCGACCTCTCGGCCCTCAAGGTGAAGGAACCGGTGCTCGTGAGCGGGACCGACGGCGTGGGAACCAAACTCAAGCTGGCCTTCGAGATGGACAAGCACGACACGATCGGCATTGATGCCGTGGCCATGTGCGTCAACGACGTGCTGGCGCAGGGCGCCGAACCGCTGGTGTTCCTCGACTACGTGGCCGTGGGGCGCAACGAACCCCAGAAGATCGAGGCCATCGTCGCGGGTGTCGCCGACGGCTGCCGTCAGGCCGGCTGTGCGCTGGTGGGCGGCGAGACCGCCGAGATGCCGGGCATGTACGCCGAGGGTGAATACGACATCGCCGGATTCACGGTGGGCGTCGTGGAGAAGTCGCAGCTGATCGACGGTTCGAAGGTCAGGGCGGGCGACGTGCTGGTGGGCGTTGCGTCGAGCGGCGTGCACTCCAACGGTTTTTCCCTTGTGCGCAAGCTCTTTGCAATCGATGAAGAGAATGTCCGGCTCTATGTACCGGAGCTGGGGGGAACGCTCGGCGAGACGCTACTTACCCCGACGAAGCTCTATGTGAAGCCGGTGCTTGCGCTGCTGGAGCGCTGCGAGGTCAAGGCGATTTCCCATATCACCGGCGGCGGATTCTTTGAGAACATCCCGCGCATGCTCAAAAACGGCCTGACGGCAAAGATCGATACCGCTTCGATCCCGAAGCTCCCGATTTTTGACCTGATGCAGAAGACGGGCGCCATTCCCACCCGCGAGATGTACAACACCTTTAACATGGGAGTGGGAATGTGCATCGCCGTGGCAAAGGATCGGGTGGACACCGCGTTGGCGGCCCTCAAAGAGGCTGGTACCGATGCGTTTGTCATGGGCGAGGTGGTCCCCGGTGAGGAGGGCGTCGTCCTATGTTAAACATCGCCGTTCTGGTTTCCGGGGGCGGTACCAATCTACAGGCGTTGATTGACGCCCAAGCAGCCGGGCAGATACAAAATGGTGCCATTTCGCTGGTGATTTCCAGCCGAACGGCCGCCTTTGCGCTGGAACGCGCTAAGAAGGCGGGGATTCCCACCCGTGTATTGCTGCGCAAAGGGTTTGCAGAGCAGGCGGATTATGACGCCGCTCTGCTTGCCCTGCTGAAGGAATTCCAAATTCAGCTGGTTGTGTTGGCGGGCTTTATGACCATTATCAGCGAGACGGTCATCCGGCAATATGAGAATCAAATCATCAATGTACATCCGGCCCTGATCCCATCTTTCTGCGGGCCGGGATTCTACGGGCTGCATGTCCATGAAGCGGCCCTGGAAAAGGGCGTCAAGGTGAGCGGCGCGACGGTGCATTTCGTGAATGAAGTGTGCGACGGCGGCCCGATCATCTTGCAGAAGGCGGTGGAGGTGCTTCCGGACGATACGCCGGAAACGCTGCAACGCCGGATCATGGAGCAGGCGGAGTGGAAGCTCCTGCCGCGGGCGGTCGAGCTGTTCTGCGCAGGAAAGATTGTTGTGGAAAACGGCAGGACCAGGATCTTGGATTAAGGGAAAGGACGGAACGAACATGGTAACGAAGAATTTGGCGGAGGAGCTGTCCTCCAATTCCTATCCGGGGCGCGGCATTGTGCTGGGCCGCAGCGCGGATGGCAAACATGCAGTGATCGCGTATTTCATTATGGGCCGCAGCGAGAACAGCCGCAACCGTGTCTTTGTGGAAGATGGAGCAGGGATTAAGACAAAGGCCTTTGATGAAAGCAAAATGGTGGACCCGTCCCTCATCATCTATTCGCCCGTTCGCGTTTTGGAAAAGACGACTGTGGTGACGAACGGCGACCAGACGGACACCATCTATGACTTTTTGCAGCAGGGGAAGAGCTTTGAGGACGCGCTGCGCACGCGGACGTTTGAGCCGGACGGCCCGAACTTTACCCCGCGCATTTCGGGCGTGGTGGAGCTGGAGACGAATTGCTATAAGCTCTCCATTTTGAAGAGCGCGGATGGGGATGAATCCTCGACCCGCCGCTATTTCTTTGACTACGATGCGCCGCGCGCCGGCGAGGGCCATTTCATCCATACCTATGAGGGGGATGGAAACCCGCTGCCATCTTTTGAGGGCGAGCCGACCCAGGTCAAGCTGGAAGGGGACATCGACGCCTTTACCGCGATGGTATGGAATGCTTTGAATGCAGATAATAAAGTATCCCTGTTTACCCGTTACATCGATTTAGCGACAGGGGAGACAGAAACCCGGATCGTGAACAAGAATCAGGAATAGGAGGAGTATAAAATGGCAAACGAACTCTTGTTGAAATATGGGTGCAACCCGAATCAGAAGCCGTCCCGCATTTTTATGAAGGACGGCGGCGAATTGCCGATCGAGGTCCTCAACGGCAAACCCGGCTATATCAATTTCCTGGATGCGTTCAATAGCTGGCAGTTGGTCAAGGAGCTGAAAGAGGCCACCGGCCTTCCGGCAGCGGCTTCCTTTAAGCATGTCAGCCCGGCGGGAGCGGCGGTTGGCCTGCCGCTGAGCGATGTGGAAAAGAAGATCTATTTTGTGGACGACCTGGAACTGTCCCCGATTGCGAGCGCTTATGCACGCGCACGCGGCGCAGACCGCATGTCCTCCTATGGCGACTGGGCGGCGCTGTCCGACGTCTGCGACAAAGAAACCGCGACGCTGTTGGCCCGCGAGGTATCCGACGGCATCATCGCCCCCGGTTATACCGACGAAGCGCTGGAAATCCTCAAGACGAAGCGCAAAGGCAATTACAATGTGGTGAAGATCGACCCGGACTATAAGCCTGCTCCGGTGGAGTGCAAGGATGTATACGGTGTCACGTTTGAGCAGGGCCGCAATGAGGTCAAAATCGACGAAGCCATGCTCTCCAATGTGGTGACGGACAACAAGAATATCCCTGAAGATGCAAAGCGCGACCTGCTGATTTCCCTGATTGCGCTGAAATACACGCAGTCCAACTCCGTCTGCTACGCAAAGGGCGGCCAGGTGATCGGCGTGGGCGCTGGCCAGCAGTCCCGCATCCATTGCACCCGTTTGGCGGGCAATAAGGCGGACATCTGGTTCTTGCGCCAGCATCCGAAGGTGCTCGGCCTGAAATTTAAAGAGGGCATCCGCCGTCCGGACCGCGACAACACCATCGACGTCTATATCTCCGATGAATACATGGACGTTCTGGCGGACGGCACTTGGGAGAACCTCTTTGCAGAAAAGCCCGAGCCGTTGACCCGCGAGGAGAAGCGCGCATGGCTGGATACGCTGACCGGCGTTTCCCTGGGGTCCGATGCGTTCTTCCCGTTCGGGGACAACATTGAGCGCGCCCACAAGACGGGCGTGCAGTATATTGCAGAGCCGGGCGGCTCGATCCGCGACGACAATGTCATCGAGACCTGCAATAAGTACGGCATTGCAATGGCCTTTACCGGCGCGCGCCTGTTCCACCATTGATGCATCGGAGGGGTTAAGATGAAAATTTTGGTCATTGGCGGAGGCGGGCGCGAGCACGCGATTATCCGCAAATTAAAGGAAAGCCCGAAGGTGGACAAAATCTATTGTGCGCCCGGCAATGGCGGCATTTCCAAGGACGCCGAATGTGTGGGCATCTCCGCGATGGATTTGGATGGAGCGGTCGCCTTTGCAAAGGACAACCAGATCGATTTGGTCTTTGTCGCACCGGATGATCCACTTGCAGCGGGCATGGTGGACCGCTTTGAGGCGGCGGGCATCCCGGCCTTTGGCCCGAATGCCGCAGCAGCTCAGATCGAGAGCAGCAAGGTCTTTTCGAAAAATTTGATGAAGAAATACCACATTCCCACTGCACGGTATGAGGTGTTCAGCGATCCCAAGGAGGCGGTCGCTTACATTGAGAAGAACAACCAGTTTCCGATCGTCGTCAAGGCGGACGGCCTTGCCCTGGGCAAGGGCGTGGTGGTGGCCGCCACTGTGGAGGAGGCCGAGGAGGCCGTGCGTTCCATGATGCAGGACCACAAATTCGGTGCCTCCGGCTCCACCGTGGTCATCGAGGAGTGCCTGACCGGCCCCGAGTGCTCGATGCTGGCGTTCGTCAGCGACGGCAAGGCGCACTGCATGGCCACCGCCCAGGACCACAAGCGCGCGTTCGACGGCGATCGCGGTCCGAACACGGGCGGCATGGGCGTGTACTCGCCGGTGCCCATCGTGACGCCGGACGAGCTGGCGGCCATGCACGACATCATGGAGCGCGCAGCGGTTGCCACCGCGCGCGAGTTCGACAACGATTACCGCGGCGTGCTGTACGGCGGCTTCATGCTGACGCCCGAAGGTCCGAAGATCATCGAGTTCAACGCTCGCTTCGGCGACCCTGAGACGCAGGTGGTACTGCCGCGTCTCGAGTCCGACCTGGCGGATATCATGCTGGCCGTGGCCGAAGGACGCCCCGACGACATCGACCTGCGCTGGTCCGAGCAGTGGGCCGTGTGCGTGGTGCTGGCCAGCGAAGGCTATCCCGGATCGTACGAGAAGGGCAAGGTCATCCTCGGAATCGACGAGGCCGAGCAGATCGAGGGCGTCACGGTGTTCCATGCCGGCACCGCCAAGAATTTCGACGACGAGCTGGTCACTGCGGGCGGCCGCGTGCTGAACGTGGTGGCGCTGGGCGACTCGTTCGACGACGCGCGCGAGAAGGCGTACGAAGCGTGCGATCTTATCAACTTCGAAGGCAAGCAGTACCGCAGCGACATCGGCAAACGCGCTGCGGCCGGTCGTGCCGCTTGGGAGAACTAAATGCTTTCAGAACGCTTGCTCACGTCCGTTGTTCGCGAATGCACGAAGAATTACCTGCGCCTCGAACCGACGCAAGAGCGACGCGTGCCCGGGCCGAAGCCCGGCCAGAAGTACATGCTGTACATGCACGTGCCGTTCTGCGAGCGGCTGTGTCCGTACTGCTCGTTCAACCGCTTCCCGTTCGCGGAGGATCGCGCGCGGCCCTACTTCGCCAACATGCGCAAGGAAATGCTCATGTTGAAGGACCTCGGCTACGACTTCGAAAGCCTGTACGTGGGCGGCGGCACGCCCACCATCATGATCGACGAGCTGTGCGACACCATCGATCTGGCGCGCGAGACGTTCAGCATCGGCGAGGTGTCCAGCGAGACGAACCCGAACCACCTGATTCCCAGCTACCTGGACAAGCTGCAGGGCCGCGTGCAGCGTTTGAGCGTTGGCGTGCAGAGCTTCGACAACGACCTGCTGAAGCAGATGGATCGCTACGACAAGTACGGCAGCGGCGAGGAGATCCTCGAGCGCATCGGCGAGGCCAGCCCCTACTTCACGTCGCTCAACGTGGACATGATCTTCAACTTCCCGGCGCAGACCGAGGACGTGCTGTTCAGCGACATCGAGCGCGTGGTGGAAAGCGGCACGAGCCAGACCACGTTCTACCCACTCATGGCGTCGCCTTCCGTGGCGCGTTCGCTCGCCCGCACGGTGGGCAAGGTCGACTACGCA
>ERZ826764.3731-NODE-3731-length-11549-cov-2.919001_pt1 | contig 11549 bp, 4 predicted proteins | sample MGYA00519870_ERZ826764 | MGnify/ENA primary metagenome ERZ826764 (study PRJEB31778, sample SAMEA3449239) | human gut metagenome | biome: human gut; feature: human-associated habitat; material: faeces | place: United Kingdom | collected 2010/2012 ...
GCCATGGGCGTCTTCATGTCGCCGACCGCGCGCAGCACCGAGCCGAAGATGACGATGCTGGCCCGAAAGAGCATGGGCGCGCAGATGATGGCAATCTCCTTGGAGACGGAAGACGGAATAAAGTATATTGCCCCATCCGAGAAACAGATGCATGCAGCGAATGTCCCTATCCCAGAGGATGCACCGCCCGGAGAAATACCGGATAATCCGCATTGGTTCACACCACCTGGGTTCGGTCTCAAAAGCTATGCAGATCTCTTCTCATCGAGACAGCTTACTATGCTAACGATGTTCTGCGATTTGCTCCCTGAGATACAGGATAAAGCTGCATCGGATGCCCTGGCAGCAGGAATGGACGCAAGCGGAGGCTCGCTATCAAACGGCGGCACCGGTGCTCTGGCTTATGGGCAGGCAATCGGAGTATATCTGGCTTTTGTGATTGATAAGATTGCAGATGCAAACTCCACAATCTGCTCGTGGCGAACCACAGGGAATAGTCTTCGAAATACCTTTGGCAGACAGGCAATTCCTATGGTATGGACCTACGCGGAAGGCAATCCTTTTTCAAAAATTACCGGGAACTTATCTTCTGCGCTGAAAAGCGTTGTAAATGCAATCCGGAATCTGCCTATCGGCAGTGAAGTATCCGTTTTGCAGCAAGATGCACGAATGGCAACATATCCGCAAAATATAATGGTTTGCACAGAGCTTCCGTATTATAAGGCCATTGGTTATGCTGCGCTGTCAGATTACTTCTATATATGGCTTAGGAAAAGTCTGAAGACAATCTATCCAGAATTGTTCAACCCCATGGTGACAAGTAAGGATGAGCTTTCTACCTGTGGTCAGTATGAAGGAAAGCATGCGGCAGAGTGCGAACAGACTTATGAAGCCCAAATGCGAGATGTACTCGCCCAACTGGCAGAACATGCCGACAGGAATTTCCCACAGCTATTCTTCTTCGAGTTTCATAAAGGAGATGAACTGGCACTTGCCAATGGGAACAATGGCACAGCTTCTCCATTTGAGACTTTAATCGGGAGTATGCTTCATGCTGGATATGAAATTACAGCAGTGTGGCCAATGCGAAGCGCAGCGGCTTCTGAAAAGGCAGATGGGACAAGAGTATTGATTGCGGCACGCGTTCATGATAAAACCGAGCAGACCACGAGAAGGGGCTTTGCAGCCGCACTAAAGAGGGAATTTCCCATGGTATTTGAAAGGATGTTGTGTGCCGGTGTGGATGTCAGTGATGAAAAAATCGTCGGTATCGGTGCAGGACTTAGTCTGTTCACTCGTTACAAGAAAGTCTTAAATGCATCCGGTTCAGACATGAAGATACACGATGCACTAGAGCTTATTTATCAAGAGATTCTGGGATATTTGAAAGAGAAAAACGCGGGCAGCGAAGCTGATACCGTTCAATTGGAGGAGGAATAAATCATGCAGGAAAATATAGCACTCGTTCAAAACGGATTTAGGATTTTACTTCCTGATATGGCAGGCTATATCTGCAGGGAGCTATCGCGCGTATACAAGAACAGCTGGTGGCAGGAGGTACTGACTGCACTCAGTGACCAATATGATCTGCCCTCTTCCGGTGAGTATGCTGAATTGCAAGATTCACTCGATGTTGCAAACTGTCTGCGGCTCATTGATCGGCGTTGGAATGATGTTTTTCGTTCCAAGCTCTCAAAGGACTACCGTACTTGGGCTACAGAACTCATGGGAGTTCGCAATAAAGTTGCTCATTTGGGAATGCAGGATATTGCACAGGCCGATGCAGAACGAGCATTGGATACAATGGCGAGACTTTGCGATGGCTTTGACAGTGATGGAGCTGAAGAAATTCGTGCTTTGTATCGTAAACTCCGCTATGGTTCAGAAGATGCTTCTACATCTTCCGCCCCGGCAAAAGAAACCACACCGACTGGAAAATCTAAGACTGTCGCAGCTGTGCTGGGACGTCACGTCGGAGAAAATCTCCCCAGCTGGCGCGATGTTATGCAGCCACACCCGGATGTAGCGGAAGGGCGCTATAAATCCGCTGAATTTGCCGCAGATCTTGCGCAGGTAGCCAGAGGCGAAGGTGCATATGAGTACCGTGACCCGGTTGAATTTTTCGCGAGAACCTATGTAACGGAAGGTATGGCAGGACTTTTGGTGGAGTCCTTACAACGCTTAAACGGGACAGGCGGAGAACCTGTTATCCAGTTGAAGACAGCATTCGGCGGCGGCAAAACCCACAGCATGCTGGCTCTTTACCACATTGCACACAGCAGAATGTCGCTGGAGTCCGTACCTGCCCTGAAGCCGATTATGGAACGCGCAGGATTAGAAGAATTCCCACACGCAAATGTCGCTGTTCTGGTTGGTACGGCGCTTGACCCATCCCGTCGGAAAAAGCCTGCAAACCTTCCGGGATATAGCGTTGGCACCATTTGGGGAGAAATGGCGTATCAACTGGTGACTTCTGCCGGTAAGCCTGAGCTATATGCAAAATATATTCGTGATGCCGATTTGAAAGGCGTAGCTCCCGGCTCGGAGAACTTGAAGAACCTGTTCAACGAATGTGGCCCCTGCTTGATTTTGATGGACGAGCTGGTTGCTTACGCAAAGGTTCTCTTTGGTGCAGAAGGTTTGCCTGCTGGTTCTTTCGATAATTTCATTACATTCATTCAACAGATTACCGAAGCTGCGCGCGCAAGTGAAAACAGCATCGTGGTTGCTTCTATTCCGGAATCCAGCATTGAGATTGGTGGCGAGGCAGGCCAAAAGGCACTCGAAGCAATCGAGCATACTTTTGGACGTATGGAGTCTATTTGGAAGCCAGTTGCTGCAAACGAAGGATTTGAAGTTGTACGCCGTAGACTGTTTTTGGACTGCAAGGACGAAGCAGCCCGCGATGCTGTTTGTGATGCATTCAGCCAAATGTATCAGGACAATTCTGAAGATTTTCCGCTTGAATCCAAGGAAGTGGAATATCGTGACCGCCTTGTATCTTGCTACCCGATACATCCAGAAGTATTCGATCGTCTCTATGGTGATTGGGCAACATTGGAGAGATTCCAGCGCACAAGAGGTGTACTGCGTCTGATGGCAGCAGTTATTCATGAGCTTTGGATGGCAAACGATGAGGGAGCCATGATCATGCCGGGCTCCATTACACTGGATATGCCGCAAGTCCGTGATGAGCTAGTTCGCCACCTTCCGGATACATGGAACAGCATCATTGACCGTGAAGTAGACGGAAAGGATTCTATCCCCTATCAAAAAGATAAAGCAAATCCTCGGTATGGACGCATTCTCGCGTGCCGTCGCGTATCCCGAACAGTTATGCTTGGCAGCGCTCCGAGCACTTCTGCCCTTCGGGACCAAGGAATCAGAGGTTTGGAAACTTCTCGAGTCCTTTTGGGCGTTGTTCAGCCTGGCGAAAATATTGCCGACTTTAAGGACGCATTGAACACGCTTCATGGCTCTCTGTCTTACCTCTATAACAATCCGAATGGAAACCGCTTCTGGTATGACACAAAGCCAACGCTGCGTAAGACTGCTGAAGATCGCGCCTCTCAGGTCTCTTTGGCGGATGTCGATATGGAAATTGAAAGCCGCTTGAAGAAGTGCAGAAAGGAAAATCCCTTTGCGGGGGTTCATCCGTCTCCAACATCTTCAGGTGATGTCCCGGATGACCAAGCAGTACGTCTGGTTCTCCTGCGTACCAATGATACCTATCGCAGGAACTACGATAATTCGGCTGCGATGAGAGCTGTTCAGGACATTCTGAATAACCGTGGAGCATCACCGCGTATTTTTCGGAACATGCTTGCATTTGTTGCCCCAGATGAGAGCAAGATAGGTGCGCTCCGTCAGGAGGTAAAGCGCTACATTGCTTGGACTTCCATCATGTCCGATAAAGAGGATCTGAATCTTGATGGTCAGCAAGTCCGGGAAACAGAGAACAATCTGAAGCGCAGCAACGACACAGTGGAGCTTCGTCTGAAAGAAACCTATTGTTGGTTGATGGTTCCCTTTATCGACCAATATGGCGACATGAAGGCAATTCAATGGGAAATCAGTGATCTCGGCGGCGGACAGGATTCCATTGTTGCAAAGGCAGCAAGGAAAATGCTTCAAAGCGACCAGGTCATTACAAGATGGGCTCCGGCTCTGCTGCAAATGACACTGGATGAGCTTCTTTGGAAGGATACTGAAAACATTTCAGTGAAGAAGCTTTGGGAATACCTCTGCACTTATTGCTATTTGCCAAGACTGTCCAGCTACAGCGTTCTTCAGGAAACCATTTGTCAGGGCTGCGCATCCGATGAGTATTTCGGAATAGCAGCGGCGCATAATGGTGAGCGGTATGTTGGCTTGAAGTGGAATCAGAGCATTTTCAACTTCAATAACACAGATTTGCTCGTGAAGCCTTCTGCTGCAAAGGCACAGATCAAGGAAGAGGCGGAAGCTCAAGCGGCGGCTGGCAGTCAAGCAACTTCAGGCGGCACTTCTTCCGGATTTACACCCAGCGGAAGCGGAATGCATACAGGCACCAGCAGCGAAGGTGCTGGGACACCAGGCGGTACTGGAGCTGCTACTCCGCCCACTGCTGCAAATAGGCATTTCTATATGTCTGCGGATGTCGATGCTGTCCGTGTCAATAGGGTAATTTCAACCTATGTTGATGAAATCATTCGGCATCTGATGCAAGTTGAAGGAGCCAATGTGCAGTTGAAACTGGAAGTAGAGGTTAATGCCCCTGATGGCATTCCTTCGTCGACAGTAAGGACAGTTTCTGAGAACTGCAAGACCTTGAAGATTACTGACTTCGGGTTTGATGACTGATAAGCAAAATTTGCTCTGATATAGGTGGCATAGCTTGCTGTACCGCCTATATCAGAGAAGCAAATCATCTTGGATTATTTTCTATGTATTCATTGTACTATCGGAACCATGTCAATTAGTACAACGACATTATTCCGGGATTTTTGATATTGTTCCGAAGATTGTTCTTTTTCGCCCGGTCAAAGGTGCGTGATGCTCTCGTCCGGGCTCACAAATCGATCGGCAAACCGGCGCTTGTACCGGAAAGTTTCTGAAACTTTGCTCTGTTCTTATTTGGGCCGTAAAGTCGTGCGTGCTGGAGCTTTAATAGCTGAAAACAGCGGGAGAAATCGCAGAAATCTGCGTTTTCTCCCGCCATATCATTCAGTTGATTTGCAAAATAATTTTTGGCAGTCCCTATCCATGCCTCCGCAGTATACCGGCTCAAAAAGGACAGCTTCTCTGTGGGGGTATTGCGGAATCAGCGTTTTTCGCCCTCTTTTGCCGCCTTCTCAATGCTGCGAATGGCCTGCAAATATTCCTCCTCCACGGGAGAAAGATTCTGCGCCTGATATTTCCTGTATTCCGCCTTTGCCTTCTCCATCGCCTGCGTGTGGCTGACGGTTCCCCCGTCGGTGAGCAGGGCCTCTCCGGTGGAGGCAAGGATGCGGTCCAGGTTCTCCACATAATCGCTCATGTACATGGGCCGGCGGCGCATCGCCTGAATCTCCGCAAAGTCAAAGTATCCGGGAACATCAAGGAGATTGATCTTCTTGTTATGGATTTCAATGGGCGCCACCGCGGCGCTGATGGAGATGTGGCGTTTGGCCTCTTCCGGATCATAATCGCTGACCGTGTTGCCATCCTCGACACGGCCCTGACGGTCAATCACACCGGCGGCATAGAGCATCGCCTCTACCAGCGTGGTCTTGCCTTCAGAGCCGTGTCCCAATACAGCGATGTTGCGTATGTCCTTCACCATGTAGTCTTTCATAAATCGCTCCTCCTTCGGCCGCTTGGCGGTATATTTCGAAGCGGTGTTTTTTGCGTGCCCCGCTTCCATCTGTTTTCCATTATATCAGATTGTATGAAAATTGAAAAGCGCTTTTGTTCTTTTTCTTTTCATCTCCTGTCACAGGGCCCCTTTTTTGTCAAAAAAGGGGAAGATTGCTGCATGCCGTTTTTTTCGCCGTCCACATAAACCCCTCTTCTCCGCCAGAGGGGGGAAGAGGGGTTTTGAAAAAAATCGTTTTCTGTTTTAGGCATCAGGCCGGTTTCCTTTGCGAAAAGCCGAACCTGCCCGGGTGCTCAGAAGCTCAGGCCGAATTCAGACTCATAGTAATGGCCTTCGCTGTCACGGTATGCATATGCCTTGCCGTTTTCATCCTTCATTTCATCCGGCATGTAAGAATCCTTGGCATAACCCGGCACATCGTTGGGCGAAATGCAGTCGCCGTTTTCATCCACCGCGATCACGCTGTCATCCTTGGGCAGCGTCAGAGGAAGCACACCCGTGGGGGAATAAACGCCCGTGATGACGTCGATCGTGGCGTCGGTAAAGGTGTCAAACCCGGCCAGCAGGGCGTCGGCATAGGGCTCTACGTTGCCCAGGATCCACGCCAGCTGGAAGTTCACATTTGTGATGACTTTGCCGCCGTTGGCGTGCACCGCCTCCGCGATCTCAGCCAGTTTCCCCGCGTCCTTCATGGTGCATTCCACATGGGTGGTGCTCACCGGCACGCCTGTCTCCGGATCCACATCGGTGACGACCTTGCCGTCGCAGATGTCAAGCTCCAGATAGCCCGCCGTCGCGGAGAAATAGGCGCCGGATGTCGGGTCACAGAAGAGCAGCGCATAGTCTGCCTGCGTATAATCGCCCACAACCGCCATGCCGCGCTCAATCAGCGCATTGCGCAGTTCTTTGATCATTTCGGCCGTCTCGCCCGTCTGGTTGAAATACTCGACATAGACCCGCTTGCCTTCGAGTTTCTCCTGCGTCAGCGGAAGCGTGCCGTCCGTGTTTTTGAGCAGAACCACGGATTTCTGGTGCGCCTCGTACACGCGTTCATCCGCGCGCGCAGCCGCCACAACGGCCTCGGCGTTTTCCGGATCGCGGTACGGGTTTTCAAACAGGCCCAGCGCAAACATTTCTTTGAGCAGCCTCACGTTCGCCTCATCGATTCGTTCCTCCGTGAGCACATGCTCGGCGGGATACTGATCCGCCTCTTCCATGCCGCGGCGGTATGCCTCTTTGATGGACCACACATCGTTGGTATCGGAGATGATGTCCGTCCCGGCATTGATGGCATAGGCCGCGCGGGTAGGCACATCGTGATCCGCCATGCCCCAGGCCATGTTGCCGATAATGCCGGAGTCGGAATTGATGTATCCCTCATGTCCCATGCGCTCGCGCAGCAGATCCCCGATAAAGGCCTTGTTGAATGCAAAGCCGACCGCCTCGCTTAGGTCAATCGCCTCTCCCTGATAGATCTGTGCAGCGCTCTTGGCGTCATAGGGCTTGGCGTAATAGGGCATGATGGAAGAAACCTTTTTGTCCACCGCCGCCTGGAAGGGCGCCAGGTGATACAGCTCCAGCGAGTTTTCCGTGGGATAGGGATTCCACTGTCCCAGGGAATAATGCGGATCAAAACCGTTTTCACGTGCGCCGCCGCCCGGGAAATGCTTGACCGTCAGCGCAACGCCGCTCTCGGTCACGCCTTCGGCGCTGCCCTGGAATCCTTCCACAAGCCGGCCGATCGCGTCCGTGATGAATTCCGGGCGTTCGCCCAGCGTGCCGTATGTACGCTGCCAGCGCGGGTCGGTCGTCACATCGGCCATATACATATAGCCCTTTTTGATGCCGCTGGCATCCCACTCGCCGCGCGCAATCTCGGCAAAGTCGGAAATCAGCTGCGCATCGCCGCCCGCCTTGATGTCGCCCATCGCGGCCGCCGCAAGGCCCAGCGTACCCGGCCATGTGGAAAACACACCCGACGCATCGTTCATGCCGAATGTCGCCTTTGCGTTTTCATTGCGGGAATTGGAATCAATGAGCACCGGTATGCCGTTGCCCGTACCCTCGGCCACCTGGTTCAGCGCATTGATCCACTGCGCGAGATCGCCCGGCGACGGATTCTGGCGCAGGATGAAGTGGCGCAGGTGCAGCGTGCGGATGGTGTCCAGCGTGCCCAGCTTGGATGTGGTGCCGAAGATGGACGTATCCTGAATGTCTTCAACCTCTTCAAGCAGGCCGTCCATGCTCGTTTGGGACTTGTCCTCCACGTTGATGCCCATGCCGCGGGAATTGATGACCATCATGCCGATCTTCTCATCCACGCTCATGCGCGAGACGAGGTCGCGGGCACGTTCCTCATCGTCAAGCCGCCAGTCCTCATAAGGATCCAGTTCTCCGTTGCCATTTGAATCCTTAAAAAACTTTCCGTCCACCTCCAGGACGCCCTTGACGGTGTAGCCGATGGTCGGGCCATCCTCGTTTTCAACCCATGTCGGTTCGATGTAATGCAGCTCTTCTCCCTCCTCGCCAAGAGCAGGCACGCCGCTTATCAGCAGCAGCATGCTCATCAGGCAACACGCCAGTCGCTTTGCCATGTGTTTCACAGTCCGCTCCTCCTTTCTCATCGTGGAACGCGCTCCCACCGGCGCATTCCCTTCTTTTGTCAGGATACAGCAGTTCACGGATTCTGTACATGGCATTTTCGCACATATTCCATTGCATTTTTTATCATCTTATCGTATAATATATTCAAATAATTAATCCATTTTTTTGAACCGTTTGTTTTCCTTTTAGGAAGAAAGGGCTCTTTATGAAGATGGAATCTCTTCTCCGCAGCCCAGCGGGGATTCCCTTGCCGGAGGCAGAGTTTGAAATCCGCCGCTGCCTGAGCGCCGGCGCCTGTCAGGCATCTGTGCCTCCTCATGATTTCTACGAAATCCACTATCTGATGGAAGGCGGGCTTGTTTACAGAGTCGAGGGCCTTCGTTATGCGCTCACGCCGGGCAGCCTGCTTTTGATCTCTCCCTATACGTTTCATAGCCCGGCTTTGCTTCCGGAGGAATCCCCGGCTTCCGAGCGGATTGTGCTGCGGATCGGTCAAGCCCTGCTGCATCAGCTGTGCGCGCATGTACCGGGGCTTCTTATTCTCCTGCACGTGCCTCCATCCCGCAGCCGAGTCCTCCTTGTGCCATCCGGGCAGGCGCGTGTGCGCATGGAGGCCGTCCTGCTTGCGCTTCTGGATGAGCACGCAGCCCCCCTGTTTGCCGGTATGCAGATGAATCAGGTCCTGCTTACCGAGCTGGGGATCCGCATCGCTCGGCTTCTTTTGCAGGAGGAACAGAGGGCTCCCATCCTCTCGCGGGATGCGCAGTTTTCTTCCTTTGCGCCGGTGTCTGCTTACATCAACAGCCATCTGTGCGACGATCTCACCCTGAATGCCCTGGCCGAACGCTTTTATCTGGATGTAAACACACTCTCGCGTCTGTTTAAGCGACATACCGGGCTGACTGCGGCCGGATATGTGCGCAAAAAACGCCTGGAAGCGGCGCGCATGCACATCCGCCATGGTATGGGGGCAGCCGAAGCGGGCACACAGAGCGGCTTTCAGGAATACAGCACATTCTATCGCGCATTCAAGGCCGAATACGGCATCACTCCGCGGCAGTTTTCCCTTGCCTGCCGTTCATAAGCAAGGCGATTCCGCGGCTGTCCGAAACGCTTTTCCTTCACGGCTTCTTTCTCTGTGCAGTCAAAGGGGCTGCAGGCGAATCCTGCACATTCCAAGAAGCAGCTTTTCGGAGAATCATGGGCTTTTTTGCGCTTGGGGCCCGGCCCAACACCCCGCCGAAGGGATTTCCGATCGCCCTTTGGAAACCTTCGGGCGCCAATTCTCAGTTTTTGCTTGGAATGTCGGAATTCTTAGCCTGACAGCCCCTTTTTACCGCGTTTCCTCCTCCTCCAGCGCGGGCCGAATCTCCTTTTTTTCAGGCCCGCCGGACGCGCCGCGAGAAACCTCCTGCGCATTTCCATGATAATGTGCATAGATCGCCTCCGCCTGCGCCGGGCCAATTCCATCCACCTCGCACAGCTTTTCCGGAAGGGCCGCCGCGATGTTGGCAATGGATTTAAAGTGGGCGAGCAATGCGCGCCTGCGCGCCGGACCGATGCCGGGAATATCTTCCAGGGAAGAATGCATGCCCGCCTTCTGGCGCAGGCTGCGGTGATGGGTGATGCCGAAGCGGTGCGCTTCGTCGCGGATTCTTTGGATCAGATGCAGCGCCGGGGACTTGCGGTCCAGCAGAATGCTCTCCTCCTGGTCAGGCAGAAAGATCTCCTCAAGCCGCTTGGCCAGGCCAAAGATGGGGATGTCATAGCCTACGGCGAGCATGGCCTCGCGCGCAAAGCGCAGCTGCTGCGGCCCGCCGTCGATGAGAATCAAATCCGGCAGATCCGCAAAACCGGAAAGCCCGCGTCCGTCCGCAGGAAGCTTTCCCTTCGCATCAAGGGCTTCGCGCTCCTGTTTGGCGCGTGTCAGGCGGCGGGTGAGCACCTCGTTCATGGAGGCAAAATCGTTTGCTCCTTCCACGGTCTTGATGCGGAAATGCCGGTATTCCTTGCGGGCCGCTTCGCCGTTGATGGCCACCACCATGCTGGCCACCGAGAGCACGCCCTGCGTGTTGGAAATGTCGTATCCCTCAATGCGCCGGGGCACGGCCTGCATGCCAACCGCATGGGCCAGCGCCTCGCACGCGCCAATCGTGCGCTCATGCTGGCGGGAAAGGTGGGCGTTGCGCTTTTGCAGGGCATCGCGGGCATTTTTAAGCGCAAGCTCGACCAGCTTATGCTTGGTGCCGCGCTGCGGCTCGCGCAGAAGCACGCGCCCGCCCTCCTTGCGGGCCCGGAGCGCCGCCTCGACGTCCTGCGCCTGCTCCGGCAGCTCCATGCACAGGATTTCGGACGGCGGCTGACGGCCGTCGTCATAAAACTGCATGAGGAACTGCCCCAGCACCTGAGCGCCGGTCTGATCCCCGGCCCCCTCCAGCGCATAGTTCTCCGCGCCAATCATATGCCCGCCCCGCACAAACACCACTTCCACCATCGCATCAATGCCGTCGCTCACACAGGCGAGAATGTCCTGATCGCCTCCGCGTACGTTGATGGCTTTCTGCCGCTGCATCAGATTCTGTGCATCGCGGATGCGGTCGCGCAGCGCCGCGGCCTGCTCAAAGCGCATCTCGCGGGCCGCCTGCGTCATCTGTTCCTGAAGGCGGGCCAGGACGGCGTCGCTGTGCCCGTTTAAAAAGTCGATCACTTCCTGAACCACAGCTCCATATTCCTGCACGGTGGTCTTTCCCGCACAGGGGGCCAGGCATTCGCCCAGCTGATGGTGCAGGCAGGGCCTCCTGTTCATTCCGGGCCGGATGGGCATGGCGCAGGTTCGGAGGGGAAACAGGCTGCGCAGCACATCCAGCACCTCGCGCACGCCGGTGGCGCCCATATACGGCCCAAAATAGCGGGCCTTGTCTTTCTCCACCCGGCGCACGAGCTCCACCCGCGGATAATCCTGCGTGACGTCGATGCGCAGATAGGGGTAATGCTTGTCGTCCTTGAGCAGGATGTTGTACTGCGGCCTGTGCAGCTTGATCAGATTGCATTCAAGGATCAGGGCCTCCAGATTGGTGTCGCACAGCACAATGTCAAAGTCATCAATGCG
>ERZ826764.3737-NODE-3737-length-11524-cov-15.822914_pt1 | contig 11524 bp, 8 predicted proteins | sample MGYA00519870_ERZ826764 | MGnify/ENA primary metagenome ERZ826764 (study PRJEB31778, sample SAMEA3449239) | human gut metagenome | biome: human gut; feature: human-associated habitat; material: faeces | place: United Kingdom | collected 2010/2012 ...
GTAATCCGTATAATCTCCACCCATAGAATCTGTAGAAGAGTATTCTGAATGAATCTCATTCATGAAATTACTCCAGATGGATTTTGGATAAGATGCTCCGCTTAATCCTTCCATAATCCTGTTATCATCTCTACCTACCCATACTGCTGTTGTATAGTAAGGTGTGTATCCACAGAACCATCCGTCTTTGTTCAGATTTGTTGTACCTGTTTTTCCTGCGGTATCAACATTCGGTACTTTTGCTCCTACTCCAGTTCCACCTGTAATTACACTCTTCAGTACATCAGTCATTGCATTTGCTGCACTTGTTGAATATACTCTTCTCTTCTTTGTGGAAGATGACATCACTTCATCTCCATCAGAAGTTGTTATCTTAGAGATACATGTTGGTTCTCTATACACACCATCATTCTTCAATGTAGCATATCCTGCTGCCATCTCTTCTGATGTTGTTCCTTTTCTGAAACCACCAATACATGTCGTATAATACTTATAATCAAAACTTGTCAGATATTTAAAGTTCATATTCTCCAGATATTTTAAACATGTCTTCGGTGTCAACTGTTCATAGATACGCATCGTTGCAACGTTACTTGACTTCTGCACTGCTCTTCTAAGCGTAATCTGTCCGGAATATGACCCATGTGAGTTCCCCACATGATTCTTATCTTTGGAAGACATTGGCGAATCATCTACGGTTGAACTTGGTGACCATCCATGCTCTAAGGCTGGTGCATATACAAGCAATGGCTTGATCGCACTACCTGGCTGTCTTGGACTCTGGAACGCACGGTTTAATGTATAACCGATATTCTTCTGTTCACGTCCACCGACGATCGCTACAACCTTTCCAGTATCATTATCAATACATGTTCCAGATGCCTGTGTCTTATAAATACCATTCTTATCTTTCTCTGTATATCCAGACAATGCACTATCTACGCTGCTCTGCAGCTGTTTCTGGACATCTGGATCAATAGATGTATAAATATGATATCCGGCACTGTATAAGGTTCTCTTACACTCTGCATACATCTTATCATATTCTTCCTGATATTTTTCCTTCTCAGAAGTCGAACTGAAATCGTATTTGAATTCAAATCCCTTCTGCTTCATGATCTCTTTTGTCGCACAATGAATGACATATGTTTCTACGTAATTCTTCTTCTCTGTCTTACTCTTCTGCGCACTCTTTACGTTAATCTCTTCATTGATTGCTTCTTCATACTGGTCTTTACGGATCAGTTTCTGCTCGTACATATCCTTTAGAATCTTATTTCTACGCTTGATCGTATTTTCTTTGTTTGTACGTGGATCATAGATTGTTGGATTATTTGGAATCGCAGATAAAAATGCTGCTTCTGACATTGTCAGATTCTTCGCATCCTTACGGAAATATCCTTGGCTTGCTGCCTGAATTCCATAATAACCATTCGCATAATAAACATTGTTCAGATAGAACTCAAGGATCTGCTCCTTGGAGTATTTCCTCTCTAATTCTACTGCCATAAAGATCTCTTTAACTTTTCTCTTCCATGTCTTCTGACGATTCAAAAAGACAGTCTTCGCAAGCTGCTGCGTCAGAGTACTTCCCCCCTGTGTGATCCTTCCTTTGTGTACCACATAACTTACCGCAGCTCTTGAGATTCCTTTGTAATCCACACCGCTGTGTTTATAGAAATTCTTGTCTTCGACAGAAATTACTGCAGCTATGACATAAACCGGAAGCTCCTTGTACTTCAGATAATATACATCTTTTTCACCTTTAAACTTCAGTAACTGTTTTCCGTTGGTGTCATATACAATACTTGTCTGTGATGCCTTAAATGTCTCCTCACTCGACTGAGCAACGAGTTTCTTGGCTTCACTTCTAAGCTTCATAACCTTTGCCCCAAAAGTAAACCAGCCGATTACGACCAACAACAAAAAGACAACAGAAACTTTCAAAAGAACTTTTTTCTTTTTATGTTTCTTTTTATGCTTTTTCTTGCTTTCGGGAATAATCTTTTTTGTTTCCTTTGTTTCTTCAGCCATATTCCTTTCACCTTTCGTTTGTTTTTACTGTTCTCATTTTCCGGATCATCTCCAGATATATATCTTAATTTTAACATAAAATATATCATAACTAAAATTTTTGTCTCGACATAGTTCGCACCCTAAAGACAAAATCTAATTGGCATATCCGTAATATACGCTTCCCGCCTGTTTAAATTCACTCTCAAGCTTCTTGCGATTTGCTTTTACAGACTTTCCATTTGTCGGATCATAATATCTTAAATCCCTCTGATTATAACTCATCACCAATACATATGTGCCATTCTTTCTCTGTGCCATAAAAGATCTTCCCTTACTTATTGCATAAACAAGATCATCCATGCTGCAGTCAGAATAATTAACTGCACGCTTATTGAACACTTTAAATAATTTATCATATGTGCTGCCTGACATCTTCTTGATCTTATCATAGGAAATCTTAATTCCTTCTGATCTTGCCATCATCAGAATACATGCAATATCTGTCTCATCTTTATTCTTTGCTTTGATCATCGGGATATTAGATCCTTTTCCATAATTCTGTGCAACACCTTTCTCCCACAGATACATCTGATGATAATTTACAACTACTCCACCACCTTGCTTGGCGACCTTGATAGCTTCTTTCAGATTACTGTAAATTCCTGACAACTTACCACCTGTATAGACAAATGCATCCCTATATTTATTATCATTTACAGCAAATTTGATCTTTATCTCATCTTCCTGTTCCTCAACATTTGTAGAAAGATAGTTTGGTCTTGTCTGAATATAAACATCATCCGGGAATGCAAGATATAACTGATTCAATCTTGTTCCTGTATACCCATACTCTAAAACTGCCTTACTCTCCTGTTTATCTTTGTAACGAATATAACTTACATTGATCTTCTTATATCCATTTCCACTCTTCTTAGAATGTGTCAATGCGATCGTTGTTCCGTCTACACTTGTGTTCGTAATATAAGTACCATCTTCTCCATACTCTTTTACAATCTTTTTATTGTTTCTTATATATACATTTGTCAATGGATACATATAAGAACCATCTTTATTCCTTACAACTTCTTTTTTATTTCCAACTCCATAGATAAAATCTTTCTCTATGAATCCAATTGGACGCAGTACCTGATCATCTTTACATGTGATCACTTCTGTTTTCTGTGTGGAAAGATCCACAACTTTCATCTTATTCTTTGACTGATTCAATGCAAGCATTCCATTCTCAGAGATAACTGTCATATCATCTGTAATGTTCTTTGCCAGAATCTTACTCTTTCCAGAGTCAAGATCTACCTGATAAACCGCTCCATCCAAATAGAAATAAAACTGTCCGCTACCACTTAAAAATGCACCTTTTTTAATGTCATTTTTCATCATATCATACTGAATCTGTGTTGGGATAAAGCCTAGTTCCTCAATCTTCTGGTCTGACGCAGTATACTGATAAACAGAAATACCATTCTCTCCTTCATGTTTTCCTCGATTCATATATCCATAAACCAAGAATGCTATATCTCCATTATTCTTCATCTTCATAATCTGAATCGCATGCTTTTGATAGTTGTTACGACTGTCACGATAATCTTCTCCTTCAAAAGAAAATACTTTGTGCATGTTGGACTTCTGATAGTCATAATACCACAATTCATCTTGGACAACGAATGCTGCTTTCTTTCCGCCATTTTTACTGATCAACTGTTTCTGACTGCTTCCGATTCCCAATAAAATACGATTATTACTACGATCGATCGTATCGTATCGCATATATGCTTCCATATTACGTTCATAATTTAACAGATACATTCTGTCCTTTGCATATCGAACCCTAAAATATTCTGTTGCCTGATAATACTGTTTTGTTCCATCCGTATTCTCTGCTGAAAGAATATATCTCAGCTCCAGTGACGTTACATTTTCAGAAATTTCTTTTACGGTTGCAGGATATACACTTTCAACCTGTGGTTTTAATGTTGCATAAGATACCGCTTCCTGTGTCGATTTCAAGTCAACATTCGCCAGATTATTCGATGTTGTTCCCTCTGCCGTTTCTAAATATTGACTGATAAACTCTGTATTACCTTCTGTCAATGCTGCATCATGGAATTTCTGTGCAAAATCCAGACATTCTTTTAAATGAAAACTAGTTCCATAAATCACACGTGTAAAATAACGGATCGTTTTGTCATTTTGTTTCACTGACAATTCCATTAGATATGTTTTTCCATTTTCCAGACGTTCTTTAATCTTAATGTTTGCCGTCTTTTTTCCTTTGACTTTATGAAATGCTGTATCACCATTTCCAAGGATTGTTTTATTATCTGTATCATAAATCTTATATGACACGACACTGACGTCAGATTTTGCATATGTCAGCATTACTTTTACTTCATTCTCATAAATTGGTGTGATACTGTCACGGATCAAGGATGCATCAACACTTCCCTGATACCCATGCAACTGGTTAATATTCTTTCCATCTGCAGACACTGTTAATAAAGGGATTGTTGCTTGACTAGTTTCTGTAACCCCTTTGTTATTTCTTCCAACTAACATATAATTCCAGATAAATAATGAAATTAAAAATAGAATTCCAAATACTGAAATTTGTATCACTTTACTTTGCTTCATTACTTTCTCCTTTTCCTAATTCCGTGAAGCCTTATAATGTACATTTTATCCGTTTTTGTATATGAATACAACCTTTTTAAGAAATGTTTAAGATGTATGTTTTTCATTTTACAGCGGATTTCATAGTGATTCCCTATGAAACAAGAAAAAAACCAGGATTTCTCCCGGCTCTTTCTTTTTATGCTTTAAACATATTTCGTTTTCTTCGATAACGGCATCTTCTATGATAAATCTCTCCTCCAAGCAGCGAAAGGATCATCTGATATAATAACTGTTCTTTCTTCTGACAATCTTGCTTCTCTTGATGATCGATCTTATCATAAATCTTATCCACCATAGCAAGCAGCATCGTTCGATCCATATATTCATCAAACATCCTGCTGCCCTCGTATTCCATCTGATCACAAATATCTTCGATCAGATCCAGAATCTGTCTGGCCAGTGCAGAATACATTCTCGTAATATACTGATAATCGTCTTCCTGCCTCTGTTCCTGTGCTACAAATTCTCTGACTGGTCTTACTTCAGTATCAAATAATGGAAGATCTCCTAAACCATCTCTGTCTGCCATCTTCCTGCTCCTTTTTCTCTATCAATCATATCTTATGATCATTTAGAGAAAATATTGCATGTCCTATTCTTTATTTTCTTCCCGAATACTTCTCACTTCTTCATTGATCGCCAACATCTTGCTGTCTAAAAACGTCACAAGATCTGCACACTCCTTCAATTCTTTCTTAATGTATTCTGGTGTATTGCCCTCGTATTTATAATAAATCTTATGCTCCAGAGATGCCCAAAAGTCCATTGCAACCGTTCTGATCTGAATCTCTACTTTGGTAGGTACCACTCTGTCAGATAAAAAGATTGGTACTCTTACGATCAGATGATAGCTTCTGTATCCATTGACCTTGGGATTCAACATATAATCCTTTGTCTTTAGGACTTCTATATCATCTTGTGATGAGATCATATCTACGATTCGATAAATGTCTGGTGTAAAAGAACAAATAACCCTGACCCCAGCGATATCGTCAATATATTTCTGGATATTCTCTACTGTGATCTCTTTTCCTTTACGTATCAGCTTTCTTGTGATGCTCTCATCTGTTTTTAATCTTGATTCGATATGTTCAATCGGATTGTACTGGTGCACAAGTTTAAACTCATCATTTAATATCTCTAATTTCGTTCCGATCTCTTTTAATGCAGAACGATATAATAATTTGATCTTTCGGTATTCAAGCATTACATCTTGTACATCAGGTAATTCTAATTCTCTCATATGTCTCACTCCTTACCATGTTTGCTATTCCTATTCTATCACTGTTTCACTTTGTATTCAATAGCATACAATCCGAGTAGTAAGTTCTTAAATACCTAAAAATGGGTAAAAAAAATCCGTGCGGAATGCGTTGTGCTATCTTCCACAGACGTTACCTCTATAGTTAACTCAACCCAGGCACCCTCACGGCACATAGAAGGTTCCACTTAGTGCTGCTTTGTTCCCAACCTGACACGGTTCATGGATTCCTATTGCGTGAGACCCAGATATCAACGCCACTTGTAGAGGGCAGCTCTACAGAAAACAGCCCGAAGCAAACCATCACCTCTGCTATAGCGGATTGCAGAAATAGGGTGCCGCTACCTCCCCGGCTAGCACGGAAGCTTTATGACTTGATTATCTTTGGCATCTTTTGCAAGATGCATATTTGATTATACTAAATACTTTTCTTTTGGTCAATAGTTATTCTTATTTGGTTTTTAGATAAATTTTTTTCGTTCCCCGATATCTTCCTCTTCCTTTTACGATCACATATTTGTGACCTTCTTTTTTGACGATCTTGTAATCTTTATTCTTTTTTAAATGCTTTCCTTTGTAATATAATACGATTCCCTTTGGATTCTTATTTTTAGAATCCGCCTTACAATATCTCAAATGAATCTTGTTTACTGGCTGCATTACTGTATATGCCTTTAAACGCACCGTTGCATGATCTGGGTTCAGATCATTCCATTTTCTATGATCATAAAGATAACTCTGTCCTTTTTTTGTTTTATTAACAAAAGATACCCAATGATAATCATCATTTTCATCAAAACCAATCTTACCAGACGATCTTAATTTTACTACAACTGCAAACTTGTCTCCTCTCAGAACCTCTGCTTTTCTTGAAAGATCGATCGTATGCGTTCCGGCCTCTCTGATCGTTCCTGTTACCGGACGTTTTAACATCTTTGTTCCACTTGTTGGTCTTCCATCTTTAGGATTTCTATAAATCTGTATACTGTATTTGACGTTTGCAGACCAAGTCACCAGATTCACTGCTTTGATCAGTTCTTTCTTCTTTGCACTTCCTTTTTTCGCTGTAAATACATTTGCGAACTTTTGTCCTTTTTTCAGTTTTAAAATTCCAGGATTCGCTGAACCATCATAGAAATAATTGTATTTATACTCTGAGGCTTTCACAAATTGCCCTGCAACAAATTCACAAAGAGATTTATCTTCATAAGAAATATAGGTATATCCGTTACTTCCTTCTTGATTTCCCCAACTGTTTTTTACGATCCATGCTCCATCTCTGGACGGTCTGGATCCACTGTTAAAATTATCTCTGCTATAACTATCATCCCATCCAACGATCGCAACAATATGATTTGCTGTCTGTCTGGCACTATTGCAGTTGTATGCCTCATGATTCTTTCCGTAATAGGCTGTTTCTTCCCATGTCTCTTCGGGTGCATGGTACGCCATAACTACGGAACCATATCCTATGATATAGGATTTTACTACCGCTGCTTGCGGTGTATCTCCAAGGAAAAATCCATTCTTCAGAATTGCACTGTCTTTTTGTCCTACAGAATCAGATAATCTCCATTTTCCTGTATTAAATGGTGCAATATTTTCTTTTGCAAGACCATACCATCCTGTTAACGACAACATTGCAAGCAGTGAATTGCCGCCTGCATATCTCCAATCTCCTGAAACTTTTGTTTTGTCCCCTTTGGTATTATTTAATATATCGTTTTTTCGATTGTACATAAAATATCCAAAATGTTTCTCCGAAAAATCTACATTCGTACTTGCGATTCCTTGTTTGATCAGAGAAGTCTCTCCCATCGATGTAATCCCAAACGCCCAGCATAATTCTGTGTTTCCCTGATCTTTCACTGATGTTACCTGTCCAAGTTCTGATGAACTGTAATATGAATCCAATGATCTGGCATTCCTCTTTGGCGTTACAGTTTTGGGCACATCTGGAGATTCAATCTTAATATTCAATGGATGATATCCATTAGACTGTGAGGCATAGATAAAAGAAATATTTAAAGAACTTATCATGCCGACACATAAAATAACTACAATAAGCTTCTTAATCCTTTCCATGTTCCTTGTCCCCCTTCTTCCTTCTTCTTAATTCTTTAAAAAAATCAGACAGCATCTGACTGCACTCTTCCTCTAATATACCACGTTCTATCTCTACTTGGTGATTAAATTTGTCAATCTGTAAAATATTCAATACAGATCCTGCACAGCCCGCCTTTGGATTCATCGCTCCGATCACAACTTTTGGAATTCGTGCCTGTACGATAGCTCCTGCGCACATCTGGCATGGTTCCAATGTGATATACATGGTACAATCTTCCAGTCTCCAATCATTAACTTTCTTACTTGCTTTCTGAATCGCAAGAAGTTCTGCATGTGCCAATGTTGTCTTCTTCTTATTGCGCTGGTTATAAGCTCTTGCAATGATCTTGTCATCTTCAACGATCACACATCCGATCGGAACATCTCCGATCGCTGCCGCTTTCTTCGCTTGTTTGATTGCTTCTTTCATGTATTTTTCTTCTTGTGTCACTTACTCTTACCCCTTATATCTATGTCATATTTTTCTTTATTATAACATAGAATGAAGCAAAAAGAGAGTACACGATTGTCAGATTATCAACGTATTGTATCTTATCTGTATGAATATCACCATGGAATCAAGGGTTCCAATGTCGGTTTTGCCAAAATAGAAAAACGCCAAAACCGTCTGAGAGTCTATTTCCATGTAAAAACAAATGAACAGGCATTAGAATACAAAATTTATTTTTATTATTTTCATCAGGGTGCTATGAATGGGATTTATCTTGATACGGTCAAGCGAACTGATGCGATCATTGAATTTAAAAACACATATCCTTTGATCGATGATTTTGATAAAATGGATGGATTCTTACTGTATTATTCGAATGATCATTTCTTTGGATCGCAGTGGAAAGATCATCCGATCATTATACGAAGTTTTGTACCTGCGGAGTCTGCTGAAAATAAAAATGAGAATACTGAAAAAACGGTACCTCCAGAACCTTCGCCTGAAACCGAAACACTTTCTGAAACTGAAGCTTCTCCTACATCCAGTCTCTCAGAATACATTGAAGCCCTTCAATTAGAAAAGGATGCGAAAGAATTCACACATCCAAATCCACCAAAGGGCTTCGACTGGAAGGAGTATCCCACCTTGCCCATGCCTCCTTCTTATAGCCTTGATCCTAGCATTAAGATCGGACTAGAAGATCTTGATCAGATTCCTGATCTTGATGACAACATAAAGACAAATGGTTTTCTCCTTTTAAATTATGGGAATTTCGGCCACTTAATGCTCGCGAAAGATCAAGACAGCGGCCAACGTTATCTTGGAATTCCTGGAATCTTTGATAACGAAAAAGCTTTTATCTCCCGTTTATTTGGTTTTAAGACTTTTATCACGGTGCCGCTAAAACCACATAAAACTGGAAATTTTGGTTATTTTATCTTACCGGTCTAAGATGTTACTTAACTGTGCAAACTGTTCTAAGGTTAATGCTTCTCCACGAACAGATGCAGGTAATTCCATCTCTTCTAATGCCTGTGCTACCTGTTCTTTGGAGAAGTTTAAGCCTCCGAAATTTTTAATTCCATTCTGGAGAGTTTTTCTTCTCTGGTTAAAAGATGCACGAATTAACTGGAATAATAATTTCTCATTTGTAACCTTGATCGGTGCGTCTTTGTATTTCGTAAGACGGATGACTGCAGATCCAACTTTTGGTCTTGGCATAAAGCAGTTTGGCGGCACATTCGCTACCACATATGGTTCTGCATAGTACTGCACTGCGAGTGATAATGCACCATAGTCTTTTGTTCCCGGACCTGACTGCATACGGTCTGCAACTTCTTTCTGTACCATGACAGTAATACTGTCGATCGGCACATGACTTTCAAACAATCCCATAATGATCGGGGTTGTTATATAATATGGCAAATTTGCCACTACTTTAATCGGCTTTCCGTCGTTATGTTCCCTAGCGATCTGATCAATGTCCAATTTAAGAATGTCCTCATTCACAACCGTCACATTATCATACGCTGACAGCGTATCTGCTAAGATTGGGATTAATTTATCATCAATCTCCACCGCCATAACCTCTCTGGCTCTTTCGCAAAGATATTGTGTCATTGTCCCAATTCCCGGACCGATTTCCAACACAAAATCATCCTTTGTCACGCCGGCCGCGTCAATGATCTTTTCCAAAACATGCGTGTCGATCAAAAAGTTTTGTCCAAACTTTTTCTGAAAATGAAAGTCATATTTCTTTAATATGTCTATTGTATTTTGTGGTATTCCTAATGTTGCCATCCCAATATCCTCTTCTTTCTATTGATATGCAGTGCTCTGCTTTATTAACCAATACAGTACAGCCTTCTATTAATGTGCAGTGCCCTGCTTTATTAACCAATACAGTACAGCCTTCTATTAATGTGCAGTCTCCCGTTTTACTGACCAATGCGATACAACTTATGCGCATTTTCCCTTGTTATGCGGATAATTTCCTCGCGGTCGCACGACTTCAATGCCGCAATCTCATCAACAACGTGTGTCAAATATCCTGAATCATTTCGTTTGCCGCGATGCGGTACCGGTGTCAAATACGGCGAATCCGTTTCTAACACCATTTGCGATAGTGGCATCATTTCAACGACTTCCTTTAATTTCTTACTATTCTTAAAGGTGACCACGCCACCAATTCCCAGATAAAACCCCTTATCCAAATATATTTTGGCAATTTCGGGACTGTAGGAAAAGCAATGGATCACCCCACCATTTTGCCAAGCGCAATGTTCATTCATAATGTCTAATGTGTCCTTTGCAGCATCCCTGCTATGAATGATGACCGGCATCTGTGTTTCTGCGGCCACCTGAAGCTGGCGTGCAAACCACTTTTTCTGCAAATCTCTCCCTGGTTCATCGTAATAATAGTCAAGACCGATTTCGCCAATGGCAACCACTTTATCCCTGTGCGTCAAGTCTGCCAGCCATTGCATATCTTCCGGTGTCAGGCTCTCGATGTCCTCCGGGTGTACGCCCACCGCTGCATAAATATTGTCGTGACTTTCTGCCAGATTGACCGCATCCTTCGTAGACTGAATACTCGCCCCTACTTCTACGATCTCACCGACACCACGCGCTTTCATCCCCGCCAATAGTTCCTCTCTATCTTCATCAAACCGCGCATCTGTATAATGCGCATGTGTATCAAAAATCATTGTTTAGCCTCCAAATTAATTTTCATGCATCAGCATTATTATCTATATTATGATACCGCAATTTAGCTGTCACCACAACATTTTCCTACACAACAGCAGTTTCCTTCTTATTAAATAACTCAAACTTCGCACATCAAAAGCTACTGCCAGATCACGTATTGCTTATTATGTCAGAAAAATAATAGCTATTTTGCAGCCAACAAGCTGACTTGTTCTGCCGGCAGTGAACTAAGATAATTGCCGCAGAACGCGAGTTTTTGGTTGATTTCTTATTTTGTTAAGTCTCTGATG
>ERZ826764.3750-NODE-3750-length-11490-cov-9.333712_pt1 | contig 11490 bp, 12 predicted proteins | sample MGYA00519870_ERZ826764 | MGnify/ENA primary metagenome ERZ826764 (study PRJEB31778, sample SAMEA3449239) | human gut metagenome | biome: human gut; feature: human-associated habitat; material: faeces | place: United Kingdom | collected 2010/2012 ...
CTTTTAAATATACTTTATCTTTGATTTCCTGTCCTTCCGGGCGGCCTTCACAACCAAAGTCTGGTTCTTCGATTCTTGTGACATAGTATGTACTCATATATTGATTTTCCTTCTTTCTTTGTTTGTTATGTTTGAAAATTTTGTAAAATAAAAATCATCTATTATATAATTATCACGTCATCACCATTCACATAATTTTGATCACCTAACACGGTTACTTCCCCATATCCATGCAGTTTATAAATCCGAATATTATCGGTTACTCTTGTCATCTCTTTTAATTTTGAAAGTAATTTTTCAAAATGTTTCTTAGTCAGCCACGCTTCAAATGCAGATTTTTGTATTCTTGTTCCATAGCCTTCCAAAAGCTTTGATATTTCCAGGCGATGTTTATTATCAGATATATCATATATGATCAATATCAGATATTTGTCATTTCCTTCATCTTCTACTAGTGTTTCAAATTCAAAATAATCCATAATCATCGTATCCTTATTGGCATATAATCATCAAAATTCCCATTGTCAATGCATTTTACTATTTTAGATACCTGCCACCAGATTGCTCTACGAAAGCTTACTGGGTGTTCTAGATATTCTAAGTAATTCATATTACTTTGCAATTTTTTCTCTAGTTTTTTTATAAATAGATTGACACCATTTTTACTAATAATTACAGCACCTGTTTCTTCATCTTTTGAAAATTCATTGATACTGATCTCATTTCCCTGAATCATACTCATGACTGTTGCATCTACAATCACCGCTCTCCATTCTTCCAAAAGATCACTGGCAAGTGTTGGATGTCTTTCAATATCTTTATGCATAAATCCTATATATGGCGTTATTCCTCGATTTTCTATTTCACCCATAATCTCATACATCAAGATTGTATATCCTAAACTGATCATCGAATTAAATGCATCTCGTGGTGGACGTTTATTTCGCCCAGAAAATTTAAAATCTTCTTTTATCATTTTGGATAATGCTGCAAAATATTGTCTGGCAGCATTTCCTTCATAGCCCATAATCTGTTCAATATTTGTACAATGTGAGATTTTATTTTCATGTATTTTTATCGCTTGAATATTTTCTTGAATATTCTTCCCCGTACTGCGCTGATATCTTGTCAAAAGAACTCTTTGATTATGTATCTTATTTAAAATAATCTTTTTTGAAAACTGCACTCGCATTTCCTCTTGATCACTTAAATATACTTGCTGTTTCAATCTCTTTGCATTCACATGATTTGTTGATTCAATCCGCCCAAAATATTTTCCTTTTGTTGAAAACATGGATACTGCTATTCCTCGCTCCAGACATTCCTTAATACATGGTACTGTCAAATAAACATTTCCAAATATCACAATTGATTCAAGCGTTTCTTTCGGAACAAGGCGTTCTGATCCGTCTTGACATTCTACAATAAAATGCCCACCTTTTACAGCGACTTTAGACCCATTTTCAGTAATATATAAACATGACATAGGCACTCCTTTCCTAGAATAAGTTATATTCTTCTGTCCCCTGTCGGGGTGTTTTATCTTCAAGATTTTTCTACACTATAATAAATTTGTTCTTTTTTCGTCCCTTATCAGAGTGTCTATAAGTTATTTTAACATATTTTTTAATAATGAACGATTATTTCTCTACTAATCATGAAAATTTTTTAGAGTTCTTTTGAGTGAATTACAATGAAAAGTAGGTAAGTATCAAATATATGATTTTTAGTTTTCGTCCCCTATCGGGGCTTTTATTTTCTTAATATTTAGGAAAATACTTTGGATATTCAGTTCTTATTTTGTTTTCGTCCCCTATCGGGGCTTTTATTTTCTTAATTGATTATCAAAGCAATAACAGCAATAGCCCTACTGGTTTTCGTCCCCTATCGGGGCTTTTATTTTCTTAATAATACAAGCGTGTAGTATCACCACGCAATGGCAAGACATGGTTTTCGTCCCCTATCGGGGCTTTTATTTTCTTAATTGGTACGATGTATCACTTAAAACAGACAGCGACATAACGTTTTCGTCCCCTATCGGGGCTTTTATTTTCTTAATGTAGAAAGTTGGAAAATATGACTAAGAACGCAGAAAAGAGTTTTCGTCCCCTATCGGGGCTTTTATTTTCTTAATATAATAGTGCAGAATTATCAATCTGTGGATGGTCGTTTTCGTCCCCTATCGGGGCTTTTATTTTCTTAATAAAAGAAAGAAGATGATAAAAAGCCCAGTGCGTGGCGTTTTCGTCCCCTATCGGGGCTTTTATTTTCTTAATTGTTAACAAAACATATTGATTCTACAGATACATATAGTTTTCGTCCCCTATCGGGGCTTTTATTTTCTTAATGGTGTGTAGGATGTGTGGCAAAGAATTTCTTGGAGGCCCGTTTTCGTCCCCTATCGGGGCTTTTATTTTCTTAATCTAACAATGAAGAAGCCAAAAACAAACACTTCTGGAATAAGTTTTCGTCCCCTATCGGGGCTTTTATTTTCTTAATCTTCCTTCTTTTGCTTTTATTCTCGATCTGGTTCCCGTTTTCGTCCCCTATCGGGGCTTTTATTTTCTTAATTTTAGAATCAACATACCAACCACGAATATTCATTTCGTTTTCGTCCCCTATCGGGGCTTTTATTTTCTTAATACAGACAAAGAATTACCAGCGGAGTATGCAGACCTTAGGGTTTTCGTCCCCTATCGGGGCTTTTATTTTCTTAATGCGTCTGCACACTTTTCATGTACTTCCTCAGGTGTTTCGTTTTCGTCCCCTATCGGGGCTTTTATTTTCTTAATCTGACTTGCCTATTATGGTAAAATTCTACGCTAGTGTTTTCGTCCCCTATCGGGGCTTTTATTTTCTTAATACAAAAAAAGTATTGTATCGAAAATGCTGTTTGATGGTTTTCGTCCCCTATCGGGGCTTTTATTTTCTTAATATACGAAGCATTCTTTAAGTAATCGCAAGGTGGTGGGTAAGTTTTCGTCCCCTATCGGGGCTTTTATTTTCTTAATATATGATCAATTTGGATGTATATTATTTATTAAATCAGTTTTCGTCCCCTATCGGGGCTTTTATTTTCTTAATCCTGGTCTTACAATCCTTGTATTTATGCGGGTTAAAAAGATGTTTTGCGGTGTAAACTTATTTTGAGATTAATTTTTATCTTTTTCTTATTCAAAATAAGGCTCTACACCGCATAAACAGGTCATCGGGGCAAAATCATATTTCTTCTATATAAACTTTGCACTTACCGAATTCATATTCACGTCCTGCATACTCGGTACACTTCTTAATATGAGGTGAAACACCTAGACGAACATCATTTATATGTTGCGGTTTTTCATTCTTTTTCCTAAAAATAGTTTTATCAAATATTTTACTGATCACACGAACGGCATCTTTCTTTGAGAAAATTCCATAAAGAATTGTTTTCGTTGCAAAACCAGCTCCTCCGCCTAAATATAGAATATCCTGTTCTTCATTAACAGGTCCAAATCCATTCAGAAAATGATAATAACTTTCTAAAAAATGATTAATTGCATCCAGAATAGTTTCATCATAATACGTATTGATACTCTCGTCAACTGTTAACTCAAATTCAATCTTCGTTCCCGGTTTTATACATTCTCTTAACATTGGCATTCTTGTTCTTTTGCCTCTTGTATCAACATCTATTTTCTGACATAATGTTAAATCTGATATTTTCAACGGCTTGCTATCGCTTATGATCATTCCTTTCATAACATCTTGTACAGCATTCATTTTTGATATATCTTTTATATTTAAAGTGTGGAATACATCTACTTCTATTTGCTTTATTTCTCTTTGAAGATATTTTTTCCCTCCTCCCGGCTTCCTCAAACCACTTTCAATCATGCCTTGTACTTGTGAAAGTTTTTTCTTATCATGTACTAATTCGTCTACGCATAAAATAGTTCTTAGTGCACCTTTTAAACTACTTCCAGGAACAAATGGTTTCCCATATACATCTTTCACAAAAAGAGAAATTTCTTTCGTGTTCCTATCCAATACTGCATCTGAACAATCAAAAGAATATTCTGCCCATTTTTTACTTTCAGCGTATGTAATTCCTTTATTCACTAACCACATATACAGATCTTTTTCTTTTGGATTTAATAAAAATTTTTCGTATTCTCCTGTAAGATTTTTTTTCTTTAACTGCTGATACATTTTTATCAGATTGGGAACAACAATTTCTTTTTTTTGTCTGTTATGAATATATTCCTTCTTACCTAATTGTTTCCCTGAACCAATATACAGCGGACCTTTTGTCTCTAATGTTACTTTGTATGTACTCATGTATTGCTGCATTAGATCACCCCCATAAATATTGGTATTGCATATCTGTATACTGGATGTTTCCCATAAATAGATACATCATAAATATCTCCCTGATATGGTATTTTAAAGCAAGACCCTGCCACAAAACCATAAAAGTCTTTCTTCTTCCGAAAAGTATCTGCATATGTCATAGAATTTACAAATCCACTTCTTTTAATCAACTGAAACTGAACTTCTGTACAAACTTTTTCTATTTCATCATCTTTTGGAAGAGAAATTGATAACGACATCATCTTTTGATATTTATTCACATTTAATCGTTGTTTTAATTGTGGATCCATATTTTTATATTTTGCTTGAAATTTTCCATATCCTGAAGTTCTTTTTCCACCGATTCCTGAATATGATAATCCTTCAATCAACGATGATATAAACTGAAATGCTTCTGTATCTTCATATCCGATTATAACATACAATCCTGCATTCTTACTAAAATGGTAGGATCCTATATAGTATGGCAAGGCATCTAGTCCTTCTTCATATGAAATAGATGCTTTCTGTGTCATTTCATATTTACCAAGTCTGCTTAACTTTTCTTTTTCTTTTTGTGCATCCAGATTTCCTTTCATATATTCTTCTATTTTATTAATGGGAATATATTTTAATTTCTTAAATGCTTTTTTTACTTTTGAGTTCCCTTCTTCTTTTGTTTCAACAGTCGTCATCGGTTTTGGAACATACAAGGTATCATCAATATATGGCAACCCATCACTTAATTTTAGCTTTCCACTCTTACAATAATGAACTAATTTTTCAATTCCTTCTGAAATTCCAAGAGCTTCATGACATAATGCAGAAAAGAATGTGTCCGCCATAAAAATAGGCTCCCCATCTGTTAACATCCCTTTTCCAATATGCAAACCTGTCGAAAACTGCAATTTACATATTTTATATTCCATTATTTTTCCTCACTTAATATCTCATTACATAATTGCATCACTTCATCGCTAAGATTTCCAATTACATTTTCAGCTTGTAGATCTTCAAATTTGACTTTTCCATATCCACGGCTTCCACTTCCTCCGAGATAATCATATTCTAATAGTGTCAGCCCATATCTGATTGCTTCAAAATCTTCCTGAATCTGAGTTTCATCTTCTACATTATAAATCAGTTCCAACTCAAATTCTGAACCTCTGATCACTCGTTCAATCTGTCTTGGATTTGCAACTGCAGTTAATCGGTTGATTGAATTTTCAAATTTAACTTCTGTCGCAGAATGAATATCTAACTGTTTTAACTCATCCATGTTGGATAAGATCATATCAGAAAAAATCAATCTGCTATTTCTATGTTCTTGTACAGTTTTCTTCGCATTTCCAAATAATCGGAGTACAATTTCTGGGTCATCATCATGTTTCCCGATCATTGCACTGACACTATCAGAAAACCCTTTTGCCATTAAAGTTCTTAACTTCCCTTTTAAGGTAGTTCCCGGAATCATCGGAAGATCACTTTGTTTATCACGTATAACTGGTGAGTCTACTGCTCCAATTGCTGAAAATGCAGAAGATCCTCCTATATGCATACCTGTTACTACTTTTATTTTCCCTGAAATTTTTATCTTATTATACATATCTTCCCTCCCTATGTTTACTCATCTCTACCACTGAATTTTCTATATGCTACTAATGCTTCCATATATCTGCAAAAAAGCAGGAACTGACTTTTGCTGTCCTTTACTTTTTTTAGTTCTTCTAATATTTTAGCTTTTTGAACAAAATCTTTCACGGATGTTTCTCTTCCTGATTCATACACAATCCGCAATCTCAAATATTGAATTCGTTCCTGACTCTCTGAGGATAAAACTTCTCCTGATTCATGGACTACTTCATTATAAATTTCTGAAACCATTGCTAAAATATTACGAATTTTGCTTGTTGTCAGTGTAATATTTCCTTTGCGGTCTGTCATCAGATTTTTGATCACTTGTTCTGCTTGATCAACATAATTTTCCTTATTAATTCCCATCTAATCATCCTTTCTATCTCTTGTCAAATAAGCATATAAATAAATTGCCATCTCTAGCTGTTTCGCTTCTTCTTTATTTTTTATCCACTGATACATAGATTTTGAAAATTCCTGATATATCTGTTTCACTTCTTCTGCTGCATTCTTCTCTGGCTCTATTCTTGCCAACTGATATGCAAACCTTGCAATGTTTATCTTTCCATCCTCTTCCTGATTCCATGTAGCCCGAATCAAATCTAAAATTCGATATAAGAATGCTTTTCCTCGTTCTTTCTCACATGTCTCAAGATATTGTTTTAATATTCTAAATTTCTCTTCAATGATCGTTTCTATAAATTCTGTCCAGTGGAATGTATATTTCGGATCAAAAACAGCAACTGCATTTTTCCCTGTCATTTCTTTTGCTGCATCTTCTAATTCGCCTGTTTGCTTTGCCATAACAGATATTGGATATTTTGAAGGATATAAGCCAATTCCCCCTGAGATTTTTAATGTTCCCTGTGTATATTTCTTTAATGCATAATAAAGATCTACCGCAAATCCTATAATATCGTCCCAGCTTCCTACAATAAACAGATCATCTCCACCTGAATAAACGATCACAGCATTGCGCTTTTTATCCTCTTTTTCTTTCAAATAAAATTCGCCATTCTCTAATAAATGGTTGATATGATATTTAAAAAACATCGATAGCTTTCTGGAAAATGTTGCTGTTCTTGATAATGTTACATATCGATCTTGATTCTCTTCATTTTTAAATCCTGAAACAAATGCTTCTCCAAGATTATCAATATCAGCTCGTAAAACACCTAATCTTTCGATTCCCTGTGCTCCTTTCGCTAATTCTCCAAAATCGTTTCCATTTTTATAATCTCCTACCCAAAGTTTTGTCGCAATAGAATAACCTGAATAAAATTCATTTTTACTATAAGCTCTAATATAATTATCCTGTTCCATCCTCTGTCGTAATTTCTTTTCATTGCTTTCTGTTGTCAGATAACAATCTCCTGGCAATGGTAAGGAAGTCTCTTCATGTTCTTTACTGATCACAAAGAAATTATTGCTCATCATCTTAACAGCCATTTGTTCCAATCCCCAACAGATCTCACACTGATCATTTTCTTTTAGGTGATCCGTCCTTCTGCAAATACTACATTCTCGTTCTCCCGATTCTTCCTGTCTATGATTTAGCCATACAATATCTTTCGCTGTATATCTCTTGATTTTTTTTGCTGAAATATTTTTTGATATTCCCCGAAAGATTTCTGTATAGCTTCCAGCTGGTTCATTTTCCAGATCTTTTGTACTACATACAGCATAACCCGCTCCAACATACAAATCTGTCTGAAAAACTTCCAAGAACCATTGATTAACCTGCTTTTCATATCTTTCTATGATCGACTTTGTCTTTTCGGTATTTGCCATTAAAATATACGCATGTCCACCACCTGAATAAATTAGATTTGCTCTTGATAATTCAACTTTTTCTAACAACTCATCTATCAGATGTTCCATCATGATCTCAAGATAAAAAGATCTGGCACGAAGACCTTTTAATGCACCTTTATTATTGATCGTATAGATAAAATCCTGAATTCCTGATATATCCATGCTATAAAGCAAAAATGTTTTCTTTTGATAGAATTCTTTTGCTTGTTTATAAAGTATTTTTTCATAATCTGTTTCGTTATTTTCTTTCATATATTCATAGATACAACTTCCGATTGCTGCTGTTATTTTTACATGATCATATAAAGAAATATCTATCATTTGTTTTTGTGATGTAGAAGATGGAACAAATGACAAGGTTGCTTCCAATATTTCTAACAATGAGTTAATGTATTTATCATCATATGAGAATTCCTTTAAACACTCTTGTATCTTCTGATAAATACTACGATAAAAAGATTCATCATATTGTATCTTATCTGTTGTTGGAAAGTTGATCTCTTTATCCTTTCCAAGCATTGCCGGTCTGTAATGTTCATTTCCTTTATTATGGTTTAATATATTAAAGATACTTTCTAACGCTATATCTCGAACAAAGCCACCTTCTCCATCTTCTTTATCTCTTCGATCTAATCCTGATGCTATATTATCAGCAATATATGTAATGTAAGCCAAAGAATCCTTATTCAGATCTGCCTGTTTGATATTTCGGCTGTGATGATATCTTATCTGATCTAAGATATCTTGATCTTTTATATCCACATCATTTTTCAAAAAATCATATCCACTCTGGCTATGATTTCTGCCATCGTCACTTCGATATAATACTTTGCCAATATCATGCAGTAAACCACCGATTATAACTTTTCGCTGATTATCATTCATCTTATCACACTCCTATCTGTATCCTTCCCATACCCAATGCTGTTTTAATTCCTACCGCAGAATATTGTCCGAATACTGCCAACATCTTAATCAAATTCACCAGTTGTTGTGGACCTTTGACTCGCATTGTGATCGTCCCAACAAACGCTGGTATTCTTACTCCTTCTAACGAAAAATTCACGCTTCTTAAATGATATCTTGTGATCATCACGTACCGTTCAATATGTTCTAACGTTTCTTCACTTCCAACCATTGTTCCTGATGAAAAAGTATCATATTTATGTATCAAACTTTGAAATATCAGACGAACCGTTGGCATAAAAATATAATTTCCCTGACTCTTAAAGGCCGTTGGCGAACAAAATTTTATTGTAATATTCCTTGGCTGCTCTTCAAAATAATAGTTTTCTATCAATGTATCGTAGGAGATTTCTTTTAAATTTCTTTCGCATACCTTTAGACGCAATTCTCTATGTTTCATATAAAACTGATCCATTTTCATTAATGGCTCTATGATCTGTATCTTTGCTTCTTCTGTCATCGTACAGATTCTCCATATGAATTCATCTTCTTTTATATTACATACTTCCTGTACAAATGGTTTTAACCCGTCTTCATGCATTCGTTCCCCATATGCTCTGTCAATATGTCCCATCAAAATCCCATGCATAACCGATGATATATTATAATTAAGTTTTTCTTCTGATTGATATTTTAATTTTATTTCCAGTTGTGTGATCATTGCCCTATCTTTCCTATGATTATCTCATTCATTGCATCATATGAATTCCAATCTTCTTTTTTTATGTTCCAACGTAGTTTCTTTACATAATTCTTTAAAAATCCGTAAATTTCTTCTGGCGTGTATCCACTGTATTTTTTAACCCAGCTGGCTGTAATTGATACTAGATTATGTGCTGAGATATTTCGTGTTGTTATTTCTATATCACGAATCTGTTTTGTCATCCTCTTTATCTCTGCATCTTTGGATAACTCATCTATGATCGCTGTCAAATGATCTGAATATACATCTTTTCCTGTAAATCCACCTCTATCCAAATATGCTTGATCTAGAGCATTTTTCAATGCTTTATTACTTTCTATCTTTGAATGATCCCATTTCCATTGTTTTGTTTTCGTATTTTGCCAACAATATTTTTTCCAATCAATTCCTGTATATTCTTTTGTTGCTATCTTAAACAATTCTACAACTGCTGGTGTGATAGCTCTTAGGAAATCTCCATACTGTTCCTTTTTTATCTTTATTTCCAAACTTAATAAATACTCAAATATTTTCTGTTGTTGTTCTATCCTAACTGGAATAATTGATATATTATATGGTTTCAGAAGGTTATCAATTTCTCCTATATTTAATTGCAAACGGCTATTCGCTGCCTTCAATAATGCCATGGTTTCATCATCAAATGGTTCTGTCATTTCCCCAGCTATCTGTAATGCAGCAACATAATCATATGCTTTGATATGTTTAATGATCGTTTCTTTTCGCACCTCATCTAAAAGATAAAAATGTTCAGATTCTTTGCATCGGTTCACAAATAATTCTTCATCATTATCTTCATTCAGTTCCCAATAACCTTCTACATCATAATCATCTCTATCTTCCTCATGTGGATTAATCTTTTTCTTCGGAGTACTTACCTGAATCGCCTGCATATGGATTTCCCCCATAGCCGCTAAAATCTGTAATGCACTCTTCATAGCTGGTGTTCCTGAAGATACATTAAGGATTATCTCACTTTCTGGATTCTTATCTCTGATATCATTTAAAATTTCTCGATATTCTTTCATAAATGTGTCAAATACCTGAACCTCTTCCAATTCATTTTTTTGTATTTCAATAACTTCAAAATGCTTATCCAGCTTTTTCCCCAATTGTTCTAAACAATATCTATATCTGTCGTCTTTTTCCTGAAATTCACACATCTCTTTTGATAAATAAAGATAGACTATATCTGGCTTATATATTCTACAAATATGCAACATCGCTCCATCTCTAAAATTAGAGATAGGATCTGTTCCCCCTATTGGCGAAAATAAAATTTTCTTCATACTCTTCCCTTCCTTTTTATCAATTTTGTATATTTTTTCTCCTTATTATACCATATTTAATGTATATTTTACACAGTTTATAGTGTTTTTTACTTCTATCATAAATAACTTTAAAACTAAATCACAAAATATAATAAAACCCACAAACAGTAACATGTTTTCCTACTGCTTATGGGTTTATTATCTCAATTTATAAATCTTCTATTTCTTTCAAGATTTCTTCTACTTCAGGTATATCAACCTGACATTCTTCTGCTATTTTTTCCTTTGAAAAACCTTGTTTTTTTAATCTTATACATTGTAAAAATAGTTGCTTTCCTTCCTTTCTTCCTTTCTTCCCTCTTCCAATCCTTCTTCTCTCGCAGTTTTCATCCTGCTGATTTCATCACTATATGCCATTTCTTCTCGCAAATACAAATATCGTTCTCTTTCATCCTGACTCATTTTATACATCTCATCTTTCACCGCCTCTCTATATGGATTTCCTTTAATCGTATCGTCAACTTCTTTCCAATCTTTTGCTGCAAGTAATTTTGCCCAATAGTATAGTTCCGTTTCTTTTTCTTCCTTGGCAGCATTTTCTAATTTCTTTAATTGTGTGTATCAAGATATTATTGTAAATATTTCTATTATTTTACATTTTAATTCAAAATAAAAAGGCGACTTCATATCGCCCTTTATTTACAACTAATTATGCTATCTCAATCTGACACATCTTCATAGCTTCCAACGCATTCCTATGACTCTCAGGAG
>ERZ826764.3752-NODE-3752-length-11484-cov-5.360486_pt1 | contig 11484 bp, 6 predicted proteins | sample MGYA00519870_ERZ826764 | MGnify/ENA primary metagenome ERZ826764 (study PRJEB31778, sample SAMEA3449239) | human gut metagenome | biome: human gut; feature: human-associated habitat; material: faeces | place: United Kingdom | collected 2010/2012 ...
TCTGCAAAAATTAAATTGAAATAAGTTTGAGCTTGAGATTGTAAATTATCATTTACTGGCAAAGAAAATCTTATAGAAAGGAGTTCGCCTAAAAAATGCAGAAGACAGTTAAAGAGCATTATGTCCCTCAGTTCTATTTAAGAAATTTTGTAGATGAAAACGGTTTGCTTCACATATACGATTTCAAGCAAGATAAGTTCTTCAAGCAAAGTTTGAGGAATGTTTGCTATGAAAGTAACTTGTATGAAACAAAATGGGAAAATGCACATCCAAAACTTGGTGAGTTTGTGCTACCAAACCACATTGAAAAACTTTTCTGCGAATATGAAGGCGAATTTTCTAAAGTTCTAACCACAATATTACACATTTGCTGTCCATCACAAAACCCGAATGCGCTCATATTGCAAGGAAACGAGCGGAATATGTTTTTTCGATTTATAGTCAACATGATTGTGCGTAACCCTGAAAATATGGAAGCGCTTGCCTTAAATAAATTAGAACAGGACGATATTGATAATGATGAGGTAAAACAAATCCGCACCATGTTAGATGATATGGGATTTGGCGGGGCAGATTCTATCTGCCTTGCCGCAAAGAAAAAAGCTATGCTAACTGATGAATTTGAAAATAGTTTTACGCAGGCGTGTCTTGAAACATTAAAAAAGTTAAACTATACCTTTTTCTATGCAAGAATAAATTCGTTTATAACAAGCAATATTCCTGCTTGTGTAGGTGATGATCCGACAATTATTGAAGATGATAAAACTTGTATATATCTTGCCCTATCTCCAAAGGTTGCTGTGTTATTTGGAAATTATAAAAACTCTAGCAATTTCAAAAATCGAATGGTTTGTATTGAAGAAAAACAAGTTGAAAATTTCAATCGTATACTTGTAAAACATAATGATAATAAACGGTTTTTAATCGGAAATTCTGATGTTGCAATCAGAAAATATATTGAAGCAGTGAGGAGTAACCACAATGGCAAACTTTAATGAACACGCTTTGGAGCTATCCATTATGGAGCTGTTCAAGGATGAAGGATATACCTACCTCGCAGGGGATCAGATTCACCGGGAACGCACGGAAGTTCTGCTTGCCGATGACCTGCGGCAGTATTTATATAACCGCTACGCCAAGGACGGCATCACTCCCGGCGAAGTGGACGGTATCCTTTTGCGGCTGCGGAACATCTCCGGCACGGTGTACGAAGCGAACAAGGCGGTACATAAACTGCTGTGCGACGGTTTTATCCTCAACCGTGAGGACAGGACGCAGAAGGATTTATATATTGAGCTGATCGACTATGACAACCCGAAAAACAATATTTTCAAGGCGGTCAATCAGTTTGAAATCGAGGGCGTGGGCGGTCAGCTCCGTATTCCCGATGGCATTGTGTTTGTCAATGGCATTCCCGTGGTGGTTTTGGAATTTAAGAGTGCTGTCAAAGAAAACACAACGATCATGGACGCTTACAAGCAGCTTACCGTCCGCTACCGCAGAGATATTCCGGAACTGCTCAAATACAACACCTTTGTGGTCATCAGCGACGGGGCGAACAACAAATACGGCTCTCTTTTCAGTCCCTACGACTATTTCTATGCATGGCGGAAAGTTGAATCTGAGGACAAGGAGCTGGACGGCATCAACTCTCTTGTTACGATGATGAAGGGGCTGTTCCGAAAAGACCGTTTGCTTGCGGTTATCAAGGATTTTATCTATTTCCCCGACAACTCGGATAAAGAGTTAAAAATCGTCTGCCGCTATCCGCAGTTCTTTGCTGCAACGAAGCTGTTTGAGAATATCAAACTGCATATGCGTCCTGACGGTGACGGAAAGGGCGGTACCTATTTCGGCGCTACCGGCTGCGGCAAAAGTTATACTATGCTGTTTCTGACCCGTATGCTGATGAAAAGCAAACTGTTCCACAGCCCGACCATTTTAATTATCACCGATCGTACCGATTTGGACGACCAGCTTTCCCGCCAGTTTGTAGGCTCCAAAAAATACATTGGGGACGAAACGGTAATAAGCATTGAATCCCGTGAGAAGCTGCGGGAAGAATTGCAGGGACGGGAAAGCGGCGGCGTATATTTAACGACCATCCAGAAATTCACGGAGGATTTGCAGCTTCTTACCGATAGAACCAATGTCATTTGTATTTCTGATGAAGCGCACCGAAGCCAGATCAACCTTGATCAAAAGGTCAAAGTGACCGAAGCGGGTGTGGAACGTAAATACGGCTTTGCTAAGTATCTGCATGATTCTCTACCGAATGCTACCTATGTAGGCTTTACCGGAACGCCGGTGGACGGGACGATTGAAGTATTCGGTCCTGTGGTGGATTCCTACACCATGACCGAATCGGTGCGTGACGGCATTACCGTCAATCTTGTTTACGATGGGCGTGCGGCAAGGGTGACGCTGGACAATGCAAAAGTAAAGGAAATCGAACAGTATTACGATCAGTGCGAAGCGCAGGGCGCTAACGAGCACCAAATTGAGGAAAGCCAGAAAGCTGTTGCCAAAATGGAGGCGATTATCGGCGATCCGGACAGACTGCGTGCAGTCGCCAAGGACTTTATTCATCATTACGAAACCCGTGTGGCAGAGGACGCTACAGTTGCGGGAAAGGCAATGTTTGTCTGCATGAACCGCAATATCGCTTATGATCTTTATAAAATCATTGTAGAGATGCGTCCCCAGTGGTCGGAAAAGAAAATCAGCGAAGATGAAGCAGCGCTTACCGATAAAGAGAAAAAAGAACTGAAGCCTATTGAGAAGATTAAGCTGGTAATGACTCGCAACAAAGATGATGAGCCTGCCCTTTATGAAATGCTTGGGACAAAAGACGACCGCAAGGAATTTGACCGGCAGTTCAAAAATCCGAAATCCAATTTCAAAATCGCTATTGTTGTCGATATGTGGCTGACCGGATTTGATGTGCCGGAGCTGGATACCATTTACATAGACAAGCCGATTCAGCAGCACACGCTGATCCAAACGATCTCCCGTGTAAACCGTGTCTGCGAAGGCAAAGAGAAGGGGTTGATTGTGGACTACATCGGTATCAAAAAGAATATGAACCTTGCTCTAAAGAAATACACAAATTTTGAATGTGATGAGTTTGAAGGTATAGAGCAGGCAGTTACTATTGTCAAAGACCAATTAGAAGTGCTGGCGCAGATGTTCCACAGTTTTAACAGCAGGGATTTCTTTGAAGGCTCTCCGACGGAGCAGCTTGCCTGCCTCAATCGGGCGGTTGAATATGTGCAACTGTCGGAGGAACTGGAAACACGCTTTATGGCAGCGGTCAAGCGGATGAAGCAGGCTTTCAATCTTTGCAGCTCCAGCGAAAAGATTTCGGACGAAGAAAAAGATTATATCCATTTTTACTGTGCTGTCCGCTCCATCCTTTTCAAGCTGACCAAGGGAGACGCCCCGGATATTTCGCAGATGAACGCTCGTGTGCGTGAAATGCTGGAGGGCGCTATCCAGTCGGACGGTATCGAGGAGCTATTTGAGACAGGAAAACATATCTCGGTTGATATTTTCAGTGATGAATATGTGGCCAAGATAAATGCTATCCAGTTGCCGAACACCAAAATCAAAATCTTGCAAAGACTACTCTCGCAGGCAATCGATGAATTCAAGAAGGTCAACAAAATCATGGGTGTAGAGTTTGCAGACAGATTAAAGCGGGTGGTTGACGAATACAATAACCGCCGCAGAGATGAATCCTATGCCAATGAGGTGCTTGACGATATTGCCGGGAAGCTTGCCGATCTGCTTGCGGAGCTGAAAACAGAAAAGGACTCCTTCAAAAAATTAGGGATAGACTACGAGGAAAAAGCCTTTTATGATATTCTGAAAGCCGTTGCAAAGAAATATGAATTCGATAATGAATATCCGGATGAAAAAATGCTTGAGCTTTCAAAGAAAATCAAAGTCATTGTTGACGATAAGTCCCGCTATACCGATTGGTCTACCCGTGATGACATCAAAGCAAATTTGCAGGTGGATTTAATTTTGCTGCTGGACGAATACGGCTATCCGCCAGTAACGCTGGATGATGTCTATAAGGAAGTGCTGGAGCAGGCGGAAAACTTTAAGAAGTACGCCGGTTAAAAGCATATAAAATCAATCGGGTCTTAGGGCAGCGCCCTAACGAGAATCACTGTTTGCAGCCGTATGGGGATACAAACAGTCTGCTCGCTAAGATGATACAGAAAAACCGGAGAAGGCTGTTTTGCTTTCTCCGGTTCGTTTTATGTTACCCTGATTTTTTTCGGATTTGCTTTTGAAAGCTTGATGATTAAGTCTTCCACAGCGTCGGTATAGCGCCCTTCCTGACGCAGTTTATTCTGAAACCAAATGAGATTTTGAATGAGAAATCTGCGCTCAGCTTCCGAAAGGTAAAGATGATATTTCTGCTCTCTCATATGTAAATCCACTCGCTATTGACGATTTCTGTTGCTCGGTTTCGGATACTGTTTGTCTTTTGCACCCATTCCATAGAATTATCGGCTTTCAATTTCTCCGTGACATTTTCCTGCTCGGCAAGTGCGGCTACAAGCGACATAAACATCCGCTCCGCCTGCTGATCTACATCTGCCAGATGTTTATTCAGTGTTCCGGCGGTCAGCAGATTGTAATACCGAATCCGGTGGCGCTGCTTCAAATACCGCCGGTATCGCTGTCCCCAAACTCCGATTTCAATTTCTTTTTCGGGTGATACTTTTAGATTGGGTAGTTCATAATCGCCCTGCCGGGTGTATGTGCCGCCTGCTTCTTCATAAATACTTTTCATCGCAAAAACCTCCTGTGCTTTTTGGTGCTTTCATTCTACAGAAGATTTTCAGGAAAAACCAATGTGCCGATTGCAGTTTTATCGGAATATACAGAAAAAGAGTACGAACCCTTCGATCCGTACTCTCGTTTCCACCCTGCAATGCCGATTTCTGTGTGTTTTTCGGATACTGCCTTATGCACACTCGGCAAATGTTGAGGCGTGTTTTTTCGAATAAAAGAGAAAGTTTGCTGAATTTCTTATAATCTATTGATTCCGCCTATTGACAAAAATGTACCCCGGGGGGGGGGTATACTGTATGTAAATTTAATCCATAGGAGGAAGAAGTTATGAAAAAAGCTTTAGCAATTGTCTTGAGCATGCTTCTCATAATTGCGTTTTCTGCTACTGCTTTTGCTTCTACAGCTACCGAAGGGTGGTCGGAAGGGGCAACTGTAGAGGGTAACAAAATCATAGTATCAGATCAGCAATTAGGTGGAGCATTTTCTTACCAGTTCAAAGGAGATCAAATCACCAGCGAAGTTCAGAGCTATCAGCTGATAGTTGAGCTGAGCAAAGATTATCAGACTGGGGAACTGTTCTACACAAGTTTGGGACTTGGCACAGATGCAGACACATACAGTACAGAATTCTCTGTAGCAACACAGAAAACAGCTGATGGATTTCTTCTGACGTCTGGAGTAGCCCCTGGTCAGAGCATCTTGATTGAAGAACCAGGTATCTACACTTATCAGTGGAATGTAAGCAAAACCGCAGATGTAGTAGAGACTGAATTTGTTATTCCGGAACTTACAGGAAACAATGCTCTTACATTTGATTATGCCGGACATCAAGCAGCGCTGGACAGCTCCAATTGTGTCAGATACATCTGGACTTTCGGAAGACAAGTTAATGACGATTACAAATTGGACCGCGACCTTGTTCTTTACACTGCCAAACCTGTAGTACACAGCGTTAGTGTTGTAGACGGAACAGACGGTTATACTCCGGTTGAAATTCCTGAGATTGGCCAAAAGCTGACCGCCAACGTAACTTTGACAGATGGAACTGTAATCGGTTCATATCCTGTAGACCAGCATTTAACTTATGAATGGTCCTATGAAGGCTCAGACACAGTTTTAGGAACAGAACCTGTTTATACTGTAACCGAAGACAACGCAGGGAAGAAGCTGGTTGTTAGAGTAAGCGGTGTAGAAGGATACACAGGGGATGATGTGTGGACAGCTGCAGGTGTGGTTGCGGAAGAGATAACAGCTCCAAGTGACCCAACTGACCCGATTGACCCATCAGATCCAGATAATCCGAATGAACCAGAAGATCCAACTGTAAATCCTCCGGATAATCAAAACCCTGATGATACTACAAACTCCGGAAATGGAGACCAGAATGGTACTACATCGGGAACTGATGAAGAAACCGGCAGTGACGTTCCTAAAATGGGAGACGTAAGCGATATGCTTCCTTGGATGGCAGTTGTGTTGCTTGCTGCAGCAGGTTCGGCAGTAGTTATACTTAAGAAAAGAGAAAGTCGTTAAAAGCTAAAATAAAAAAATAATTACCTGGCAAACTGTAAGATAAACTCCATATTCCGGTTTGCCAAATAAAAAGAGCGAAGAATTTCACTTCGCCCTTTTGTTGTTTCATGTATATTTTGCATATACAATTGCCTACAATTTTTTTGATGGCACTCGTGCTGCAATAAAATGTAATTAATTACAAAAAAAGTCACATTTCAAGCATTTCAAAAATAAACCAAAATTACACAAAAATTTGCTTGATTATTTGACAGGTATATTATATAATAGTAGACTGCCACACAAAGTAATTTGTTAAGAATATAAGGAGTGATAAAGATGCCAAGACCTATAAAAGTAGGTAGAAAAGAACGTATGACATTCGCCAAGATCAACGAAGTCTGCGAGATGCCAAACCTTATACAGATTCAGACGGAATCGTATAACTGGTTCATCGAAGAAGGTCTGAGAGAAGTCTTTGAAGATATTTCTCCAATCAAAGACTATGCAGACAATCTCGTGCTTGAGTTCATTGATTATTCCATTTCAGACAATGCCAAATATGAGCAAGAGGAATGTAAGGAACGGGATGTCACGTACGCTGCTCCGCTTAAAGTGAAAGTAAGACTTATTAACAAAGAAACCGGAGAAGTAAAAGAGCAGGAAGTGTTCATGGGTGATTTCCCTATTATGACAGAAAAGGGAACGTTCATCTACAATGGTGCGGAAAGAGTCGTGGTTACTCAGCTGGTTCGTTCACCTGGGCCTTATTACGACGTGACTTACGACAAATCCAACAACAAACTGTTTTCCACTACCATAATACCAAACAGAGGAGCATGGCTGGAATACGAGACCGACTCCAATGAAGTTATTTCGGTAAGAGTCGACCGTACCAGAAAGCAGCCGGTAACCACTCTGTTAAGAGCGTTGGGTTTTGGCAGCAACGAAGAGATTCTTGAAATCTTCGGAGAAGATCCAAGACTCAAGAAGACTCTTGAAAAGGATACTGCTTCCAATTATGAAGACGGTTTGAAAGAAATATATAAAAAACTGAGACCTGCGGAACCGCCTACGGTGGAAAGTGCAAGAGCTCTGCTTAATTCCCTGTTCTTCGACCCTAAGCGTTATGACTTGGCCAAGGTAGGAAGGTATAAATATAACAAGAAGCTGGGACTTTCCAACAGAATAAAAGGAGTTACAGCTGCTGAAGACGTAGTAGATCCTTCTACCGGGGAAATAATGGTTGAAAAGGGCCAGAAGATAAACAGACAGATGGCCATGGATATCGAGAACGCAGGTGTAGAATATATATATGCTTACGGTCTTGACAAAGACAAAGAAGACCAAGTAACTAAGATAATAGGAAATAACTTTGTTGATATCTCAAGATATGTAGACTTTGACACTACATCTCTTAAGATTGCAGACAAGGTGTTTTACCCTGTGCTGAAGGAAATTTTGGAAGCTGCTGATTCTGAAGACGAGCTGAAGGAGATGCTGGTAGACAGAAAGAACGACCTTTCTCCTAAGCATATAATAATAGAGGATATTATCGCTTCCATAAGTTATATATTGAATTTGAATTACGGCATCGGCTCCATTGATGATATAGACCATTTAGGCAACAGAAGACTGAGAACTGTAGGCGAATTGCTGCAGAATCAGTTCAGAATAGGTCTTGCCAGAATGGAAAGAGTAGTAAAAGAAAGGATGACCATTCAGGACATAGATGTGACTACTCCTCAGGCGTTGATGAATATCAGGCCTGTAACTGCGGCTATTAAGGAGTTCTTCGGAAGTTCACAGCTGTCGCAGTTTATGGACCAGAACAATCCGCTGGCTGAGTTGACTCACAAGAGAAGACTTTCGGCATTGGGACCAGGCGGCCTTTCCAGAGAAAGAGCCGGATTTGAGGTGCGAGACGTTCACCACTCCCATTACGGAAGAATGTGCCCTATAGAAACACCTGAAGGTCCGAACATCGGTCTTATAGGTTCATTGACTACTTACGGAATCATCAACCAATACGGCTTTATTGAAACTCCGTACAGAGTAGTTGATAAGGAAACTCACAGAGTAACTGATGAAATCCATTACCTTACCGCTGACGAGGAAGAGATGATGATAATCGCTCAGGCCAACGAGCCTCTTGACAGCGAAGGTCATTTCATCAACTCTAAAGTAGCGTCCAGAGGCGAACACGGAGAAATCGCCCTGATGCCGAGAGATCAGATAGACTACATGGACGTATCGCCAAAACAGGTAGTTTCAGTCGCTACAGCGATGATACCGTTCCTGGAAAACGACGACGCCAACCGTGCGCTGATGGGTTCCAACATGCAGAGACAGGCAGTTCCTCTTCTGGTTACTGAGGCTCCTATAGTCGGAACAGGAATGGAATACAAGGCAGCCAGAGATTCAGGCGTGGTGATCCTTGCCAAGGCAAGCGGTACTGTCGAATTTGTGGACGCTGAGACAATCGTAATAAGAAGAGATGACAACAACCAGACAGATGTCTACACGCTGTTGAAATTTAAGAGATCCAATCAGGGAACATGCATCAATCAGAGACCTATAGTAAGTCACGGAGAGCATATCGAGGAGGGAGAAGTTATCGCAGACGGACCTTCAACCGATTTAGGAGAGATAGCTCTCGGAAAGAACTTGCTGATAGGATTCATGACATGGGAAGGATACAACTATGAGGATGCTATCATCCTCAACGAGAGACTTCTCATGGACGATGTGCTGACCTCCCTTCATATAGAAGAATACGAGGCAGAAGCAAGAGATACCAAGCTTGGGCCTGAAGAAATAACAAGAGATATACCTAACGTAGGAGAGGATGCCCTTAAAGATTTGGACGAAGAAGGTATCGTCCGCATAGGTGCAGAGGTCGATTCATCAGACATCCTGGTAGGAAAGGTAACTCCTAAGGGAGAAACAGAGCTTACCGCTGAAGAAAGACTTCTCAGAGCCATATTCGGCGAAAAAGCCAGAGAAGTCAGAGATACTTCTTTAAGAGTACCTCACGGAGAAACAGGAATAGTAGTTGACGTCAAGGTATTCTCAAGAGAGAACGGCGATGAGCTGCCTCCTGGAGTAAACAAATTGGTAAGATGTTATATCGCCACCAAGAGAAAGATAAACGTAGGAGACAAAATGGCAGGACGTCACGGCAATAAAGGTGTTATTTCAAGAATATTGCCGGAAGAAGACATGCCATTCCTGGAAAACGGTCAGCCTCTGCAGGTAATGCTTAACCCGCTGGGCGTACCTTCCCGAATGAACGTAGGACAGGTACTGGAGGTTCACTTGGGATTAGCTGCCAAGAAAAAAGGCTGGTACATTTCCACCCCTGTATTTGATGGAGCTACAGAAAAAGATATAATCGGCCTCTTAGATGAATGCGGTTATCCAAAGACAGGAAAGCTGCTGCTGAGAGACGGAAGAACGGGAGAACCGTTTGACAATACGGTAACCGTAGGATACATGTATATGCTCAAACTTCACCATCTGGTAGATGATAAGATACATGCAAGAAGTACAGGTCCTTATTCCATGGTTACACAGCAGCCGCTGGGCGGAAAAGCTCAATTCGGAGGCCAACGTTTCGGAGAGATGGAAGTGTGGGCGCTGGAAGCATATGGCGCCGCATATACCCTTCAGGAAATTCTTACTGTTAAATCCGATGATATCGTAGGAAGAGTTAAAACTTACGAAGCCATCGTAAAAGGTGAGAATATCCCTACTCCTGGTATACCGGAATCCTTCAAGGTTCTTATCAAGGAAATGCAGGCTCTGGGTCTGGATGTAAAGGTGTTGTCGGAAGATAACAAAGAGATTCAGATTAAAGAGGCTTCAGAGTATGATGACGACCTTCCTAACATTGAAGGAATAATGGACTTGGAGAGCGAGCTGGAAAACGATAAAAAACTTTTTGAAGAAGGCTTCAGCGAAGAAACATCCGGTGAGGATGAAGAGGAAGACGATGACATGTTTGATGGGGAAGAACTTTCAGACATGGATTTTGAAGATGATTTCAAGAGTGAGTAATTGAAGAAAGGGGAGGGGCTCCTTGAATAACAACAATAACGATTATGAGTTAAACAATTTTGAATCCATACAGATCAGCTTGGCATCACCGGAAAAGATCCTTGAATGGTCCCATGGCGAGGTAACCAAGCCTGAGACCATCAACTACAGGACTCTTAAACCTGAGAGAGACGGCCTTTTCTGCGAAAGAATTTTCGGACCTATGAAGGACTGGGAATGCCATTGCGGAAAGTATAAAAGGATAAGATATAAAGGCATAGTGTGCGACCGCTGCGGAGTTGAAGTTACCAAAGCCAAGGTAAGAAGAGAGAGAATGGGACACATCAAACTGGCCGCCCCTGTTTCTCACATATGGTACTTCAAGGGAATTCCGTCGAGAATGGGACTTTGCCTTGATATAACTCCCAGAAATCTGGAAAAAGTCCTCTATTTTGCCGCATATATAGTGACAGACCCTGGAGATACAGACCTGGTATATAAGGAAATTCTCACTGAGCAGCAATACAGAGAAAAGAGAGACGAGTACGGAGACAGGTTCAAAGCTGCAATGGGTGCCGAAGCTATCAAAAAGCTTTTGATGGATATAGATTTGGACGAACTTTCAGAAGACCTGAGAGAAAAACTTAAAGCAGCCAGCGGCCAGAAGAAGATAAGAATCGTCAGAAGGCTGGAAGTGATCGAAGCCTTAAGACATTCCGGCAACAGACCTGAGTGGATGATCATGGATGTAATTCCTGTAATACCTCCTGACATCAGACCTATGGTACAGCTGGACGGCGGAAGATTTGCCACTTCCGATTTGAACGACTTGTATAGACGAGTTATAAACAGAAACAATAGACTTAACAGATTGCTGGAGCTGGGCGCTCCTGACATCATAGTCAGAAATGAAAAGAGAATGCTTCAGGAAGCTGTCGATTCTCTCATAGATAACGGAAGAAGAGGAAGAGCTGTTACAGGACCTGGTTCAAGACCGCTCAAATCTCTGTCGGATATGCTTAAAGGTAAGCAGGGAAGATTCAGACAGAATCTGCTCGGTAAGCGTGTTGACTATTCCGGACGTTCCGTAATCGTAGTAGGACCTGAGCTTAAGTTCTACCA
>ERZ826764.3753-NODE-3753-length-11477-cov-2.702504_pt1 | contig 11477 bp, 6 predicted proteins | sample MGYA00519870_ERZ826764 | MGnify/ENA primary metagenome ERZ826764 (study PRJEB31778, sample SAMEA3449239) | human gut metagenome | biome: human gut; feature: human-associated habitat; material: faeces | place: United Kingdom | collected 2010/2012 ...
TCCAAAAGGACTTAAATTGGAGTTGATTGGTGATTCCAACGATTATATGGGAAAAGGATTATCCGGTGGAACAATCGTTGTCTATCCTGAGAAAGGATCTAATTTTAAGGCAGAGGATAACATTATTATCGGTAACGTTGCACTGTATGGAGCAACCAGCGGTAAAGCATTTATTAATGGTATCGCCGGAGAACGTTTTTGTGTCAGAAATTCTGGTGCAACGGCTGTTGTAGAGGGTGTCGGTGATCACGGATGTGAGTACATGACCGGTGGACGTGTCGTCGTACTGGGACCGACGGGCAAGAACTTTGCAGCCGGAATGAGCGGCGGTGTTGCTTATGTTTTGGATGAAAACAGTGACCTTTATCTGAAGTTAAACAAGGAACTGGTATCCAGCGAACCGGTAACGGATAAATATGATGTCTTAGATCTGAAAGCAATGATCGAAGAACATGTTGCTGCAACAGGTTCCGAAAAGGGACAGATGGTGTTAGATCACTTTAGCGAGTATCTTCCGAAATTTAAGAAGATTATCTCTTATGACTATAGTAGAATGTTGCAATTGATCGCTCAGATGGAAGAGAGAGGTTTAAGCTATGAGCAGGCACAGATCGAAGCATTCTACGCACACAAGAACCGGTAAACAGGCATAAGTTAAAAGATGGAGGAAAAAGCGATGGGAAAACCTATGGGATTTATGGAATATGAACGAAAAGACAATGCGGCAATAGAACCGCTAGAGCGCATCAAAAACTTTAATGAATTTCATGCACCAATGCGTGAAAAAGACCGTAAAGAGCAGGCAGCACGTTGTATGAACTGTGGAGTGCCGTTTTGCCAGTCGGGCATGATGATCGGTGGAATGGCCTCCGGATGCCCTCTGAATAATCTGGTTCCGGAGTGGAATGATCTGATCTACCGTGGCAACTATGAGAAAGCTCTGCAAATGCTGCGTCAGACGAATAACTTTCCGGAATTTACATCAAGAGTGTGTCCTGCTTTATGTGAAGCAGCTTGTACCTGCGGTTTGCATGATACACCGGTCACTTGCAAGGCGAACGAAAATTATATTGTGGAGTATGGATATCGACATGGCTTGATGGAAGCAAATCCACCAAAGGTACGTACCGGAAAGAAGATTGCGATCGTTGGATCAGGTCCTTCCGGACTTGCGGCAGCAGATCAGTTAAACAAACGTGGTCACAGTGTTACGGTTTATGAGAGAAACGATCATATCGGAGGCTTACTGATGTACGGCATTCCAAATATGAAATTGGAAAAATGGGTGATCGACCGTAAGCAGAAAGTCATGGAGAAGGAAGGTATCAGATTTGTTGTCAATGCGAATGTCGGCAAAGATATTAAAGCGTCCGATCTGTTGCAGCAGTATGACAGTGTGATCTTATGCTGCGGTGCATCCAATCCGAGAGATATTAAGGCTCCGGGGCGTGAGGCAGATGGCATTTATTTTGCAGTTGACTTTTTGACGCGTTCTACCAAAAACGTATTAACCGGTGAAAAGAAAAACTGGGTCAACACCAAAGGAAAAAATGTCGTAGTGATCGGTGGTGGAGATACCGGTAATGATTGTGTTGGTACGGCGGTACGTCAGGGTGCAAAGAGTGTCGTACAGATTGAGATGATGCCAAAACTTCCGGATCAGAGAGCACAGAATAACCCATGGCCGGAGTGGCCAAGAGTCTGCAAGACAGATTACGGTCAGGAAGAGGCAATCGCTGTATATGGACAGGATCCACGTATTTATCAGGCAACTGTCAAGGAATTTATAGCCGATAAAAACGGCAAGCTTAAGAAAGTTAAGCTTGTCAAACTGGAGCCGAAAAAGGATCCTAAGACCGGACGAATGAATATGACAGAGATCGCCGGCAGTGAGTTTGAGATCCCGGCAGACTACGTGTTGATCGCAGCCGGTTTCTTGGGAACACAGGATTATATCGCAAAAGCGTTTGGCGTAAAACTAAATGCCCGCACTAATGTAGAGACGGAACCGGGCAGCTACAAGACAAATGTAGATAAAGTATATACGGCCGGTGATATGCACCGTGGACAGTCATTAGTCGTATGGGGTATTAACGAGGGACGTCATGTCGCCAAAGAGGTAGATAAGGCGCTCATGGGCTATACCAATCTGGAATAGTTCGAAAGAAGTCTGCAAAGCATTTCCTTGCTTTAATAAGATTATGTGGACTTTAGTCCCTTGATCTTTTATAACAAAATCCAACAAGAAGGGCGTCGCACTTTCAAAAAGTGTTGACGCTCTTCTCATTTATAGGTATAATAGGATGAATGTGTAAATTGGTATAATAGGGTCAAAAAATATACGGTTTTATATCAGTTCTATAACAGAGAAAAACCGTATGGAAAAGACATAGTTAGCATGATGAGCCCCTTACACAGGCGCAGAATGGAGGACATGATGGCAAAGTATACCAGACAGGATATACTGGATTTGATTGAAGAAGAAGATGTTAAGTTTATACGACTTCAGTTTACCGATATTGCCGGTAATCTGAAAAATATGGCAACAACAGTTGATCAGATCGACAAGATCCTAGGCGGTCGGTGTCGATTTAACTGTGCAGCGGTAGACGGATTCCGTGGTGTTGGCTATGAAGAACTGTTTTTGGTTCCGGATTTGGATACGTTTGTAACTTTTCCGTGGAGACCACAGAACGGCAAAGTGGCACGTTTTATTTGTGACATTGTTAAGCCGGATGGTACTCCGTTTAAGGGAAGCAGCCGTTATATTCTAAAAAAGGTCATCGCAGAGGCAGAGCAGATGGGATATACACTTGATGTAGGTATCAAGCATGAATTCTTCCTGTTCGATCTGGATGAAAATGGAGAGCCGACCAATCAGTCATCCGAACGGGGCGGCTATTTTGATATTGGGCCTTCTGATGGCGGTGAGAATACAAGACGTGACATGGTATTGTATTTGGCAGACATGGGCATTGAAGTGGAAAGCTCCTATCATTCGGATGAGGCGGCGCAACATGCTTTGGAGATGGCACACGATAATGCACTGACAGTAGCGGATAATATCATGACGACTCGTCTGGTAGTACGAACTGTCGCAAAACGACACGGTGTACATGCAACGTTCATGCCGAAGCCTCGTAAGCATGTCAAAGGTTCTGGTGCACATTTTACGTTTTCATTGAGCAAAAATGGCAAGAACATCTTTTGCAGCGACAGTGATGAACATGGCATTAGCGCGGATGGGTATCAGTTTATGGCGGGAATGCTTCGTCATATGAAGGGGATGAGCCTGATTACAAATCCAATCGTGAACTCCTATAAGCGCTTGATACCGGGATATTTAGCACCGGTTGCGGTTGGCTGGTCGTTTACCAATGATAGTCCACTGATTCGTTTAACGTCGATTGGTGGAGACGGGGCGCGTATCGTGTTGCGCAGTCCGGATGGGGCTTCTAATCCATATCTCGTGATTGCAGCCTGCCTGGCAGCAGGATTGCAAGGGATCCGAGAGGGCTTGGTTCCACCGCGGTCAATGGAGGAAAGTGAAGGAGAGAACAATCCACAGGGCAATCTTCCGCGAACCCTGCATGAAGCTGTTAAACAGTTTGAACAGGATGAGCTGTTAAGTAGTGTGTTAGAAAGCCACATTAAGAATCACATGATCCACACCAAAGAGGCAGAGTGGAATGAGTACTGCAAGCAGGTAACACTTTGGGAAAGAGAGAAATATCTGGGAACGATATAAACATTCTTAAAGCGCGATAGGAGGTTTGCTGACAGCATGGCAGATATTATTATCGCTTTTCCAAAGATTGAAGATGCTAAAAATCTTCGGCGGATTTTGAATAAAAATGGTCATGATGTCACCCTTGTGTGTGACAGTGGTGCACAGATTGTAAGTGCTGCAAATTCGCTTGATGGCGGAATTGTTATTTGTGGTTATCGCTTCTCGGATATGCACTATTCAGAGATTTACGAATATCTCCCTAAGGGGTTTCAGATGCTATTGCTGGCATCACCGGTAAAACTGGCAGACTGCGATGTGCGCGGTCTGATGGCACTACCGATGCCCTTTAAGGTACAGGATCTGATGAGCACCTTGGAAATAATGCTATCACAGTATTATCGATGGCGTAAGAAGCAAAAGAAAAAGCCAAAGGCACGCTCTGAGCAGGATCAGAAAAAGATCGTTACGGCAAAAGAGCTGTTAATGGATCGAAACCACATAACAGAAGAGGAAGCACATCACTATATACAAAAAATAAGTATGGACAGTGGTACCAACATGGTTGAGACTGCTGAAATGATACTAGAACTGAACGGAAAGGAATGGGATCTATGATGACAAAAGCGTTTTTGATCTTAGAAGACGGAACTGTCTTTGAAGGTAAAAGTATGGGAGCACAGAAAGAAGTGATCAGTGAAATTGTATTTAATACATCGATGACTGGTTATTTGGAGGTACTGACTGATCCTAGTTATGCAGGGCAGGCAGTAACGATGACTTATCCTTTGATTGGTAATTATGGCGTATGTTATGCAGATATGGAGTCGAAAAAAGGCTGGCCGGATGGTTTTATCGTAAGAGAGTTATCCCGTATGCCAAGCAATTTCCGTTCGGAAGATTCGATACAGCATTTCTTGGAAGAAAATGATATTCCGGGAATTTACGGAATTGATACCCGTGCTTTAACGAAGATCTTGCGTGAAAAGGGAACGATGAATGGAATGATCACCACAAATGAGAATTATGATCTTGAGGAAATTTTACCAAAGCTCAAAGATTATAAAGTGGTTGGTGTAGTAGAAAAAGTATCCTGCAAAGAGAAAGAAACATACAAACCGGGAGATATCGGCTCTGAGGAAGTGCCGGTAGAGCGAAAAGTGGTTGTGATCGATGTTGGAACGAAGAAGAATATTATACGCTGTCTGTTAAATCGTGGATGCGAAGTTACTGTTTATCCACAGAATTTTGCGGCACAGGATGTTATCGCAGAGCAGCCGGACGGCATTATGATCACTAATGGACCGGGAGATCCTTCCGAGTGTACGGCAGTGATCGAGCAGATCCGTGTTTTGGCAGGATCCGGTATTCCGATCTTTGCGATTTGTTTGGGACATCAGTTGATGGCACTTGCACATGATGCTAAAACCTATAAAATGAAATATGGACACCGCGGTGCGAATCATCCGGTAAAGAATCTGGAAACAGGAAAGGTATATATTTCATCACAGAACCATGGATATGTGGTTGATGCAGACTCCATTGACAAGTCGGTGGCAGAGCCGTGGTTTATCAATGTCAATGATAAAACCGTAGAGGGTCTTTTATACTTAAATGAACCGATCAAAACGGTACAGTTTCATCCGGAGGCGAATGCGGGCCCAAAGGATTCCGAACTGCTCTTTGATGAGTTTATGAAAATGATGAGTAAATAATAGACACAGTCAATAAAATACAAAAAGAAATGAGGTTTTCGTATGCCAAAGTTAGAAGGAATTAAGCGAGTATTAGTAATAGGTTCCGGTCCGATCATTATCGGACAGGCTGCTGAGTTTGATTATGCCGGAACGCAGGCGTGCCGCTCTTTGAAAGAAGAGGGCATGGAGGTTATTTTAGTAAACTCCAATCCGGCGACGATCATGACGGATAAAGATATTGCAGATAAAGTATATATCGAGCCTCTTACGGTTGAAGTGCTCGAACACATTATTGAGGTTGAGAAGCCGGACAGTCTTTTGCCAAATATGGGTGGGCAGGCCGGACTGAACTTAGGAATGGAATTAGCAGAGTCCGGATTTTTAGAGTCTCATGGCGTGAAACTTCTCGGAACAACAGCGGAGACGATCCGTAATGCAGAGGGACGCCAGGAATTTAAGGATATGATGGAGCGTATCGGTGAGCCTTGTGCACCATCTGAATTGGTGGAAAATATTGAAGACGGTGTTGCGTTTGCTGAAAAGATCGGTTATCCGGTGGTTCTTCGTCCGGCGTACACCTTGGGTGGTTCCGGCGGTGGTATTGCACATAACCGTGAAGAATTGGAGGAGATCTTATCAAATGGACTTCGTCTTTCTCGTGTAGGACAGGTGCTTGTTGAGCGCTGCATCGCCGGTTGGAAAGAGATAGAGTATGAAGTTATGCGTGACAGCAACGGAACCTGTATTACGGTATGTAATATGGAGAACTTAGATCCGGTTGGTGTACATACCGGTGATAGTATCGTTGTTGCACCATCACAGACGTTGTCGGATAAAGAGTATCAGATGCTTCGTACTTCTGCACTCCGTATTATTGATGAACTTGGTATTACCGGTGGATGTAACGTACAGTTCGCCTTACATCCGACCTCTTTTGAATATATTGTTATCGAGGTAAACCCTCGTGTGAGCCGTTCTTCTGCATTAGCATCAAAGGCAACCGGATATCCGATCGCCAAAGTATCTGCGAAGATCGCGCTGGGATACACATTAGATGAGATCCCGAATGCGGTAACAGGTAAGACGTATGCTAGTTTTGAGCCGGCACTTGATTATGTGGTTGTCAAGATTCCAAGACTTCCTTTTGATAAATTTATTACGGCAAAACGTACATTGACAACACAGATGAAAGCAACCGGTGAGGTTATGAGTATCTGTACCAGCTTTGAGGGTGGCTTGATGAAAGCACTTCGTTCTCTGGCACAGCATGTGGACTGCTTAGAAACCGGTGATTATGATAATATGTCTGATGAGGAAGTATTAGAACAGCTTCATGTAATTGATGACCGCCGCATTTACTTGATCGCAGAGATTCTTCGCCGTGGTATTGCAAGTTATGATCGTATCCACGAGGTCACAATGATCGATGAATGGTTCATTGATAAGATCGCGATCTTAGTGGAAATGGAAAAGAAGATCAAAGCTTGTGGAGGCAAGTTAGATAAAGAACTTCTCAAAGAGGCAAAGCGTATGGAATTCCCGGATAACGTGATCGCACGTTGGACAGGAAAAACAGAAGAGGAGATAAAGAACCTTCGCTATGAGTATGGTATCACCGCAGCGTTTAAGATGGTAGATACCTGCGCAGCAGAATTTGCTTCTGAAACGCCGTATTATTACAGTTGTTTTGATGGCGAAAACGAAGTGGAAGATAACCACGAACGCAAAAAGATCATGGTACTCGGTTCCGGCCCGATCCGAATCGGACAGGGTATCGAGTTTGACTATTGCTCTGTACACAGTGTGTGGGCGTTGTCGCAGGAAGGTTATGAGACGATCATTGTAAATAACAATCCTGAGACGGTAAGTACAGACTTTGATATCGCTGATAAATTGTATTTTGAGCCGTTGACACCAGAGGATGTTGAGAATATCGTTCGTTTGGAAAAACCGGATGGAGCAGTTGTGCAGTTCGGTGGACAGACAGCGATCAACCTGACAGAATCCTTGATGAAAATGGGCGTTAAAATATTAGGAACCAGCGCAAAGAACGTTGATGCTGCGGAGGATAGAGAACTTTTTGATGATATTTTGGAGGAGTGCTGCATTCCTCGTGCAAAGGGTGACACTGTCTTTACAACAGAAGAAGCGCTTAAGGTAGCTAATGAACTTGGATATCCGGTGCTTATCCGTCCTTCCTATGTATTGGGGGGCCAGGGTATGCAGATTGCCGTGAATGATAAGGATATTGTGGAATTTATGGCAGTGATCAACCGTTATCATCAGGAGCATCCGATCCTCATTGATAAATATCTGATGGGCAAGGAGATCGAAGTGGATGCGGTATGTGATGGCGAGGATATTTTGATCCCTGGAATTATGGAGCACATTGAGCGTGCAGGTATTCATTCCGGAGATAGTATCTCTGTTTATCCGGCACAGACAATTTCTGAAAAGATTCAGAATGTGCTTGTTGACTATACAAGAAAATTAGCGCGTTCACTGCATGTTATTGGATTGATCAACATTCAGTTTATCGTATATCAGGATGAGGTGTATGTGATCGAAGTAAATCCTCGTTCCAGCCGAACCGTTCCATATATCAGTAAAGTGACGGGTATCCCGATCGTTGATCTGGCCTCCCGTGTGATCCTTGGTGCGAAGATCAGAGATCTTGGTTATGAGCCGGGGCTTGCACCAAAGGCAGCATATTTGGCAATTAAGATGCCGGTATTCTCCTTCGAAAAGCTTCGCGGCGCAGAGATCAGCTTGGGACCGGAAATGAAATCTACCGGTGAGTGTCTGGGTATTGCCAAGACGTTTAATGAGGCGTTGTATAAAGCATTCTTAGGCGCAGGCGTTGATCTTCCAAAGCATAAAAAGATGATACTCAGCGTGAAGGATGCGGATAAGTTAGAGGCTGTCGATATTGCACGTCGTTTCAAGGCTCTTGGATATGAGATCTTTGCAACGAGAAATACTGCCAGAGTATTAAATGAGCATGGCGTGCAGGTTGTGGCTGTAAACCGTATCAATGAAGAGTCACCGACACTGATGGATCTGCTGTTAGAGCATCAGATCGATCTGGTTATCGATACACCAACGCACGGCGATAAGTTAAAGGATGGCTTCCTGATCCGCCGTACAGCAATTGAGACCGGTGTAAATTGTTTAACATCTTTGGATACGGCAGATGCATTGCTTACCAGTTTGGAAAACGAGGAAGATAAGTTATCTATCGTCGATATTGCTACAATTTCAGAAGGTGCGAAATAAGACGTTCGTGCTAAGCGGGCCGTTTTAGAAGAAGTATGAAATCAATATAGAAAAGGGGCGAAAACCATGGAAAAATATGGTGTAAACGAACTTCGTAAAAAGTATTTGAATTTTTTTGAAAGCAAAGGTCATTTGGCAATGAAGAGTTTCTCTTTGGTACCACATAATGACAACAGCTTGCTGCTGATCAATGCCGGTATGGCTCCTCTGAAGCCATATTTCACCGGACAGGAGATTCCGCCGAGAAGACGCGTGACTACATGTCAGAAATGTGTACGTACCGGCGATATTGAAAATGTCGGAAAGACAGCGAGACATCTCACGTTCTTTGAGATGCTCGGTAACTTCTCCTTTGGAGATTATTTCAAGCACGAAGCACTTGCCTGGTCTTGGGAGTTTTTGACGGAAGTGTTGAAAATGGATCCGGATAGATTATATCCATCAATCTATGGAGAGGATGAGGAAGCTTACGATATCTGGACAAAAGAGATTGGCGTTCCGGGTGAAAAGATCACACGTTTTTATCGTGATGAGAACGGTGAGTGTGATAACTTCTGGGAGCATGGTGCAGGTCCTTGTGGTCCATGTTCTGAGATCTATTATGATCGCGGTGAAAAATACGGCTGTGGAAAGCCGGATTGTAAAGTCGGCTGCGAGTGTGACCGCTTTATGGAGATCTGGAATAATGTATTTACCCAGTTTGATGGGGATGGTAAAGGTGGCTATACCGAATTAGAGAATAAAAATATTGATACCGGTATGGGACTTGAGCGTTTGGCTGTTGTTGTACAGGATGTCGATTCCGTATATGACATTGATACGATGAAAGCAATCCGTGATAAGATCTGTGAGTTGGCCGGTACAACGTATCAGAGTGATGAAGCAAAAGACGTTTCCATTCGTTTGATCACAGATCATATTCGCTCCTCTACATTTATGATCTCTGATGGTATCATGCCTAGTAATGAAGGACGCGGCTACGTTCTTCGTCGTTTGATCCGCCGTGCAGTACGTCATGGACGTAAACTTGGAATTGACAAGCAGTTTATGGCAGAACTTGCCCAAACAGTTATTGCAGAGTCTAAGGATGGTTATCCGGAGTTAGAGGATAAAAAAGAGTTTATTTTGCAGGTATTGTCTCAGGAGGAAGGAAAGTTTGATAAAACGATCGATCAGGGACTTACCATTCTGACACAGATGCAGGAAGAGTTAGAAGCGTCCGGAGCCAAAGAACTGAAAGGTGCTGATGCATTTAAATTGTATGATACGTATGGATTCCCGTTGGATCTTACTTTGGAGATCATGCAGGAAAAGGGATATACGGTCGATGAAAAAGGATTTGCGGCTGCCATGCAGGAACAGAAAGAAAAGGCAAGAGGAGCACGCAAGACAACCAATTATATGGGCGCAGAAGAGACAGTTTATCAGCATATCGACCCAACGATCACCAGTAAATTTGTCGGATATGACCGTTTAACACACGATTCCAAGATTTCTGTTCTGACAACAGAAGAGGAGGTAGTATCTGCTCTTACGGATGGTCAGACAGGAACGATCATTGTAGATGAGACGCCATTTTATGCAACAATGGGTGGTCAGACTGCTGATAAGGGAACGATTACAGAAGGCGATAATGAGTTTGCAGTGAAAGATACGATCCATCTGCAGGGTGGACGTATTGGACATGTTGGCGTTGTTACCAAGGGTATGTTTAAGGTTGGCGATACTGTTACCTTGACTGTGGATGCTGCAAATCGACAGAATACCGGTAAGAATCACAGTGCAACACATTTGCTGCAAAAAGCACTTCGTATAGTGCTTGGAAGCCATGTTGAGCAGGCAGGTTCTTATGTGGATGCAGAGCGTCTTCGCTTTGACTTTACACATTTCTCTGCGATGACAGACGAAGAGATTGCAAAAGTAGAGGCAATCGTTAATGAACAGATTGCCAAAAATCTGCAGGTTGTCACAGAAGAGATGTCTGTCGAGGATGCTAAGAAGACAGGTGCTATGGCGCTTTTTGGTGAGAAATACAGTGATGATGTCCGTGTTGTATCCATGGGTGACTTCTCTAAAGAGCTTTGCGGCGGTACACACACAGATAATACAGCTTCTATTGCTGCCTTCAAGATCATTTCCGAGACAGGTGTCGCAGCAGGTGTACGTCGTATTGAAGCCCTGACAGGCAACGGCGTATTTAAGTATTACAAGGAAGTTGAAAAGGAACTTCATGAAGCTGCCAAGGCTGCAAAATGTGATCCTGCTCAGCTTGTAAAACGTATTGAGGGTCTGCACGAAGAAATCAAGACATTAACAGCGGAGAATAATCAGCTGAAGAATAAGATGGCGAAGGATGCCATGGGCGATGTCATGAATCAGGTGAAGGATGTGAATGGTGTTTCCTTCCTGCCTGTACATGTCAAAGATATTGATATGCAGGAACTGATGAATCTGGGCGATCAGCTGAAGGCTAAACTTGGTGACGGTGTTATTCTTCTGGCATCTGAAAACGGCGGCAAAGTAAGCCTTCTTGCTATGGCAACAGACGGTGCCATGAAGAAGGGCGCACATGCCGGCAATCTGATCAAAGCAGTGGCTAAGCTTGTCGGCGGCGGCGGCGGTGGCCGTCCGAATATGGCTCAGGCAGGCGGCAAGAATCCTGCCGGTATTAATCAGGCACTGGAGGCTGGTGCAGAAGAACTTGCAAAACAGCTTCATTAATGGCCTATGAAAGAAGTTAAGAAATTACTTGTTGTTCTTGTAGCGGCAGTGTTTTT
>ERZ826764.3759-NODE-3759-length-11446-cov-3.406900_pt1 | contig 11446 bp, 7 predicted proteins | sample MGYA00519870_ERZ826764 | MGnify/ENA primary metagenome ERZ826764 (study PRJEB31778, sample SAMEA3449239) | human gut metagenome | biome: human gut; feature: human-associated habitat; material: faeces | place: United Kingdom | collected 2010/2012 ...
AGATATTGTCAACGGTTATGAAGAACGGGAACTTTATCGGATTATCCGCGATTACGGCGAAGATAAATTTGCCAAAAATATAGCGAAACACATTGTGGCTGCCAGAGAGCAGGCACCGATCCGGACGACCGGAGAACTGACCGAGATCATACGACAGTCGATTCCGATGAAAATTCAAGCAACTGGAGGACATCCTGCAAAGAGAACTTTTCAGGCAATCCGAATTGAACTGAACCGGGAACTTGATGTTCTGAGAGAATCACTGGATGGGATGATCGATCTTCTGGATGATGGCGGAAGAATCTGTATTATTACCTTTCATTCTCTTGAGGACAGGATTGTAAAAACAATTTTCCGAAAAAATGAAAATCCATGTACCTGTCCACCGGATTTTCCGGTATGTGTATGTGGCAAGAAATCCAAAGGAAAAGTGATCACGAGAAAACCGATTCTGCCAAGTGAGACAGAAATGGAAGAGAATCCGAGATCTAAGAGTGCAAAACTCAGAATCTTTGAAAGAAGATATCTTTAATTAAGTATAGAAGTAGAAAGTTGTGAGATGTAGATGGAGAGGACGAACAGAGCAGTCACATCCAGAAAAAACAGAACAAATGCCAGAAATGCCCGTGGAATGTATGTGGATGGGAATGCGGTGCGAAGACTGCAGGAAGTTCCTGCGAGACCGTATCAGGCTCCTGGAGTGCAGACCGCGCGGCGAGTTCGTGAAAATATGCCGGAGAGACCGGCAGCTCAACCGAGACAGCTCAGTCGGGAAGCACAGAGAAACAGAGAAAAAGCAAAGAGCATGGGACGCGGTTTTGTGGTGTTCCTTGCAGCGGTAAGTGTTGCCGTACTTTTTTGCTGTGTCAATTATCTTCAGCTGAAATCGGAGCTGACAGGTAAGATAAAAACAGTTGCTTCTCTGGAAACAGAACTGTCACAGATTAAAGAAGACAACAATGCATATGAGAGTCAGGTAACTTCAGATGTGGATCTGAATACGATCAAGAAGCTTGCCATAGGGCGTCTGGGAATGAATTATCCGAAAGATGACCAGAAAAAGACTTATACTATGCCGAGTAACAGTTATGTAAGACAGTATCAGGAAGTTCCTGAGTCCAAGAGGTGATAGATCATTGAGCAATACCAATACGAGGAATCGAAGAAGACCTCAGAAAAAAATTAATCACAAAATGAGAGGAAAGCTAGTAGGACTATTCGCTGTAGTGCTGCTAGCTTTAGTTGGTTTACTGGGCAGAATTACTTATATTAATGCTACCAGTGGCAAAAAATACAAAAAACAGGTTCTGACACAGGCACAGCAGAAGTATCAGAGCAGTACTCTTCCAGCGAAAAGAGGAGATATTTATGACCGTAACGGTAATATTCTGGCGACAAGTCAGAAAGTGTATTCTGTGATCCTTGACTGCAAGACCGTCAACTCTGATGAAAAATATGTAGAACCGACAGTAAGAGCACTGACAGACGTGCTGGGACTTGATGAAGACAAGATTCGGTCGATCCTTTCCGCCGAGGATACGAAGAACAGCCAGTATCAGATCCTGAAGAAGCAGCTCTCCATGGATGAGAAAAAAGCTTTTGAAGATTATGAATCTCCGGCTGAAGACAGCGAGCTGTCAGATGCACAGAAAGCAGAGCGGGCAAATATAAAAGGGGTATGGTTTGAAGAAGATTATCTGAGAAGTTATCCGTTTAATGAGCTTGCAAATGATGCGATTGGATTTACACTTTCCAGAGATACGGCAGACGTAGGGCTGGAGAGTTACTATAACAGTACGTTGATGGGGACGGATGGCCGTCAGTATGGATATATCAATGACAATGCAGATGTGGAACAGACGATCATCGATCCGAAAGACGGACAGAGTATTGTAACAACCTTGGATGTGGGTGTACAGCAGATTGTTGAAAAATATGTTAATGGATTTAAAGAAGCCATGGGAGCAAAAAATATCGGTGTGATCGCAATGAAGCCATCTACCGGTGAGATCATTGCCATGGATGGCGGGGACCGCTATGATCTGAATGATCCGCGAGATCTTTCCAGCAAGTGTTCCGAAGAAGAAATTGCGGCAATGAGTGATGAAGATACAGTGACAGCGTTGAATGCCATGTGGAGTAATTTCTGTGTTACTGAGACATATGAACCGGGATCTGTTGTGAAGCCGATCGTTATGGCGGGAGCATTGGAAAAAGGCAAGATTTCAGAAACAGATACTTTTGTCTGTGATGGTGGACAGACGTTTGGTGCGAATGGTGATACGTATATCAAGTGTGCGGTATGGCCGGATGCGCATGGTACAGAGGCACTGCGGGATGTTATTGCAAATTCCTGTAATGATGCGATGATGCAGATAGCAGCAAAAATGGGAACAGAACAGTTCCTGAAGGCACAGACATTGTTCAACTTTGGAAGCCGCACGGGAATCAATCTTCCAAATGAGGGATCAGGTGTTATTCATACGGCAGATACCATGGGTGAAACAGAACTTGCCTGTTCTGCATTTGGACAGGGATTTACCTGCACGATGCTCCAGGAGATCAATGCAATGTGTTCTGTTATCAATGGAGGCTCCTATTATCAGCCTCATCTGGTAAGTGAGATCAAAGACAGCAGTGGTTCAACTGTAAAGAAATTTGATCCGATTTTTATGAAACAGACAGTTTCTTCAGAGATATCAGCAGATATCCGTTCTTACATGCAGGCCAGCGTGCAGGAAGGTACCAGTGGTACATCCAAGGTACAGGGTTACAGTTCCGGTGGTAAAACAGGTACTGCCGAAAAACTTCCGCGAGGAAATGGTAAATATCTGGTTTCATTTATTACATTTGCTCCGGTAGATGATCCGCAGATTCTGCTCTATGTAGTTGTGGATGAACCGAATACAGAGGACCAGGCCGACAGTAAATATCCGCAGTATATCGCGCAGGGAATTCTGTCAGAACTTCTTCCGTATCTGAATGTTACTCCGGATGAATCTGAAGACGGCAGTGTTCCTGAGACAGAACTCTGGGAAGGATTTAAAGGCCACCTGGTAGATGTATCCGGAAGTAGTGTGGATGAAAAGGGAAATCTGGTGGATGGCAGTGGAAACCGCGTGGATCTTGAAGGAAACCGTATTGATGAAAATGGCTATCTTTTAAATGACAACGGAGAACACAAGCTGGATGATAACGGACAGTATATCATGTCCACATATCTGATTGCGTCTTCTTCGGATTCAGACACTACGTTGAAGGAAGCGATTTCAGATACCAATGTTCCTGCACCACCGGAAGAGGATGAATCGGACACTACAGAAAATAACGATATGGAAAGCGAAGGCATCACAAACGAAGAGGCCGGGCTGGACTAAATAAAGAGTCGTACACATCTCCTCTGGAGAACAGTCATATATTGTTAAGACTGTTTTCCAGAGGATTTTTTTATGAAAAAAAATTATACATTTCATAAAAGGAAAGTGTGGATCGTTTTCTTTTTGTGTCTGCTGATGATCTTGTGTCTGATTGGCAGACTGATCTATCTTATGGGCTTTCGTTCGGATTATTATTATGAAAAAGCGGAGGATCTTCATGAACGGGAAAGAGACATTAAGGCCGCACGTGGTGAAATTGTGGACGCAAAGGGAAAAGTACTTGCTGCAAATAAAACAGTGTGTACGATTTCTGTAATTCACAGTCAGATAAAAGAGCCGGAAAAAGTGATCGCTCTTCTGACAGAAAAACTGGGGATATCTGAGCAGACTGTACGGAAAAAAGTAGAAAAAATTTCTTCCATAGAAAGAATACGTACAAATGTGGAGAAAGAAACAGGAGATGAAATTCGAAATGCAGGATTTGCGGGGATAAAAGTAGATGAAGATTACAGGCGTTACTATCCGATGGGGACACTCGCGTCGAAGGTGCTTGGGTTTACAGGCGGGGATAATCAGGGAATCATTGGACTGGAAGTGGAATATGATGATATTCTAAAGGGAAAACCTGGAAAAATCCTGACAACAACGGATGCGAGAGGGATTGAATTGGACGGAATCGGTGAAAACAGAGAAGAACCACAAAAAGGCTATACACTGAGAATAAGTCTGGATGCAGATATACAGAAATATGTACAGCAGGCGGCACAGAAAGTGATGGAAGAAAAACAGGCCGAAAGGGTTTCCATACTCCTTATGAACCCGCAGAATGGAGAAATTTATGCCTGTGTAAATGTTCCGGAATTTGATCTGAATGAGCCTTTTGAACTGAATTCAGGCATGGATGCAGAAGGGATGAGTGAAGAAAAAAAACAGGATCTTCTGAATCAGATGTGGAGAAATCCGTGTCTGAATGATACATATGAACCGGGATCGACTTTTAAGATCATTACGATGGCAGCCGGCCTTGCGGAAGGAGTAGTATCATTGAACGATTCTTTTTACTGCCCGGGATATAAGCTGGTGGAGGACCGGCGAATCCACTGTGCGAACCGAAGAGGCCATGGAGCACAGAATTTTGTGAAAGGTGCGGAAAATTCCTGCAATCCGGTGTTTATTGAGGTGGGATTACGGCTTGGTACGGATAAGTACTATCAGTATTTTCGACAGTTTGGACTGATGGAAAAGACCGGGATCGATCTTCCGGGAGAGGCGGGAACGATCATGCATCAGGAAGAAAATATGGGAGAAGTGGAACTTGCGACGGTATCGTTTGGACAGTCTTTTCAGATCACACCGATTCGTCTGGCAGCAACTGTGAGTTCCCTGATCAATGGTGGAACGCTGATCACTCCTCATTTTGGAGTGGCGATTGAGTCATCAGATGGAGAAACAGTAAAGGCGCTGGAATATTCCAATGGCAGAAAGATTCTGGATGGCAAGATCTCTGAAACTGTCCGGTATATCCTGGAGCAGGTAGTTGAGGAGGGATCCGGGCGCAATGCAGCAGTGGAGGGATATCGGATTGGCGGAAAGACTGCAACATCACAGACGCTTCCCAGAAGTGCAAATCGCTATATTTCTTCGTTTCTGGGATTCGCACCGGCAAATGATCCGAAAGTTCTTGCATTGTGTATTATCCATGATCCACAGGGAATTTATTATGGAGGAACGATCGCAGCTCCCGTTGTGAGAAGTATCTTCGAAAATATACTCCCGTATCTGGGAGTTGATAAATCAGACGAAAAGCCTTATAATCAAACGTAATAAAAAACGAAAGAATGATAAGAGGTGTGAGGATGAATATTCAAGTTGTATTCCCGGTACTGATCTCATTTGCGATCAGTGTGATCCTGGGACCAGTCATCATCCCGTTTCTGAGAAAACTCAAGATGGGACAGACAGAACGAGTGGAAGGTGTGCAGTCGCATCTGAAAAAGGCAGGAACTCCGACAATGGGTGGAGTGATCTTTCTGATCGCTGCAGTGGTTACTTCTCTGTTCTATGTAAAAGACTATCCGGCAATTATTCCAGTACTGTTTCTGACACTTGGATTTGGAATCATCGGTTTTCTGGATGATTATCTGAAAGTTGTACTGAAACGTTCAGACGGACTGCTGGAATGGCAGAAATTTGGACTGCAGGTCGTTGTGACCGGTATTTTTGTTTTTTATATCCTGAACTATACAAATATTGATCTTGCAATGCGTATCCCATTCTGGCCGGATCATTATCTGAACCTTGGATGGCTTGCGATTCCGGTGCTGTTTTTTGCTGTGATCGGTACTGTAAACGGTGTGAACTTTACAGATGGCCTGGATGGACTGGCTTCCAGCGTGACTTTGATCGTAGCGGTATTTTTTACCGTAGTTTCCATTGGAACAAAGAGCGGGATCGAACCTGTGACAGGAGCCGTTGTCGGTGGACTGATGGGATTCCTTCTGTTTAATGTATATCCGGCAAAAGTGTTTATGGGAGATACCGGTTCTCTGGCACTGGGCGGATTTGTGGCAGGTGCTGCATATATGATGCAGATGCCGCTGTTTATTTTGCTGATCGGTCTGATTTATCTGGTAGAAGTACTTTCTGTCATGATTCAGGTAACTTATTTTAAAGCCACTCATGGCAAACGTATCTTTAAAATGGCGCCAATCCATCATCATTTTGAACTGTGTGGATGGTCAGAAACGAGAGTTGTAGCAGTATTTTCTGTAATTACTGCTGTTATGTGCCTGATCGCACTTCTGGCATTATAAGATGTCCAGACCAAAAGGTCAAAATCCACATGAGCTTGCTCATAGGTAATAAGGAGGAAATTAAAATGAATTTACAGGGGAAAAAAGTGCTTGTATTTGGTTCCGGAAAAAGTGGAATCGGTGCAGCAGAGCTTCTGGCAAAAGTAGGGGCGCAACCTGTCATTTATGATGGAAATAAAGATCTTGATAAAGAGACTGTAATAAAAAAAGTTCCAGATTGCAACAATATTGAAGTATATGCAGGAGAACTTCCGGAAGAAGTGCAGAAGAGACTGGATCTGGCAGTGCTGAGTCCTGGTGTACCGACGGATATTCCGCTTGTAAAGAGCTTTTATGAACAGGGACTTCCGGTATGGGGTGAGGTAGAACTTGCGTATCGTACCGGCAAGGGAAGAGTACTGGCAATTACAGGAACAAATGGCAAAACAACTACAACAGCTCTTCTGGGAAAGATTATGAGTGATGCAGAAGATTCTGTTTTTGTAGTAGGAAATATTGGAACTCCATATACATCAAAGGCACTGGAAATGAAAGATAGCTCCACAACAGTGGCCGAGATCAGCAGTTTCCAGCTGGAAACGATCGAAGAGTTTGCGCCGAAGGTAAGTGCAATCCTGAATATTACGGAAGACCATCTGAACAGGCACCATACGATGGAAGAATATATCCGCGTCAAAGAACTGATCGTCAAAAATCAGACAGCAGAGGATTACTGTATCCTGAACTATGAAGATGAAGTGCTTCGTGAGTTTGGCAGACACATTGTTCCGAAAACTGTGTATTTTTCAAGCGTGAGAAAACTGGACGAGGGTATTTATCTGGATGGAGATCTGATCGTACTGAAAACAGCAGACGAAGAAATCCCTCTGGTACATACAGGAGAACTGAAACTTCTCGGACAGCACAATTTTGAGAATGTTATGGCGGCATCTGCAATGGCATATTATGCAGGTGTGTCTGTGGAAAATATCCGTAAGAGCATCTGTGCGTTCACAGCAGTAGAACACCGCATTGAATATGTCATGGAGAAAAATGGTGTTGCATATTATAATGATTCCAAGGGAACCAATCCTGATGCAGCAATAAAAGGAATCCAGGCAATGAACCGTCCGACGCTCCTGATCGGTGGTGGTTACGACAAAGGTTCCAGTTATGATGAGTGGCTGAGTTCTTTTGACGGGAAGGTAAGATATCTGGTGCTGATCGGCCAGACGCGTGACAAGATCAAAGAGGCGGCAGAACGTCTTGGTGTCTGCCCATGCATTCTCTGTGAAAATCTTGAGGAGGCAGTAAAGATATGTGCCGAAAAAGCAAATCCTGGTGATGCGGTACTTCTTTCACCGGCATGTGCAAGCTGGGGACAGTTTGATAATTATGAACAGCGTGGAGACATGTTCAAAGAATATGTAAGAGCATTATAATATAAGACCAGACTTCTGTGGCGGAAGTCTGGTCTTTGCATATATTAACTGTAAGAGACTCTGTGGGAGTGGATCATTTGGATGAAATTCACGTGATTGGGGGAAACTGTCTTAAGGGCAGCATAACTGTGCAGGGATCAAAAAATACAGTACTTCCGATCATGGCTGCATCACTGCTTCAGAGGGAAATCTGTGTTCTGAGAGGCTGTCCGCGTATTCTTGATGTCTGTTATATGGAAGAAATCCTTCACATTCTGGGAGTCGTTACCTGGTGGAAGGGCCATGATCTGTATCTTGACTGCAGCAAAGTCTGTGGAATGGAAATTGCCTCGGAATATACAGGAAGAATGCGTTGTTCTGTGATTCTGCTGGGAGCACTTCTCGGCAGAAACCAAAGAGGTGTGATCGGTTATCCGGGCGGCTGCGTGATCGGAAAACGTCCGATAGATCTTCATCTGTATGCGCTGAAAAGTCTGGGTGCGATAATTTCAGAAAAAAACGGAAAAATTCAGGCAGATTGCAAAAAGCTGAAAGGGCAGGAGATAAATTTTCCTGACAGAAGTGTAGGGGCCACGGAACAGGCACTGCTTGCAGCTGTTCTGGCTGAAGGAGAGACTGTACTCAGAAATTGTGCAAGAGAACCTGAGATTACATGGCTTTGCAGATTTCTGCAAAAGATGGGAGCGCGGATCTGGCATGAGAAAGAAGGGTGCATCCGGGTTCAGGGAGTGACCTCTCTTCACGGGACAGAGATGCTGATACCGGCAGACCGGATCGTTACGGGAACATATCTTTGCGCGGCTGCAGCTTCGCGTGGATCAGTGACTGTGGAGAATGCACCTGAGGGAGAAATGGAGGCGTTCCTTGAAGTATATCGGAAAATGGGTGGACAATATGAATGGAAGAGTGGTAAACTAATAGCGAATGGAGCCGGAATACAATTTTCGGTTCCGTTTCTGGAAACAGAAGCTTATCCGGGATTCCCGACAGATCTTCAGTCACCACTGCTGGCAGTACTGACTACAGTTCCGGGAATAAGCCGCATAAGGGAGAATATATTTGAGAACCGGTTTAAGATATGCAGTGAACTTACAAAAATGGGGGCACACATAGAAGTCAGGGGAAGCGAAGTAAAGATTTGTGGAAGCAGACTAAAGGGATGCAGGCTGCGGGCAGAGGAACTGAGAGGTGGAGCAGCGCTAGTGATCGCGGCTCTTGCAGCAGATGGAGAATCTGTGATAGAGGGTGTTCCCTTTATCCGAAGAGGGTATGAAGACATTTGCAGAGATTTGAGGTACCTTCAGGCAGAAATCTATATGGAGGATATCTTATCGGTTTGAGTTAATATGAGTTCAGAGGATACAGGTATTAGTTTTTTATGAGAACATCCAATTACAGGAAATTTAAAATAACAAAAAAACAGGCGAAACTGGTCGGAGGAGCTGCTGCTGTTGCTGTTCTGGCCGGGATTATTTTTTTCTTTGCTTTTTTTCATGTGTCAAAGGTGGAAGTGATGGAAAGTAACCACTATACAAAAGAAGAACTGAAGGAAATGGTTCTTACAGGAGCTTTTTCTTCTAATTCTGTTCTGGCACCGATCACGTGTTCAAAAAATAATGTGCAGGGTGTGCCATATATTGAAGGATATTCCGTCAGCAGATCCGGTCGGAACTCGATCGTGATCAGTGTCCGTGAGAAAAGTGTAGTGGGTTGTATCCCATATCTTGACAGCTATGTGTATTTTGATCGAAATGGAATGTTTGTAGAAGGCGACAAGACCAGGGATGAGTCTGTCCCCTATTTTGAGGGTATTCAGGTAAAAAAAGTTGTTATGAATGAAAAACTTCCGATTAAGGATGCTGTTCTAAATACTGCGGTTGCACTTTCTACGATTTTTGCAAAAAATGATCTCCAGCCAGATTATATCCAGCTGGAGGATGATTCCACCATAGACCTTATTTATGGAGACATCATGGTAAAACTTGGAAAAGATAAATATCTGGAAGATAAAATGTCCAGAATGGTTGCGATTCTTCCACAGATTACGGGTGAGAAGGGGATCCTTCATATGGAGAATATCACAGAAAGTTCTAAAACAGTGACTTTTGAAAAAGAGGAAGAGGAAGTAACTGCAGAGAACTGGACCGGAGGTTATGATGAAAATGGTGATTATACCGGTGATGGTGAATACGATGAAAATGGCAATTATGTAGGAGCAAAACCAAAGACGGCACTTGATTATGCAAAAGAAAACTGGGTAGGCGGTTATGACGAAGAAGGCGATTATACAGGTTCCGGTGAATATGATGAAAATCTGAACTATGTTGGATCGGAGCCGACGCAGGAACTTCTGGACAGCTTTGGAGACTGGACAGGCGGATATAATGAATCCGGTGGCTTTGATGGTGTTAGCGAGTATGACAAAGATGGCAACTACGTGGGACCTATGCCGGATAATGACGGCACTTCTTCAGGTGATACTTCGGAGGAAGATTCAGAAGAAGACAGTTCTGATACGAATACAGATTCCTCGGATGAAGATACTGAGAGCTACAGTGATGAAGAGTCGGATGGCTGGGATCAGGGAGATACAGATGAGGAATCTTATGAGTGATGGAAATGGCGAATAATAGTGAAAAAAGTATAAAAAAACAAAAATAGTAGTTGATTAATTCGAAAAAAAAATATATGATATATCTATATGCAGCCTGATACGCTGATATCAGGTAAATAAAGGAGGAAGTACATTGTTAGAGATTATGTCAAATGAAGCTGAGTCCTCTGCAAAGATTATTGTAATCGGTGTAGGCGGGGCTGGTAATAATGCAGTTAACAGAATGGTGGAAGAAGCCATCGGAGGAGTTGAGTTTGTTGGTGTAAATACTGATAAACAGGCCCTGACACTTTGCAAAGCTCCAACAGTACTTCAGATTGGTGAAAAGATTACAAAAGGCCTTGGCGCCGGTGCACAGCCGGAAGTTGGTCAGAAGGCCGCTGAAGAGAGCATAGAAGAAGTAAAACAGTTGATCGAAGGTGCTGACATGGTATTTGTTACCTGTGGAATGGGTGGTGGTACCGGTACAGGTGCAGCTCCTGTTATTGCAGCAGCAGCTAAGGAAATGGGAATCCTGACCGTTGGCGTTGTAACAAAACCTTTCCGTTTTGAAGCAAAAACACGTATGAACAATGCTCTTACAGGAATCGAGAATCTGAAGAAAGCTGTTGATACATTGATCGTTATCCCGAACGATAAACTGCTCGAGATCGTAGACCGTCGTACAACTATGCCGGAAGCACTTCGCAAAGCTGACGAGGTTCTGCAGCAGGCTGTCCAGGGAATTACAGACCTGATCAATCTGCCGGCACTGATCAACCTTGACTTCGCGGATGTTCAGACAGTTATGACAGATAAAGGAATCGCACATATCGGTATTGGTGAGGCCAGAGGAGATGACAAGGCTATGGAAGCTGTTCAGCAGGCTGTATCCTCTCCGCTGCTTGAGACAACCATCAAAGGTGCTACTCATGTGATCATCAATATTTCCGGAGATATTTCTCTTATGGATGCAAATGATGCAGCAAGCTATGTACAGGAGCTGACAGGTGAAGATACAAACATCATCTTTGGTGCTATGTATGATGATTCTGTTGCAGACTATGCTAAGATCACAGTTATTGCGACCGGATTATCCGATACAGCTGCAAAGACCACTCCATTTGGTACAAGAAGCAATACAACACCATTTGGTGTACGTAAACCGGCAGCAGGTACATCTGCACCGTCTTCCAGTACAATGTCCATGCCAAGCTTCAGTCTGCCGACTATGAACAATGG
>ERZ826764.3760-NODE-3760-length-11445-cov-3.726163_pt1 | contig 11445 bp, 8 predicted proteins | sample MGYA00519870_ERZ826764 | MGnify/ENA primary metagenome ERZ826764 (study PRJEB31778, sample SAMEA3449239) | human gut metagenome | biome: human gut; feature: human-associated habitat; material: faeces | place: United Kingdom | collected 2010/2012 ...
GCTCATCATGGAGCAGATGTTGATGATCTTGCCGTGTCCCTTCTTCATCATGCCCGGGATCACCGCCTTGGAGACGATAAACGGGGCGTTCAGATCGATGTCCACCACCTGGCGGAACTCCTCGGCCTTCATCTCATGCATGGGGATTCTCTTGATGATTCCGGCGTTGTTCACCAGAATGTCGATGATTCCCATGGTCGCCTCGATATCAGCCACCATCTTCTGCACATCCTCCTCCACAGTCACGTCGCAGATGTATCCTCTGGCCCTGATGCCCGCCTTCTCATAGTCGGCCAGCGCCTGGTCCATGTGCTCCTTGCTTCTGCAGTTGAACGCGATGGACGCTCCGGCCTCCGCCAGGCCCTTTGCCATGGCGAAGCCGATTCCATAGGCCGCGCCCGTCACCAGCGCGACTTTTCCCCCAAGCGAAAAATTTGCTCCCATATTGTTTTCCTCCCACTGATTTTCAAAAATTTATTTAAGGATCTCTCTCACGGTCTCGGCCAGCGCCTCGTCCCTGCAGTTATCCCAGAAATATTTTCCGAAGCCCTCGGTGGACAGCGCGCCCTTCGTGAGCTCACGGTCCATCTCCTTTAAAATGCTGTTTAAATCGCGGTAGGTGACTGTCTTCACCTCGTCGAGAATCTGCGACATATTTTCGATGTTATAGTCCTTGAGTTTCTCCTTCTCGATGATGTCGGCGATCTGCCCCGACACACTCTCCTCGACCAACATCGCCGAGGAGCCGTTGGTATAGAGTTTCACGTTGCCGGGATTGGTCATTATGTCCCCGCCGATCCAGAGTATGCCGAAACGGTCGGTATGCTCTCTGCGAGCCTCGTCGAGCGTCAGGTCGGTCGGCTCATAGACCACCTCCTCGCTGCTCTCGAGCCGGGGAGCGATCACACCGCTCTCGTCGATCACGGAAATATGCCGGGTTTCCCCCTGGGAATAGCGCATGATGAGCGCCGGGGCCACCATCAGGCCGATCATCAGCACCGGCATAAGAATCGTGGTCACGATGAACGACTTCTTGCGCACCCGTTCGTTAAATTCCCGGGTGATGATAATTCCTATCTTCGAATTTGCCATGGCTTTCTACTTTTGCTTGTTCGTTTTCTTCCGATTACTCCGCGTTGAGGGTTCCCCCGACGGCCCGTATGAAGATGTCGTTCATCGACGGGATGATCTCCGTGAAGGAGCGCAGCTCCACCGCATCGTTGATCCGGGCGATCACCTCCCGCACGTCGGCATCCCGCTCCACATGCAGCTTGAGCGACGAATAGGCCGCCCCGAACTCCGGCTCGGGCTGTTCGAGCACCTCGCAGCGACCTTCGAGCACGCCGCGCAGCGCCTCCGCGTCGCCCCGGTAGGCTACCTGGAAAATGTTGTTGCCGTGCCTGCGCCGGATCTCGTCCACACGGCCCGTAAGAATGTTGCGCGACTTGTTGATAAGCGTGATATGGTCGCAGATCTCCTCGACGGACGACATGTTGTGGGTCGAAAAGATGACCGTCGAACCCTTGTCGCGCAAGCCGAGAATCTCCTCCTTCAAAAGGTTGGCGTTGATCGGATCGAAACCCGAAAAAGGCTCGTCGAAGATCAGCAGCTCAGGTTCGTGCAGCACCGTGACGATGAACTGTACTTTCTGGGCCATACCCTTCGAAAGTTCGTCCACCTTGCGGTCCCACCACGATTCGATGCCGAATTTGACGAACCACTTCTTGAGCCGCATCACCGCTTCGTGACGCGAAAGCCCCTTCAGGCGGGCGAAGAAGACGGCCTGTTCGCCCACTTTCATCTTTTTATACAGACCGCGCTCCTCGGGCAGATAGCCGATGCGATAGACATCCTGCGGCTGGATTTCGCGGCCGTCGAAGATGACTTTCCCCTCGTCGGGCGCCGTGATGCGGTTGATGATGCGGATCAGCGTGGTCTTGCCCGCACCGTTGGGTCCGAGCAGGCCGTAAACCGACCCCTTGGGAATCGTGAGCGACACATCGTCCAGAGCCGTATGTCTGGCGAAGCGCTTGGTAACGTGTTCTACTTTCAATATCTCCATAATCGATCGAAAACTTAAAGTGAGTCCGGGCATTCCGTCCGCGATTTCCTACATCTCCGGCTGTACCGCATAAGGACAATACATCACTACGCCCTGCTGTCCCACCGCCTCACGGATCTTGCGCCACTCGCCGGCCCAGGGTCCCAGTTCTCCGGCCACGATGTCGGCCTTTACTTTGGCCATGAACCCGGAGAAGAACGCCCCGAAGCCGGTCGGAGCCTCGGTCATCTCGACGATGCGGAACTTATCGCCCAACTCGGCCTTGTCGGCCGCAATGGCGATGGCCGTCTTCAGACCGCCGTTGGTATCCACCAGCCCGAGAGCGAGGGCATCCGTGCCGCTCCAAACCCGTCCGCCGGCAATGTCGAGCACCTTTTCCAGCGGCAGGTTACGGCCTTCGGCCACGTAGGAGGTGAAAGTTTCGTACACCTCGTCCACCGAGCGCATGATCGCCGCCCGTTCGGTCGCCGTCAGGGGACGCATCACGCCCATATCGGCCGACGTGTTGGTTCTCACGGCATCGAACGTAATGCCCAGCTTGTTCTTCAGGGCATCCTCCAGGCGCAGGAACATTCCGAACACGCCGATCGACCCCGTAAGGGTCGTCTTGTCCGCCACGATGGCATCGGCACCGCACGAAATATAGTAACCGCCGCTGGCCGCATAGCTGCCCATCGATACGATCACCGGCTTCTTCTCCCGAAGCAGCTCCATCTCGCGCCAGATCACATCCGAAGCCAGCGCGCTGCCGCCCGGCGAATTGACACGCAGCACCACGGCCTTGACATCGTCGTTGCGACGTACTTCGGCCAACTTCGCAGCCAGCGTATTGCCGTAAATATCGTCACCGTAGCCTTTGCCATCGACGATCGCACCGTCGGCATAGACGATCGCTATCTGCGACGAAGAGATATTCTTAAGATCCGCATTCAACTGCGACACGTATTGTCCCAATGTCACGAACTCGAACTGTCCGTCGCTCTTGGCCACGGCGCCGTGCTCCCGGAACACATCGTCCATCTGATCCTCGAACAGCAATCCGTCCACCATACCATGATCGAGCGCCTCCTGTGCCAGCGACACTTCGAGCCCGTCGGCCAGTCGGTTCAAGGTCGAAAGCTCGATGCCGCGCGACTCGGCGACGGCCTCCGCCATCACATTCCAATAGGAATCCACCAACAACTGCATCTGCTCGCGGTTGGCATTCGACATCTTCGAAAGGAAATAAGGCTCCACGGCACTCTTGTACCTGCAGGCCGTCGGACGGAAAATCTCGGCCTGAATGTCGAGCTTGTCGAAAAGACCCTTGTAGAACATCAGCGTCGAGGAGACACCCATCCACTGCATCCCTCCATGAGGCTCCAGGTAGATCTCGTCGGCGACCGATGCCAGGTAGTATCCCCCCTGGCCGTAGGTTTCGTTATAGGCGATGACGAACTTGCCGCTCTGCCGGAAATCCTGAAGCGCCTCGCGCAGCTCCTCCAGAATGGCATAAGTGGCCATTCCGCCTCCGTTCGGACGCAGGTAGATACCCTGGATGCGGGGATCGATCTTGGCCGTTTCGATGGCCCGCAACGCATTGTAAAGAGTAACCTGACGTTTGGCCGTCATCGTGGCGAAATCGATGCCGGCGAAAGGATCGCTGCTCGGCGAATCGATCAGGTCTTCCGAGAAATCCAGTTTCAAAATCGCGTGCTCTCCGACCGTCACCGCCTCCGAAGAGGTCATGGAACCTACGATTCCGAACAAAATCATCACGGAAAGAAAGAGCATCACTGCGCTGCCCACCACAAAAGCGAGCAGTCCGGCGAAAAACATTTTCAAAAATTTCATACCGATTTATTTAATATTCATTCGCTGCGAAACGGTGCACGAGGAGCGAACAGGGCAAAACTTTTCCGCATCGCCGAATTCCGTCCCCTCTCCGAATCGGAGTTAATATGCGGCAAATATAACCGTTAATTTTATGAAAAACAAATAATATTTATCGTTTATCGATAACATAATTTTCCATAAAGACTTATTATATCGGAAATAATAGTTATCTTTGTCCAGATAAGCCGCATCCGGACGAGCAGGAGCAGGCTCTTTGCCGCCCGGTTTGCATGATCGTTGCTACCAACTTAACTGAAAATATGGAAGAGAGAGTCAAGGAATTACTCAACCGTATCCTCCATCCGGAGACCCAGCACGGTCTTGTCGAGAGCGGATTCGTCGAACAGGTTTCGACTCCCGGCGACAAGATAACCGTCACCCTGAATTTCGCCAAAGTGCGCGATCCCTTCGCCCTGAAGATCAAACGGCAGGTTCAAGCGCTGCTGGAAGAGAATTTTCCCGCCCTGAAAGGATCCATCACCGTTATTATTAAGGAAGCCGCTCCCAAGAAACCGCAAGCTGCGGACAAACCGACCATGACGGGCGACATAGCCCACATCGTAGCGATCGCTTCGGGCAAGGGCGGCGTCGGAAAATCGACCGTCACGGCCAATCTTGCCGTCGCCCTGCGCAACCGGGGTTTCCGGGTCGGCATCCTCGATGCCGACATTTACGGCCCTTCGCAGCCCAAGATGTTCGGTCTGGAAGGTTACCTGCCCGAAGCCGAACAGGTGGACGGGCAGGACATCATCCTGCCGGCCGAAGCGATGGATATGAAAATCATGTCGATCGGCTTCTTCGTGAAACCTTCGGACGCCTTGCTGTGGCGCGGTGCGATGGCGGTGAACGCCTTGCGGCAGATGATCCACCAGACACGCTGGGGAGCGCTCGATTTCCTGCTCGTGGATCTTCCTCCCGGCACGGGAGATATTCACCTCTCGATCATTTCGGAGTTGAAAATCGACACGGCCGTGATCGTTTCGACCCCCCAGCAAATCGCCGTGGCCGACGTGCGGCGCGGCGTGGAGATGTTCCGCAATCCGCAGGTGAACATCCCCCTGGCCGGCATCGTCGAAAACATGGCCTGGTTCACCCCGGAAGAGTTGCCCGAAAACCGTTACTACCTCTTCGGAAAGGGAGGCGCCCGCCGCTTCGCCGAGGAAAACGGCATAGACCTGTTGGGAGAAATACCTATCATACAGTCCATTATGGAAGGCGCTGACACGGGAACGCCGTCGGTGTCGATCGACGCCCGCGTCGAACCCTATTACCGGGAGATAGCCGACCGGATTGTTGATAAGGTGGTCAAATAACCCCACGAACGATGTTGATAAACCCGCAATAACTTTTGAAAAGAAAAACCCGGAACCGTTTGCAAAATCCATCTTTCGCCCGGTATAGACAAAACAAGAAAACGGCAAAAAAAAGTTTTCGCAAAGTATGATTCGGGATATGCACGGAAAAAGAGAGGCGAATGTTTACAATCCGGAGATGTCGAAATGTCGAAACCGGTTTTGAACATTTGTCGGTAACTTTCAAAAAACCAGGTTTCGACAACCTCCCGGACCTTATCGGCAGAACAGAATACGGAACTTCGAAAAGCTATGCTGTGGATAACCCGAAATACGGTATAATTATCAACACTATCAACAGGCATTATATTTATTTTTAATTATTCTTTTAATAAAATAAAAGTATAAAAAATAAAAAACGATGGTCGATAACTCATCGAAACTCAAAACGGAAATCGAGCGGCTCAAACGCGAGAAGAACGCCGTTATCCTGGCGCACTACTATACGCTGCCCGAAGTGCAGGAGGTAGCCGATTTCCTGGGCGATTCGCTGGCGCTCTCCATCGAGGCGCAGAAGACCGACGCCCGGATCATCCTCTTCGCCGGCGTGCATTTCATGGCAGAGACGGCCAAGGTGCTCTCGCCTGAAAAGAAGGTGCTGCTTCCGAATCTCGAAGCGGGATGTTCGCTGGCAGAATCGTGCGATGCGGCCGCTTTCGCGGCTTTCAAGGCGAAATATCCCGGCTACAAGGTGGTTTCGTACGTCAATACTTCGGTCGGGGTGAAAGCCTTGACGGATGTGTGCTGCACCTCGTCCAATGCCCTGAAGGTCGTAGAGTCGATTCCGGCCGACCAGCCGATCATCTTCGCTCCCGACCGGAACCTGGGTTCCTATATCCAAAAGCTGACTGGACGCGAGAATATGGTGATCTGGGACGGCGCCTGCCATGTGCACGAGGAGTTTTCGTTGGAGAAAATCCTGGAACTGAAGCGGCAGCATCCCGCAGCGCAGGTGGTGGTGCATCCCGAATGCAGGGCCTATATCGTGCAGGTGGCCGATTTCGTCGGTTCGACGGCGGCTATTCTGGACTATTGCGGCAAAAGTTCCGCCAGGGAGTTCATCGTGGTGACCGAAGCGGGGATTCTGACCGAGATGAAGCGCCGCTATCCGGAGAAGACGTTTATCCCGGCCCCTCCCGACGACGAGGCGTGCGGATGCAACAATTGTAGGTATATGAAGATGATTACGCTGGAGAATATCTTCACCACGCTGCGCGACGAGCGGCCCGAAATATCGCTCGACGAGGAGGTACGCCGCCGTGCCGAGCGTTCGATCCTCAACATGATCGCCATCAAGTAGGTTTTTCGCTCGCCGGAGGGCGATCCTCCGGTCGCACGGCCTGTGCGGTTACGGAGGCGGAACGGCGGATTTCCGGTCGGCGGCCAAAGAGGAGAAACGAGGGAGAACCTGCCCGGCCGGTTGCGGCGAAGGACGAAAAAAGAGAACAGGGGAAGGAACGGAGAGAGTGCGGCATTCCGATCCGGTTGGGCGGATGCGGAGCCGGTCGTATGAAGTGCGAACAGAGAAATTCAACTATATATTTTTTATAAACCAAGTAAACAAACATTTTAAGGAGAGATGAAAAAACTGATTTTATGCCTGGCTGCGGCAGTCGTATCGCTGACTGCCGCTGCAGACGAGGGTATGTGGCTTCTGCCCTATCTTCAGAAGATGAACATCGGGGATATGAAAGCCAAGGGCTGCCAGCTCACGGCCGAAGATATCTATTCGGTGAATCACGGATCGCTCAAGGATGCGATCGTCATTTTCGGTAACGGTTGTACGGGCGAGGTCGTATCGCCCGAAGGACTCGTTTTCACCAACCACCATTGCGGTTACGGTTCGATTCAGGCCCTCTCTTCGGTGGAGCACGACTACCTGAAGGACGGTTTCTGGGCCATGTCCAACGAGGAGGAGCTGCCGGCTCCGGGGCTGACGGTCACTTTCATCCGTCGAATCATCGACGTAACGCCCGAGGTGCTGGGCAACATCCCCTCGATCGCCAAGGGCGAGGAGCGTTCGGAAATGGAGGATAAGAACATCGAGGCGCTGTACGAGAAATTGCGGGCCGAGAATCCCGGCATGACGATCAACATCCAGCCGTTCTTCGGTGGCAACCAGTACTTCGCGTTCGTGATGGAGGTTTATCGAGACATCCGTCTGGTCGGTACTCCCCCGACGTCGATCGGCAAGTTCGGCGGCGAAACCGACAACTGGATGTGGCCGCGTCATACGGGCGACTTCTCGATCTTCCGCATCTATGCCGGCAAGGACAACCGTCCGGCGGAATATTCGGAAGAGAACGTACCCTACAAGGCCGAAGAGTTCCTCAAGGTGTCGCTCGACGGTTACAAGGCCGACGATTTCACGATGATCATGGGCTTCCCCGGTTCGACCGAGCGTTACATGACTTCGTACGAGATCGACGAGATGTTCCAGGTTTCGGGTCCGCAGCGCATCGACATTCGCGGCGCCCGTCAGGACATCCTGAAGGAGGACATGGCCGCCAGCGACAAGGTGCGTATCCAGTACGCTTCGAAATATGCCAATTCGTCGAACTATTGGAAGAATACGATCGGCATGCTGCGCGGTCTGAAAAAACTGGACGTGAAAGCCTTGAAGGAGGCGCAGGAAGCCGAATTCCAGGCTTGGGCCGAGCAGAATACGCTGCCTGAAGAGGGATTCGTCGATGCGCTCGGCATGATCCGCGAGGCGGTGAACGACAACATGGCCTACACCGGTCCGCTCCAGTATTTGAGCGAGGCGATGGTCCGTTCGGTCGAAATCATGACCCCGGCTCTGGTGGCTAACCGGATGCTGACGGCCGAGGAGGTAAGCGACGAAGCGAAAGCGCAGGCGAAGGAGTATTACGCCAACTTCTACAAGGATTACAACCTGCCGACGGACCGCAAGGTAGCCCGGAAGATGCTTTCGATGGTCAAGGAGAACGTGAAGGATCTGCCGACCGTTTTCGCGGAGGTGATCGACGCGCAGTTCGGCGGCGACATCGACGCTTATGTGGATTACCTGTACGACAATTCGGTCTTCACGGACGAGGCCAAGGCATCGGCCGCTACGTCCGAGCAGATCAAGAACGATCCGGCGGTAGTGTTGGCTACGTCGGTTCTGAACAAGATGAAGGAGCTGCGCGAGAAGGCCGTACCCAACCTGCAGAAATATGCGGACGGACATCGTCTTTACGTAGCCGGTCTGATGCGCATGCAGCCCGACAAGGCCTGGTATTCGGATGCGAACTTCACCATTCGTCTGACTTACGGTCAGGTGTTGCCTTATGAACCTGCCGACGGCGTGGTATATGATTACTACACGACGCTCAAGGGCGTGATGGAGAAGGAGGATTCTTCGAATCCCGAATTCGTCGTTCCCGCCAAGCTCAAGGAGCTTTACGAGGCGAAGGATTTCGGTCCCTATGCCAACTGCAAGGGCGAACTTCCCGTAGCGTTCCTGGCCAACTGCGACATCACGGGCGGTAACTCGGGTTCGCCGATGATGAACAGCCGCGGCGAGCTGATCGGTCTGGCTTTCGACGGTAACTGGGAGGCTATGTCGGGCGATATCGCCTTCGAGCCGGATGTACAGCGTACTATCGGCGTGGACGTTCGCTATGTGCTCTTCGTGATCGACAAGTTCGCGGGTGCGGACTGGCTGCTCGACGAGATGACCCTCGTGAAGAGCGACTGCACCAAGGCATGCGATCAGAAGGATGTGAAGAAAAAGGAGACGAAGGCTTCGAAGAAAAACGCCAAGAAAGCGGACAAGAAGCGTAAGTAACTGGAAATACGGCGAATGTGCGTTTGCTTTGCAGGCGCATGTCCGCGAATCGAAAAGGGGAGAACGCTCGCAGCGTTCTCCCCTTTTCGATGTTGAAAAACGGTCGGATGAAATTTACGCATTGCGGGGTATGAAAACCGTCCTTCTTTTCGGATCGGTTTGCAGAAATAAAATAAATGACTATTTTTAGAATTTCATTCGTGCGGATAAGTGAGATAGAGATGAAGACGAAAAAAGGAAAGGATATGACCTGCGAAGAGGTCTTGGAGTGGCTTGCGGCCCATGCCAATCCGGAGTTCCGGGAGGGAATGGTGCGGTTCGGAATCGACGCCCGGCTGGCGGTCGGGGTGCGGGTGGTCGATCTGCGGCGTCTGGCGCTGAAGATCGGCCGGAATCATGCGCTGGCGCTGGAACTCTACCGCAGGCCGGTGCACGAAGGGCGGATCCTGGCGTCGATGATCGCCGATCCGGCGCTGTTCCGTCCGGAGGAGATGGATGCCTGGGTCGCCGAATTTCGGTCGTGGGACCTGTGCGACCAGTGTTGTATCAACCTGTTCCGCTATACGTCGTACGCTTACGGCAAGGTGCGCGAATACGCCGCTTCGGACGAGGAGTTTACCCGACGGGCGGGGTTCGCTCTGCTGGCTACGCTCGCCGTCGGGGATAAACGGGCTTCGGACGACGATTTCAGGGCCTTTCTGCCGCTGATCGAACGGGGTGCGGAGGATTCCCGCGTCCGGATCGGAAAAGCCGTGAATTGGGCCCTGCGGCAGATCGGCAAACGCAGCCGGGGGCTTTACCCCGATGCGCTGGCGCTGGCCCGCAGACTGGCGGCGAAGGAGGGGGCGGCAGCCCGCCGGATCGGACGCGATGCGGTGCGTGAGCTGACGCTGGAGAGGATCATCGCCCGGATCAAATAGGGTGCAGACCCCCTTGCGGAAAGGCTTTGGAAAGAAAAAGGCTTTCCGCAGCGAAAATCACCGAAACAGATGCTATCTTTGGGCGAAGGATAAGTCGATCCGCTATGATGAAAGAGTCTAAATTCGTACGCACCAAAATCGTCGTGGGTTACGTGCTGATTGCCCTGATCGGCCTGACGGCCATGATCTACGTCTGGCGCCAGACCGGAGCGCTCCTCGAACCGGACCACAGCCAGCAGGAGCTTCGGCGGCGGCGCGGACTGGTCAATCAGACTCTCTACCATCTCTATGAGGCCGAAACATACGGTCAGATGCTGGTGGCCGGTTATGCCAGCTACGAGAATCGTTACAAACGCGAACTCCGGCTGGTACGGGAGTGCATCGATTCGCTCCGTATGCGTGCGGACGACGAGTCGCAGCAGATGCGTCTGGACACGATCGTGCGGCTGATCGCCGGCAAGGAGCAGGGGATCAAGGCTCTGGACCGCAACCTGCGTTCGGCGGGCACGGCGACGTTGTTGAGCGAAAATATCCAGCGGATGATTCCCATGCTGGACTCCCTGTCGCAACCGACTATCGAACCCGATACGATCCTGGTCCGCGATACGGTGCGCGTGGCTCCGAAAAAGAAGCGCAATTTCTTCCGCCGGTTCGGCGACCTGTTCAGCCCGCCCAAGAACGATTCGCAGGTGGTGGTGAAGACCCGGGTGCGGATCGACGCTCCGCCTCGGCAGATGAGTCTGGGGGATACCATCGCCGTAGTGCTGCAAGATCTGGAGCAGCGGGTGACCAGCGAGCGGCTGGCCCTTTACGACAAGGCGTGGCGGGAGGGGTTGCGGCTGCAACGCAACAACCAGCAGATCAATCAGCGGATTTACCGCCTGATTATCGACTTCGAGGAGGAGGAGACGGCCTATCTCTGGGAGCGGATGCAGGCTCGTGAACAGGTGCGGCGCAGCTCGCTCGTCATACTGGGCTCGGTGGCTGCCGGATCGCTGCTGGTGATGCTGCTCTTCGTCGGAATCCTCTGGCGGGACGTGAACCGCAGCAACCGTTACAAACGCCAGCTCGAAGCGGCTAATCGCCACAACGAAGCCTTGCTGGAGGCCCGTGAGAAGCTGAACGCCGTCCGCCCGGCGGACCTGGGGCAGGCCTCCCGGATCTCCGGCGTCAGGGGCTTTTCCTGCCCGGCTGCGTCCAGATAGCTATCACAGTAGCGCAGCACTTCGTCCGGTGCGCCCTTAGTATACTGAACGATGGAGCCATCCTCTGTGCGGTGCAGGGTGCTCATGCGCTTGCGCCCGCTGTCAAAGGGGGCCTCCCCAACACGGGGGGAGGCGGCCTCCAGCGCGTCCTTTTTTTGATTCAGGGAAGCGGCCCAGTTGACCAGGGCGCATTCGGTAGGCTCGCCCTCCGCCGTGCCCTTGTCGCCCAGAAAGGCGT
>ERZ826764.3761-NODE-3761-length-11443-cov-3.290481_pt1 | contig 11443 bp, 10 predicted proteins | sample MGYA00519870_ERZ826764 | MGnify/ENA primary metagenome ERZ826764 (study PRJEB31778, sample SAMEA3449239) | human gut metagenome | biome: human gut; feature: human-associated habitat; material: faeces | place: United Kingdom | collected 2010/2012 ...
AATTTCACAACACAAATTCCCGCATAAGGAAATCCGGTACCGTTTTCCCCGCCGCGGCCGATCATGCGGAGCGCAGAATGGATCGCCCGCACGTCCGGGCCGATGTGGGCATCGGCCCCTACGGTATCGCAAGAAGCATTCCGGCCGAATGCGGCGGGGCACGCAGGTCCCGCCCTACAGTTTTCTATCGCAAGAATTTTGTAGGGCGGGGCCTATGTGCCCCGCCAGAACATAAGAACCGTGCACTGAAAATTTCGTATATTTCCGTAGGGGCGGCGTCCCCGACGCCCCTAGCTCACCGCACGCACCGCCATGCATCCAAATCCAGCAACGGCTTTGTCCGTTCGTCATAAGGCATAAGAATCACCTTTTTCCAGTCATAGCCCTGTATAAAGCGCCTTCTCGTAATGATATTCCCCAGATAGTCCGCATATACAAACGGCTCATTTGATATGGCTATCAAAGGTATTTTCCACAGCCAGACGCAAGCGTTGTAAATCTGGCATAATAGACCGTCTGGCGCAGATCTATCCTGCACAGCTCACGGCGCGTAAGCGAGTAGGCGCAAAACGCTGACGGTTCCGTCACAACATATGTCAGCAATCTTCTCTGCATGAAAATCATACACAGCCAGAGCACTGCATATAAGCCCGCCAGGCCCATACCCCAGAGAATCATATCCTCCCCTGCCCAGACAGCAAAAACAAGAACACCCACGATCGTGGACATCATCAGCGCGCAGCAGAAATAAAACCGCACCCACCATCCCTGAAATAATTTGTATTTCATCTCTCATCCCCTCCCAAGCAAAGTATATATCCGCCCGGCCTGATCGGCAAGTCCGTTTTGGACAAACGGCCGTATGCGGCGGGATTTTTTACACTTTCCGTCAAAAAAACAGCGGCCCGGCAATGCCGGTTGGTCGTAAAACAGTTCGCGCAAATGCGCTATGCAGCAGACCCTTGCCTCTCCCTTTGGGAGAGGCAAGGGATGCTTGAGAAGTACATCATTCCATCTGCTTGACCAATCAAATGATAAAAAACAGGCACAGCGGATGATTCCGCTATGCCTGTTAACTGTCTCATGTCGATCGCCCATTTACCGGGCGCTCCTCTTTCGGGTCGCACAGAGTTCGCGGCTCGCAAGCCGCGAATAAAGTTTAATCATTTTTCCGACGACATGCGCGTCAGAAAAATACTTTGCGCGCAGAGAGTGTATTTTTGTGTGCTGCGCACACAAAAATACACGGTTCGGAGCGAATCCCCCTACCGTAAAAGGGCACAGCCCTTTTACGGTAATCTTACAGCCCCATCTTCTCCAGCGCGGCAAGCTTCAGACTGTTGCAGAGCACAGCAATTGCCTGCTGCAGCTCCTCCACCGGCGGCAGCGACGGCGCGATGCGGATGTTGCTGTCCGCGGGGTCGACGCCGTAGGGGAACGTTGCGCCCGCGCCGGTCAGCGTCACGCCCGCCTCGCGGCACAGCTGCACCACACGCTTGGCCGTACCGGGCATGGCGTCAAGGCTGATGAAATAGCCGCCGACCGGACGCTTATACTGCGCGATCTCCAGCGGGGCAATCTCGCGGTCAAGCGCGTCGAGTACGGCGTGGAACTTCGGGGCGAGGATGGCCGCGTGCTGCTTCATCAGCTCGAGCGTGTGCGCCTTGTCCTTGAGGAAGCGGACGTGGCGCAGCTGGTTGATCTTGTCAAAGCCGATGGTCTGGATGCCGATGAGCTTCGTGAAGTAGGCGATGTTCGCCTCGCTCGCGGCCATAACGGCCACGCCCGCGCCGGGGAAGGTCACCTTGCTCGTGGACGCGAACTCATAGACCATGTCGGCGTTTCCGTTTTCGGCGCACAGGCCGATGATGTCGGGGAAGGGGACGAAATCCGTGTCAAACTCGTGGATGCAGTAGGCGTTGTCCCACATGAGCAGGAAGTCGGGAGCCGCGGGCTTCATCTTCGCAATGCGCTCGATGGTCTCGTCGGAGTAGATGATGCCGTCGGGGTTCGAGTACTTCGGCACGTTCCACATGCCCTTGACGCTCGGGTCCTTGATGAGGTTTTCGACAATGTCCATGTCGGGGCCGTTTTCGGTCATCGGGATGGTGATGAGCTCAAAGCCGAAGCTCTCGGTCACCTTGAAGTGGCGGTCATAGCCCGGCGCGGGGCAGAGCCATTTGACGCTCTCTTCCTTGCACCACGGCTTTTCGCTGTGCAGCAGGCCGTGGGTGTAGGCCTTGGAGACCGTGTCGTACATGAGCTGGAGGCTCGAATTGCCGCCGGCGAAGACCTGAGAGGTCTTGCAGCCGAGGATATCGGCGAACAGCTTACGCGCGCTCTCAAGACCCTTGAGCTCGCCGTAGTTGCGGGCGTCCACGCCGCTGTCCACGCACTCCTCAGCGCTGGTCAGCGCGGTCAGGATGCCGCTGACAAGGTCGAGCTGCTGCTTGCTCGGCTTGCCGCGCGCCATGTTGAGCTTGAGGCCCTTGGCCTTCCAGCTCTCGTATTCGGCGGACACCTTGTCGTATTCGCTCTTGCGATGTTCAATGCATTGCATTGTAGTCCTCCTCCTTGCTGGCTTTATTGCACTTATAGGACACAAGAGATTTCCGCCTACTGATAGGATCGGCTTGCTCATAGCCAAATGCAACCGCAATTACTGGCTGAAAGTTATCTGGCAGGGCAAAACGGTCAAGAAGAGCTTCCTCTTTGCGCAGGGCACGAACAGGCATAGCAAGAAGCACACTTCCAAGTCCCAATGATGTGGCAGCCAAAGTGACATTCTCTGCGGCACATCCCGCATTCAAATATGAATTTTCGAGAGGATCAGAAGCATCTGGTCTCACAGAAATCAGCAAAACGGCCGGTGCATGATACAAGGGGTGCGACTTGATTGCTCCTACATAACACGCCGCAGCGTGATCCCATGCCTCGAGAAGTTCAAGATCGGAAATAAGTGAAATGTGGATGTGATCCCGCTTGTTGCAAGCAACCGGCGCTACTTGCGCAGAATGCAATAAGATTTCAATTTTTGCAGCTTCGGGTAGCTTCGATCTGTCGTACCTTCGGCAGGAGTAACGCCGATTGATTGCTTCCAGTGTTTCCATAGCCACCGTCCTTATCTGGTGTATTCCTGCTTGATAAAAGCATATAGCTCGTCCATATATTGAGAGAGACTGCTGATTTTAACATATTCGCATTCTGTGTGGAAGGCGACTCCATGCGGACCAAATAGCACAGTTGGGATACTCAACTCGTTGTAGAGAATGTTACCGTCACTTACGCTCTGATTGATTCGAAGCTCCGGCGCGTGCCCAAATTGCTTTCGAAGCAGCGATGTCAGACGCTGCACATCCGACTGCTCAGGCGAAAGTTGATAAGCAGGATAGCTGGGGATCTCGCGACAGATCGTCAAGTTTCCGACGCAAACTTTTTCTGCGTAGATACGCTGGATATCGTCAATAAAACTGTCGATGCTTTCCGTTGGAAACAACTGTTTATTCATCAGGGCACTGCATTTAGATGGAATGGTCAGGCTATAGCCCGCATAGTCACTTTCAATTTTCAGACAGCAGTAGGAAGCACACACACCATTGGCATATAATGGCATATATTTTTCTTGAACCGCCGTAAGAAAGCGAGCCATGCAGTCGATCGCATTGATACCTTTTTCCGGCGTGGACGCATGGCCCTCTTTTCCTTGAATGTGCAGGGAAAGAAGAGCCTTTCCGGTTGCGCCGATTACAATGTTGTCGAAATGCGGTTCGCCCATGAGGAAGAAATTCTTTTTTCTCAGAGCGTTCTGCTGCTGCATTAGTTTCACATAAGCATGTGCTCCAATGGAGTGACGCTCTTCGTCGGAAAGGCCAACAAATTCGATGTCGGCATCAAATGAGGCGTTTTCTTCTTTGAAACGCCTGAGCACGGTGAGCTGCGCGGCAAGACCGCCTTTCATATCAGCCGCACCAAGCCCGTGAAGCTCATCTCCGCGTGTGCAGAGTTGATAAGGATTGGTCTCCCAACGGGGGGTGGGCGGCACCGTGTCGATGTGTCCGCCGAGAATCAGCTTTTTTTCGTGCGGACCACTATTCCAACGGCCGATGACATTGTAGCTTTTTCCCTCTACATGCTGAAGCTGCGTTTCCATCGACAGCTCTTCGCGCAGATAATTTGCAAGGAACTCCGCAAAAGCCTGTTCATTCTGCGATTCGCTGGGGATTGCAACCATCTGCTGTAAAAGGGCAATGCAGTTATCTGCTTTCATTCTTGATTTCTCCTGTATGCGGCAACTGAGCGACGGCTCGGCTTCAAGGCAAGTCGAGCTGCGAGTTCCGCGCACCCCAATGCGACAAAAGCCGGGTCAATAACCTTAACGCCGCACTCCTTTTCCACTTCTTCTCCATACTGTGCAAGCCCCAGACAACCCAACACCACTGTGTCTATGCCGTCCTCAGCAACTGCTTCTGCACAGACCTTTTTCAAATAGACACAAGTTGCATCCGGATCGTCCCGTAGTTCTGCGACCGGTATATTCAGTGCCCGGACAGAACTCAGTTTTTTTTGTGTGATCGGGTTTTGCATTAATCTTCGGTATGTCCTCGAAACATTACCCTCCACGGTCGTGATAACGCAGAACTTATTTGATAATATGTCTGCCGCGGCGAGCGCACACTCTCCGGGACCAATCACAGGAATATCAACATTCTCGCGAAGCGCTGTTATGGCAAGGTCACTAAAGCAGTAAACGACAAAAGCGTCATAACCTTCTCTTTCCGCGCGGATGGCCTCCTGCAGGAGCAGCGGACCGGCGAAGACCTCATCGGTTACAGACTCGATGGACACTGGACCGCTTTGGATACAATCGACCGAGATCTCCGTTTCGGTCGAGACAGCCCGGGAGAGCATTGTCTCCCGGGCATTAAGCGTTTTTCGATCCATTCCGCTGTTTGGGATCAAAACCTTAATTCTCATCTGTCTTTTACTGACCTTTCTTGCTGATGTCCCTATAAACCGTCAAGGACTGGCAGTGAGGATCTCCTTCGAGAATGTTCTTAACAGGACAGAATTTTACGTTGGAGCTATATCCTTCTCGGATGGCAATGTCGATCAGGCAATAAATATGTCCGACTTCAGCCCAGTTTTTTTCAAGCCAGACGGTTGCAAATGTACAACTGTCCGTTACATTCATTTTCATATCATTCTCATAGCTGCGATGCAGATCCCAACCTTCCGCGATGGGGATATCGTAAAACTTGTCCAGATTTTCTAACGTCAGCGGCAACCCAGCGTCCAAAACATTTTTTGCAATGTTCCTGCCGCGTTCATGACCGAACTCAATGATCGCTCGCTTGAAAGATTCTTTAGCCTCGTCACCAAAGTCTTCGATAACTGCTTTGGTCAGATGATAATACATGTTCGCCATAAGAACGGACATATTACGAACTGCCTCACCGATCGTTTTTACCTGTGCCATAGTGGATCCTCCTTATAATCAATATAGTATAAAGGTATTGGTAAGTGCTGCCATCAGACGATGTGGAGAAGCTTGCAGAGATTATATACCGTCACAGCCAGAAGACCTGCACAGCAAAGGCTGAGGAGTATATTGTTGATCTTGCTGGACTTGAATTCACCCATTTCCTTGCGATTAACGATCATAATAATCAGAATTGCCAGAAGAGGGGCGTTAATGACGGCGCAGATGTTTGCAATCAGCAGAACCTGTGTGGGGGAGCTAGAGCCAAAGATGAAGGCGGTCAGAGCTCCGAGAGCAAGAATGATAACGGAAAGCCACTGAACATCCTTATCCTCCATTTTTGCTTCACGTCCAAATCCCGCAAGAAGCAGCGTCGCACCCATCTGTGCACTGACAAGCAGAGAAGATGCGGATGCCGCCAACAGACAGATGCCCAGTAGATACGGGGCAGCAGCACCGACAATGGTCTTGAAGAGCATTGTCAGGTCGTTGACTTCAGAAACAGTGATCCCCTGCGGATAGAGAATCTTGGCTGAGGTCAGCAAGACAAGAAGAACGATTAGGGCAATGGAACCGGCACCGAGGATAACATCCCACATCAGAGTGCCGTTCTTAATATCTTCAGTATCCCATTTTTTCTCCTTGCTTAGATGTGTACCATAGACAACGCCGGAGATTGCTGCGCAGGAGCCGATGAATGCAAGGGTGGTGAACAGCGCGTTTTTGTCAGGCAGACTGGGAACCAAACCCTTGGCAACTCCACTCAGAGACGGACCACCGGCAGCAATCAAAGCAATCAGAAAACCAGCAACCATCAGAAAAACACATATTTTCATGCCCTTTTCCACGCGGTTGTAAATGCTCCTTCCGAAGATGAACAAAAGACAAACAAGCGACATAATGACACCGCCAATCTTCCAGTCAAGCCCAAAGAGCAGATTGATAGAAATTCCGCTGCCGGAGAAGTTGCCAACCTCGTACGCAACGCAGCCAAACGCACAAACGAAACCCGCGATAGCGCACAACGCCTTGCCATAAAATTTGTTGATGCAGTCGAGAATCGGCATTCCCAGAACAACTTGGGCAGTATATGCCGAACGCATGTAAATACCGCGCATGAATAGTGCCAGAATGACCATCCAGATCATACCGTATTCATAGCGCGCACCGAGGATTGCCGAGGTGGTTACCGTACCGGTACCAACAGCAGCTGCTGCCATGATAATGCCGGGGCCTGTTTTCGCCAGAATGTCTTTTGCTGTCAACTTGCTTTTCTTGGTCTCGTTTTCCATGGTATCTCCTCCTAAAAATATTTTATCTCTTGGATGTCTTCATGTAAAGTGTTGCAAACTGGCTGATGATATACAATGCGTCATTGATGCGGTTCTTGTTTTTTACAAGCTGTGTCTTGATAAGCCCATACTCCAGAGAAGCGGGATCCAACTTGACCAAGCGCTCAAAGTCCGCAAACAGCGGGATGGGATAAGAGAGACTTGTATAACCATAGCTGTCCTGCGAATACTTGTCTGCGCATGTCATGGTTACATTGGTAATCTGGCGGGCAACCATCTTGACGAACTCGTTATAAAGCTTGGCCTGCTCGTTCGAGAGTCCTTCTTTCATTGCCTGAATCTCATTTACTTGATGTTCAACGGTTTTCAGGTTATCCTGCAGATCGGTGAAATCCATGTGATCGCCAAATTTATCGGCAACCTTTTGGACATTTGCGCGGAAGGCGGAGATCTTGTCACTAAAATCATATGGCAGAAGCTTTGCTGTCGCCAGATCATAAAGGACCTTGAGCGTTGCTCTGGTATCCTCCTCCAACGCCACTGGGTCGCATTTGTCTTCCCCATCCTCGATGGTATGATTCCACCAACCAAGTGTTGCACCATGTGCGTGCTCCATATATTCTTTTGTGAAGGATTTTCTCTGTGTAATAGAGGAAACGCCGATGCCCATAAAACTCTGATCGCCGATTTTCTTGAGTGCCATGGCGCGCAGCTCCAGCTCGGGAAGAACGTCGTTGATGTTCTTCTTGGCAAAGCCCAGCAATTCTTCCGATGCCTTGATCTCGTAAAGCTCTGTTTCCTTTACACCGGTGGAGTCAATGTGCATGTAGCAGACACAATGCTTGTTGAGGTTATCCCAATTGTTGTCAACAAACCATGTGGAGCCGGCAGCTTCTGCAACCTCGTGGCCGTCCCAGAAAACAAAATACACATCGCGGTCGAGTTCCTGACGGTGTTTGCTGAGGATTCGACAAATCTCCAACGTGGTCGCATTACCGGTCGCATTGCAGGTCACGCCGGGTTTCCAGGCGTCCAAGTGGGAGCAGACCAGCAGAAATTCATCACTGCTGCCATTGCCGTGCAGAATTGCTGTGGGTTGGTGGACGATGCTCCAGGTGCGATCGGCGATGGCAGTAACCTTTACCTCAACTTTTCGCCCCTCCAGGCAGAGCTGCTTGAGTTTAAGACCAGCACCTCTCGTTACACCAACACCAACAATTTCGGGAATGCAATGAAAATTCGCCTCGGTTGGATTTCCCCACACACCTTTAAGCCCGCGGCGGCAAATAACCTCTTCATCATTGCCCCAGTTCATGCACATGATACCGGCAGCACCCATTTCATAGGCGATACGGGCCTTTTCCGGTACAGGAGGTGCGTAGGATACCTCAACAAGCACCATCTTACCCGTTACATCGATATCCTTGTAGGCGGCATAGTCGCCGTTGCCAACATAGATCAGTTCGAAAATTTCACCCTCCGGTTTGGTTGCACGAATATGGGCGCAGGGCAGACTGTCAATTTCCATTTCCGGTTCTAAAACGGTGACCTTGGAATACATGGGATCGCTGTTATAGGTGTAAAATTCTTTGTTTTCAACCTCCAGACCGTACTGCTTTAACCGTTCCGTTACGTATCGGGACGCCGCTGCTTCGCATGGACTGCCTGCGAGCCGGTACGGGAAATGCTCTGTCATGTAATGGATAGTTGACAGCATTTCATTTCTGCTTACCTCTTCAATCACGGGAATCACTCCTTACACGATTTTTCTTGGTCTCTTGCTCACTTGGTCACCCAATATAAGATAAGTATAAACAAAAAACGGCAAAAGTCAAGAGAAACTTTTGTCGTTTTTGTCTGTGGCCTTATTGAAGGATGTCAAGTGTATGTTGAATGTGGTCGTACATCGCTTGCTGAGCAGCGCTGCTGTCCCGCTTGTGCAGTGCATCAATGATCCGCCGGTGATCGGCTTTTTCCTCTTCGACCTGATGCATATCCATTACATTATGAGAAGTTGTGTGCATCATTTCGAGAATTGTTGACAATACGATGTTCAGCGTCTGTTCCATAAAAACGCTGCCGGTTTTTTTGGCATAGAGCTGGTGCAGCTCGAATTCGCCTGTGGTTGTGTTTGTTTCGGCAAAACGGAGAAGCATCGTCTGATACGCTGTTTCGACCTCATCAAGATCTGAATCTGTTGCGTTGCGAACAATCAAATCCATCGCTTTTGTTTCAAGCACCTGACGAACCTCGTAGGCTTCATAGAGAGAGTAGCGTTCTAAGTTTTTGGACATTTCCTCCTGCTTATCTTCTCCCAATTGGCTGATTGGGATCTCTCGCAGAAAACGACCTTTTCCCTGTTGGGAGGTAATGATTCCCCGCTGTTCCAAGATATGAAAGGCCTCTCGCAGCACATTGCGGCTTACCCCAAGCTGCTCCATTAATTCGCGCTCTGCAGGCATTTGATCCCCTGGCTTAAGATTACTTGTATCTATGATCTGATATAAAGCGTTTACAACTTCCTGGTATAGCAATGGCCGCTTTGCTCGAAGGTCTGCTCTCATGGTTGACGTTTCCTCTCAATATTACTGATATGATTGGTATCCTCTGGTATTTTACACTCTGTTTTAAATAAACACAATGCCAATTTTATAAGAGCAGCATGAAATGTTTGGTAATTACAGAGTTCGCATTTACACTGTATGTTGACACAGCTGACTTTGGCTTGATTGGTCCACTGCTGAACGGAAGACTATCTGAAATCATCGGCATAGTGGTCTTTATTATGACGGTGATTTCACAGCTTTTTTCAAAAAGTTAGGCGAGAGGATGTTCTTTGATTGGTACAAAATAAGCATAGTACCCGAAGCGGATAGGAAGCCTCGGAGACTATGCTTATTTTTGTTATAATGGGAGGGCAATGGATGGACGGTCTCTTTGATGAGCCAAGCGCTCGAGCTGTAAACAGTCCTCCGCCCTCTTGTTATAAAGATTCGATTGAGCAGGTTGCTCCGGCTATGCCGCGTGCGCGTCACGAACCAAATTGAATCGTAATAAGCCGGTGCGGAAGCATTGCAATATTTTATCAGGAAAGAAGGAATGCCCATGCTCAGTATCGGGATCGATGTGTCCAAAGGAAAAAGTACAGTGTGCGGAATGAAGCCAGGGGGAGAAATCGTGTACACTCCGTTTGAAGTTCAGCACACGAGGGAAGGAATGTCGGAGCTCGTATCGCTGCTGCGCAGCAGCGGCGAAGAGGTTCGTGCCGTTTTGGAAAGCACCGGCAGCTACCATTGCCCGGTGGAGGCTGCTTTGTTGGAGAACGGAATATTCGTCTCCGTCGTCAATTCGCTGCGGATGAAGCGGTTTTGCTCACAAAGTATCCGCAAGGTGAAGACCGATCGGATCGACGCTATGCAGATCGCTTTGTACGGTCTGGCCTATTGGCAGGAGCTTCAACCGGCCAGACTGCCGGAGGATACATATCGGGAGCTTCAGCTTCTGGCGCGGCAGTATTACCAGATGACCTCCATGCTGATCAAGGCAAAGGTTGATTTTAATGCCCTCTGTGATCAGGTTTTGCCCGGTATGCAGGAGCTCATGAGCGACCATGCCGGACGGCACAAGCTTTCGGACTTTGTCCTACGGTATTGTCACACCACTCACATCCTCGAAATGGGAGAAACGCGCTTTCGGAAGGATTATTGCAAATGGGCGGAAAAAAAGGGATACCGCAATTGCGAACGTATGGCAGTGCTCATCTTTGCCACAGCTCAAAACGGTATCCCTGTGCTTCCCAATGCACCATCCACGCAGATCGTCATTACGGAAGCGATACGAGTCCTCCACACAGTGGAGGCGTCCCGTGACGCTATTTTAACACAGATGCAGGCTTTCGCCAAGACTCTGCCGGAATATTCTCTCGTGCGCGAAATGCTCTGCATCGGGGACACGCTGGCTCCGCGCCTGATTGCGGAGATCGGAGATGTCCGACGCTTTCACAGCAAGCGGGCTCTCATCGCATACGCCGGCATCGATGCGCCGCCGTACCAGTCCGGCAAATTCTGCGCGAATAACCGGCATATCTCTAAGCGGGGAAATCGCTATCTGCGTAAGACCGGGTACGAAGTCATGCAGAGCTATGTGATGCACAAACCGGCAAACGATCCGATTTTTACATTCATTGAGAAAAAACGCGGTGAAGGGAAAAGCGGTAAACTCGCTATGGTGGCGGGCCTGAATAAGTTCCTCCGAGTCTATTATGGCAAGGTCACAGAACTCTACCGCAGCTTGCCGGCAATAGAATGAGCTGAGATCTCCAATACTTTATTTGAGGCGGCCAAGCGATCCGTTTTGCCGCCTCTGCTTTGCTATACTCTTTTTCTGCCTATAACTTTTTTTAATTAGGGCTTGACTTTTTAGCAGGTTTCCAGCGGTGCATTTTTGGAAATGTTTAATTGACTTCAGCAGTGCAAAATATGCACGGGCTGTGTTGCCTTTTGCATTAGCTGGATCAATAAGACTTCATTGAATATCAGTGCTGCTCTAGGCCATTTGGCTTCTGGCTCAGGGTAACACGTTTGTACTGAGGCTTCCTTACCCATGGAGCGTAGCTTATCTAATACAAAATGCCTATCAAAAAATATTAAGTAGATTCATACATAGAAATTAT
>ERZ826764.3764-NODE-3764-length-11423-cov-3.271552_pt1 | contig 11423 bp, 14 predicted proteins | sample MGYA00519870_ERZ826764 | MGnify/ENA primary metagenome ERZ826764 (study PRJEB31778, sample SAMEA3449239) | human gut metagenome | biome: human gut; feature: human-associated habitat; material: faeces | place: United Kingdom | collected 2010/2012 ...
CCAAAAAACCTTTGAGTGTGGACAGTGCTTCCGCTTTATACCTGACGGTGACGGATATTCCGGCGTGGCCTTCGGCCGTGCGCTGCACGTCACACAGGATGGCGATGCCGTGCTGCTGTATGGTGTGCGGCAGCCGGAATACGAGGAAATCTGGGCGCGTTATTTTGATCTTGACCGCGACTATGATGCGCTGTCTGCCGCCTTCTGCAACGATGAGACTCTGCGGACGGCCTACACGTTTTCGCGCGGCATTCGCATTCTGTCGCAGGACCCGTGGGAAACGCTCTGTTCCTTTATCCTCTCGCAGAACAACAACATCCCGCGCATCCGTCATCGCCGCACTCTGCGAACACTTCGGCACACCGATTGAGGGCACGCCGTTTTATGCCTTCCCCACCGCCGAACGGCTTGCGTCCGCAGGAACGGAAGGGCTCGCCCGGGTACGCTGCGGCTTCCGCGCCAAATATGTCGCAGACGCGGCCGAAAAGGTCGCAAGCGGCACACTCGACCTTCAAGCCCTGCGGAACCAGCCTTACGAAGCAGCCAAAGCGGCGCTGATGACGATTTACGGCGTCGGTACAAAGGTAGCCGACTGTGTGCTGCTGTTTTCGCTGGGTTTTTATGAAGCTTTTCCAATCGACGTATGGGTAAAAAAGGTCATCTCCAAATACTACGGCAAAAGCTTCGACGGCAGCCGCTTCGGCGCATATGCCGGGATCGCGCAGCAATACCTGTTCTACTATGAACGGTCAATCTGCGGACGCTGAAGGCAACGCGCCTCCCTCCCAGAGAACGGTGAGCGTACCGTCCCGAACCGCGACGGCAGCCGCTTTTCCGGTGAAGGCGTTGCTCACGCCCAGCGGCCAGACAGGCGTCAGCGTCGCGTCGGTCAGCGGATAATACAAGCCGGTGAGATACACGCCGCGCGCCGGTTCTCCCAGTGCAAAGACTGAGATTGTGCCTGTCATACCGGCGGGAAAGCACAGCGTACCGTTTCGGACCGCAGCGGCGGTGAAGCCTTTCCCAATCAGATAACCGATCCCGCCCCGCTCGGCAATGAAGGCCAGTGTCTGCAGGTTTGCCAGCGTATGATCGAGCCGTCCGCCCATCCCGCCGAAAAGGTAAAAATGCGAAAAACCGCGTAAAAATCCCTCGCGAACGGCCAGCAGCATGTCGGTATCATCCTTCTCCACCGGATGACGCACTACGGGAATCCCGGTGGGCGGCGCGTCCAATGAATCGAAATCCCCGACGACAAGGTCGGGCTTGACGCCGGACGCGCACAAACGGGCATACCCCGCGTCAGCGGCAATGATATAGGCACCATCGGGTACGCGTGTAAACTCGTTTCCTTCGTATTCCCCCGCGCCGAATATACAGCAGATGCGTTCCATCTGATTTTCTCCCCGTTTCAGACGACCGCCGGCAGAATTTCGCCGGCGGTCTTTTTGCTCTATCACGCCTCATAGACATATATGCAATTCCATCAAAACAATTTTTTTGCCCGTTTTTGAAAGGCAGTCATCTATCCGTAAGAACCGCACGCCGTGCCGCCCGGCAGAAGCCTGATTTATGCGTCTTACGAAACCGAGCTATTGACGCAGATATACCCGCATTGTTTTTTCATACATTACGTTGTCTCATCATCGTCATCGTCATCATCGATGACGGTGTTCTTGCGCGAGCGCGCAATCCATATGGCCACCGCCGCGCCGACGGCAACGACCGCAAGCACAACATATAATACATAGCCGTCGTCACCCGTGGCAGGCGTCTCGGGAAGCGATTCGTACGCATCGGCCTTTTCAACCAGCCGCAGATGTGCGCAGGCGCCCGCGTTCGTCCCGCGGTAATCGGCGAAAAAGCCGCCAAGGCTGACATAATCACCGCGATAGACGCCATTCTCACCGTCATAACCAATTCCGACATCAGTCAGCCCTGCATTGAAATCCAGGCCAAACACCGCGCCGAGCTCCGCCTGAAAGGGCGCGCCTGCAAATTCGGTGGAAAAGGCGGAAAAAGCGATGCGCATCTCATATACGTCGTATCCGTCCGCGCTCGTGCAGGCAGCGAGAAAGCCTTCGCTCTCGGACAGTGCAAGGAAATGGTCGTCAGTCACGACGCTGCCGGTACGCGAATCGAGGATCGTCGTCCACTCAAAACAGACGCCGGAGGCATACGCCTCCTCCCAGAGCCAGTATTCGCCGTTGGCAGGCTGATACTTCGCCGCCGACGGGTCATCGGGCACCAGCGCGGCCATAAGGCTATGGCCATTGAAGATGTAATGGCCGGCCTCATCATCCTGATAAGAGGAATGCGGCGCATAACAGCTTACTTTTACAGCGAAATAAAAGTAATCATCATCCCACCCGGCATAGAAATAAGCGGAGGGCTGCCGGCTGCTGCCGGAAACGAGCGAAAGCCCGCCTTCGGCATAGGAGCGCAGACAGACATATTCGTCCGCGCCGATTGCGCCGTCGATTACAGGCGTTGTTTCCAAGCGCGGCACATCGATAACCGCTTCCTCGGCAGAAGCAAAGGGTACGCAGAGCGAAAGCAGCAGAAGCAGCGCCATCGCGCAGGCGGAACATCTTTTCATTATGAAACCGTCCTTTCCTGATCGTTCAAAGCTTAATTTTAACCAAATCGCGCAAACGAAGACGCTGGCCGTAATACAGCACGCTGGCCGCATAAATTTTCATCGTCGCATATGCGATGGCAGCAAACGTACCGGCCAGAAGCAGCAGCGCCAACACGGGGATATGCCACGGAACCGTCTCGTTCAACAGCCGGAAGGGCAGGATAAACGGCGCGGTAAACGGGATGAGCGAAAATGTATCCTTGAGTCCGCCGCCGCCGATCAGCGCAATGAAATACGCCGAATAAAATGCCACGAAGTTGATGATCGTTACCGGAGCCATCGCCGCACCGAGGTCCTCGGTGCGCGAGACCATCGCGCCGGTGATCGAATACAGCAGCGCGTAAAGGAAAAATCCAAGCACAAACAGCAACAGGATCAGCAGCGCATTCAGCGGCGTAAAGGTTTCAAACGACAACGGCATTCCCGCAACGGTAAAACCCTCCGGAACAAGCAATTGATAGCATGCCACCGCAAATACGGCGCAGACCGCAAGCTGAACAAAGCCGACAAACGCGGTGCCGAACAGCTTTCCGGCGAGGATGTTGCGCGGCTTGGCGCTGACGACGAGCGTTTCCATTACGCGGGAGGACTTTTCACTCGCCACACTGGAAGCGACGCTATAGCCGTAAAAATAGATCGCAAAGAACATCAGCATCAACACAACGATTCCGGCGACATAGCCCGTAAAACGCATCGTCCCCAGCGGCAGCGCGGCGCTCCCGAGCTTCGCGGCGGTAAGTGCAATCACGTCGTCGCTCACACCGTTTTCGGCAAGCAGCGAAGCAACGTAGCGCTCATTGAGCGCATCAACGACGCCTGTGGTATTGGCAAGCGCACCCTGATACAGATTGATGAAGGGCGCTCCGTCCCTCTCGACCACCTCAACGACCAGCGTTGAACCGTTGCCGTCGCACTCTGCGCCATACGCATCGAGCTTTTCGATATCACCGTCCACAATCTCGGCGCCGGGCAGAAGCGCCTCCAATACCTCCCGACCGCCCGGAATAAGTCCGGACGCATCGATATAGTAGCAATTGTAGGTTTTTTCGGCCACCGTCTCCTCGGACGCATCCGTATCCGACGAAAGCAGCGACGGCAGCGCACAGAGAATCAGAATGAGCACCAGCAGCACGATCGTAGAAATTTTGAAAGGCTTTTTGCGGACGGCACTGCGAACCGTAAAACCGAAAACTGTTTTGATTTCGTTCATTTTGCGCTCTCCTTCTCGCCGACACAGTCGAGGAAAATCTCATGCAGCGACGGCTCTAATATTTCATAGCGCGTCGGATAAACGCCCGATTCCAGCAAACGGCGGAGAAATGCTTCGGCGGCCGCTTCGCCGCTGATTTTATATTCCGTGTAATCCGCGCGGGTCTCCACCGCGGAAAGACCCAGTGCTTCGGCGGCCGCAGCCGTCTCGGGAGAGGTATTGACGGCCAGCCGTGTACGTCCGTAGCCGCTTTTGATCTCGCGCAGATTGCCCTTCAAAATGGTTTTTCCCCGGTTGAGAATAAGCAGGTTTTCACAGTATCCTTCAACGATCGCCATCTGATGCGAAGACATCACAATATATCGTCCGTCCTCGACCAGCTCACGAATGACCGCACGGAACAGTTCGGTGTTGACCGGGTCCAGCCCGGAAAACGGTTCGTCGAGAAAAATCAGCTCGGGGTTATGGACAAGCGTAGCGATGAGCTGCACCTTCTGCTGATTGCCCTTGGACAGCTTTTCCGCCGCGAAGCCGGCGTATTCGCCGATACCCAGCCGTTCAATCCAACGATCCGCAGACGCAGACGCATCGGCCTTGGTCATTTTATGCAGCATCCCAAAATAGACGAGCTGTTCACGAACCTTTTCCTTCATATAAATACCGCGTTCCTCAGGCATATACCCGAACCGCACATTCTCGCGCGTGATCGGACGTCCATCCCACGAAGCACAGCCGGTATCGCTTTTCATAATGCCGAGGATGATGCGGATGGTGGTCGTCTTGCCGGCGCCGTTGGTCCCGATCAAACCGAAAACCCCGCTTTTTTCCATCGAGAAGGAAAGATCATCCACCGCAATTTTTTCACCGAAGCTTTTGGTGATATGCTCTACGGTTAAAGCCATATGCCGCCCTCCCTCAGTGGTTCACAACGACCGCCGCGCCGCCGCGGGCCGCACTCTCCGTCTCGGCCAGCGCAAGCGAGACGGCAGCGGCGCTGTCGGAAAGCGGAACGGCATCCGGCTTCCTTCCGCTGCGGACACAGTCGTAAAAATAACGGATTTCATTATAATACGCATCGTCCGACGGTGTGAGCGCATCGTCGTATGCGGGCGTAAAGACCGTGCCGTCCCCGGCATAAACCTTCAGAACATTATCACGGTATTCGAGCGTGGCCTGTTCAAAATTCACTTTATAGCCATAGGAGAACGGCACGCCTTTATAGGTGATGTCATCCAGCGCGGTAACAACCTTATCGCCGTAATGGTACGCGGCGCTGACAATGTCGTTGGCGCTTTTGGGGAACACCGTCCGCGCACAGACCGAGACAGCCTCCGGCGCGCCGAAGAGCCAGCGCACCGCGTCGATGTCGTGGATATGCTGATCGAACAGCGCGCCGCCGCCCTTCTCCTTGGTAATGATCCAGTCCTGCCACGAAGGATTTTTGACATGGTCCTGAAAGCCGCCGCGCCAGAAATACGCACCGCGGACCTGCCCATATACACCGCTTTCGACACAGTGCTTCAGATAGACATATTCCCGCCAAAAGCGCAGGCAATGCCCGATCATCAGGAATCTGCCGCTGCGCGTCGCGGCGTCCGCCATCCGCGCGCATTCCGCAGGCGAGAGCGCCATCGGCTTTTCGCACAGGCAGTGTATTCCCTTTTCCAGCGCCTTGACCGCAGCGTCACAGTGCAGATAGGTGGGAAGGGTGATATCCACGAAATCGAGCGATTCCGACCGGAGCATCTCATCATAATCGGTATAGTGCCGGTAGTCGTTGTAATGCGAGGCTATTCCGGCGCCGGAAAGATTCACCTTCGCCGTGCCGCCGCCGGAAAGCTTGTGCGCCTCCACGTCGCAGATGGCGACGATGCGGATGTCCTCGTTTTCTGCGGCGAGCTTTTCGTGTATCGCCAAATGGTACGATCCCATGCGCCCGATGCCGCACAAAGCAACTTTTATCATGATAATGGTTCGTACTTTCGCTGTGCGAAAGCCTCCTCCTTTCGGCGTTAAAAAAGTTCAGAGTCTTAACCGTAAAGCCCCGGCGCCTTATTGAGCAATGAAGGCCACATTTCCATACGCACGTGAACCGCCGGACAAATCCTGTGTGTTCTTTTATGCCCAAAATGCCGTTCTTTGCAGTGAGGTCTGCCGGCAAATGGAAAACATCGCCTCCGACCCGCATACGATTATACCACAACAAGTCAAGCAAAGCAATAAAAAGCAAGATTTTTTGCAAAAAAAGAGAAAATCGCTCTTGTATTATTTTGTTGTATATGATAGAATAAATAACAGCATATGCGCAGGATTATACTGCCTGCCGGAATATGGAAAAGCACGCCTTGCATGCAGGGCGGTTTTTTGAGCGCAGAAAAATTTTTATTTCTATCAGGAGGCAAGCTATGGCACTCACCAAAGAACAGATCGATCAAAAAACGGCGGAGCTTAAGCAGTTCATTGCGGCCAACAAAGACACAAAGGGGCCGCTGATGCCGATTATGCAGAAGGCACAGGAGCTGTTCGGTTATCTCTCACTCGAAACGCAGGAGCTGATTGCCGACGCGCTGGACATCCCGGTTTCCGAGGTGTATGGCGTGGCAACCTTTTACTCACAATTCTCGCTGCGTCCGAAGGGAGAGAACGTCGTTTCCGTATGTACAGGCACGGCGTGCTACGTCAAGGGTGCGCAGGCCGTGTTGGAGGAAGTCGAGAATGTGCTCGGTATCAAAGCGGGCGAAACGACCAAGGACGGCAAATTTACCATCCAGGACACACGCTGTCTCGGCTGCTGCGGGCTTGCGCCGGTTATGGTCATCAACGAGGACGTTTACGGCCGCCTGACGCCTGCCGACATCAAGGGCATTTTTGAAAAATATTGAGCCACCCTGACAACGACGCGCTTCACAAGAGCGGAAAGGCAGGATTTGATATGAAAATCAACGAAATCAGAGACCTTTTGGAGGCCGACGTGCTTTGCTGCAGCGAATACATCGACAAAGAAGTCTACTCCGCGTGCGGCTCGGATATGATGAGCGACGTACTCGCCTACGTGAAGGACCAGGCTGTGCTGCTGACGGGGCTGGTCAATTCGCAGGTCATCCGAACCGCGGAAATGATGGATATGATCTGCATCGTTTTCGTCCGCAGCAAAGCGCCGACGGAGGAGATGCTTGCCCTCGCGAAAGAGAGCGGCATTGTCATCCTCGCGACCGGCATGCGGATGTACGAGGCCTGCGGCAAGCTGTACGCCAACGGACTGCGCGGCAACGGAGGCAAGTCCTGATGGCTGCCGACGCGCTGCATTTCCGTTTTATTGTGGACGGTGAAAACTTCACCTCTGCAGGCGAAGCCTCGGTCGAAGTGAAGAAGAAGCTGCGTCAGCTCGGATTTGCGCCCGAGGTAATCCGTCGCGTTTCGATTGCGATGTACGAAGGCGAAATTAATATGGTCATTCACGCCGGTGGGGGCGAGGCTGAAATTACCGTGGATCCCGACCGCATCGTCATCGTGCTGGAGGATCATGGCCCCGGAATTGCAGACATTGAGCTGGCAATGCAGGAGGGATATTCCACCGCGCCGGACAACATACGCTCACTCGGCTTCGGCGCCGGCATGGGACTGCCGAACATGAAGCGCTATACCGATGAAATGAAAATCGAATCCGAGCTTGGGCAGGGTACGAAGATCACGATGGTCGTAAACGTCTGATCTTCCCCGCCGGGAGGAGAGGGGTTTGCGATGAGCACATACAAGCATTCCGTTACGCTCGACATAGACAAATGCAAGGGCTGCACCAACTGCCTCAAACGCTGTCCGACAGAGGCAATCCGCATCCGCGACGGCCATGCCGTCATTGACGCGGACCGCTGCATCGACTGCGGCGAGTGCATCCGGGTCTGTCCGTATAAGGCGAAAAAGGCATTTTCCGACAAGCTGGAGCAGATTCGCGACTTCAAATGGAAGGTCGCATTGCCCGCGCCGTCGCTCTATGGCCAGTTTGACAACCTCGACGACATCGATTACGTGCTGCAGGGGCTATTGGACTATGGCTTTGATGATGTATATGAGGTCTCCCGCGCGGCAGAGATGGTCAGCGGTTATACGCGGCGTTACCTACGTCGTGAGGGCGTGCGCAAACCGGTCATCAGCTCAGCCTGCCCTGTGGTGGTGCGGCTGATCTCACTTCGCTTTCCCTTCCTGTGCGACAATGTGATGCCGCTTCTGCCCCCGATGGAAATCGCGGGGATGCTGGCGCGCGAGCAGGCACGGGAGATGAACCCGGGCCTGCGGGACAAGGATATCGGCGTCTGCTTCATATCCCCCTGCCCCGCCAAAGTCAGCTATGTCAAAAACGGGTTTATGGGCAAGAAAAGCTACGTTGACCTGGTCGTTTCGATGAACGACGTATATTTTGCGCTGCTGCCGTTGATGAAGAAGGACAAAACGCCGATGCCGATTTCGCACAGCGGTATGATCGGAATCTCGTGGGCATCCGCCGGCGGCGAGGCGAGCGCGCTGTTCAACGACCGCTATCTCGCTGCGGACGGCATCGAAAACGTCATCCGCGTGCTGGATCAAATTGAAAATGGGAATATGCCCTCGCTTGAATTCATTGAGCTGAACGCCTGCTCGGCGGGCTGCGTAGGCGGGACGATGGCGGTGGAGAACCCGTACATAGCCAAAACCCGTCTGCAAACCTTGCGTCGTTATCTGCCTGTCACGCAGAACTGGTCGTATAAAGAAAAAAACGCCGACACCTTTGTGCCGGAGGAATATTTCAGCGGCGATCGGTTGAAATACCAGCCGATTACGCTGCTGGACAACGATATGGATGCCGCAATGCGCAAGATGCAGGCCATCGAGGAGATCAACGAACGGCTGCCGCACCTTGACTGCGGTTCCTGCGGGTCGCCGACCTGCCATGCGTTTGCCGAGGATATTGTCAACGGCGAAGCGAATGAAAATGAATGCATCGTCAAGATGCGCGAGCGGATCCGCAAATTTCTTGCCAAGGACGGACCCGCCGGAAAGGAGCGTGAACCCGATGACCGTACATGAGCTTGCGGTCAAGATCGGCGCCGAGCCGGTGGTGCTGGCCGACGGCAGCCGCGAAATTCACGGCGGCTATACAGGCGATCTGTTAAGCTGGGTAATGGGACGCGGCAAGCAGGATCAGGCCTGGGTAACGATCATGACCAACATCAACGTCGTCGCCGTCGCCACTCTGATCGATTTTTCCTGCGTGATCGTGGCGGAGGGCGCCGAAATCGGCGAGGATGTCCGCGAAGCGGCACGCGCCAAGGGTGTAAACCTTCTCGCCTCTCCCAAAACTGCGTTTGAGCTGTGCGCCGCGCTGGCCGGCGAGGCGAGCATATGAATAAATATTATTACGATCTGCATATCCATTCCTGCCTGTCGCCCTGCGGCGACAATGATATGACGCCCAACAACATTGCAGGCATGGCAGCGCTCAAGGGGCTGCATTTGCTGGCGCTGACCGACCACAATACCTCCAAGAACTGCCCGGCCTTTTTTGAGGCCTGCCGCAGACAGGGAATCGTGCCGATTGCGGGCATGGAACTGACCACGGCGGAGGACATCCACATCGTCTGCCTGTTCGAAACACTCGAAGCGGCGATGGATTTTGATGCCTTTGTGGACAGCAAGCGCATCAGAATCAAAAACCGCACCGATATATTTGGTGAGCAGATCATCTGCAACGCCAACGACGAGCCGCTCGGGCAGGAGGAATTCCTGCTGTCCAACGCAACCGCACTGCCGCTTGAAAAAGCCGTGGAAAGCGCGCGGGCACACGGCGCCGTCGTTTATCCGGCACATGTCGACCGGCAGGCCAACGGCATTCTCACCACGCTGGGCGGTATGCCCCCTTCCCCCGTTTTTACGGCCGTCGAATACCACGACGGCGGGCGGATTGCGGAGCTGTGCGAAACGCACAGTGCACTCGCGGGACTGGAAACGGTAATTTGCTCGGATGCGCACTATCTGTGGGACATCAACGAAGCCGAGCACTGTTTCCTTCTGGATGACGAGCCCTATTCCTCCGCGCTGGTCCGACGCCGTCTGCTGGATAAGCTGGCCGGGAAGGAGTGCGGCATATGAAGGAGCTTTCACTGAACATACTCGACATCGCGATGAACTCGGTCAAGGCCGAGGCAACGCGCATCGATATCGAAATCCGAGAAACCGAGGACGAGCTGGAGTTTTCGGTTTCGGACAACGGTTACGGAATGAGCGAGGAAATGATCCGCCGGGTGACCGACCCGTTCTGCACCACGCGAACGACGCGCAAGGTCGGGCTGGGCATCCCCTTCCTGCGAATGGCCGCCGAGCAGACCGGCGGAAGTATTTCGATCACCTCGCGCGAACGATCGAAATACCCCAACGACTGCGGAACAAAAACCAGCGCAAAATTTTTCAAAAAGCACATAGATTATACCCCGCTCGGGGATATTATATCAACGGTGTGTACGCTCATCCAGGGCTCGCCCGAGATCGACTTTACGTTTACACACACGGGCCCGGGCTTTTCGGTCCGCCTGTCGACAGCCGAAATGCGCGAGCTGCTTGGCCCGGATGTCCCGCTGTCCTCGGCAGAGGTCATTACGTGGACAGCCGATTATCTGCGCGAGCAATACAACGCCGTGTCTCCATAAATTTGCAAATAGAAAAAGAAATACATACAGAAAGGGTCATCAGGAATGAAATCATTAGCCGAACTTGCCGCCATCCGCGAGAAAATGAAGGACAAAGTCGCCATCCGCGAGGGGAACAACGGAATCCGCATCGTCGTCGGTATGGCTACCTGCGGAATTGCTGCGGGCGCGCGCCCGGTGCTCAACACGTTTGTGGAGGAAATTGCCAAGGAGGACCTGACCGACAAGGCGACCGTTTCGCAGACAGGATGCATCGGCATCTGCCAGTATGAACCCGTCGTGGAGGTCTACGAGCAGGGCAAGGAAAAGATCACCTACGTCAAGATCACGCCGGATAAAGCCAAGCGCATCGTTGCCGAACACATCAAAGGCGGTAACGTCGTGACGGAATATACGATAGGAAATTCTAAGATTTAGTTGGAGGGTATTTTGCTATGATTAGATCGCATGTACTGATATGCGGCGGTACCGGCTGCACCTCCTCCGGAAGCGCGACGCTTATGTCTGCACTGGAGGAAGAACTGAAGATCCGTGGGCTGGACGATGAGATCAAGGTCGTCAAGACCGGCTGCTTCGGCCTGTGCGAGCTGGGGCCGATTATGATCGTGTATCCCGAGGGCACCTTTTATTCGCGCGTGACGCCGGAGGTCATCCCCGAGATTGTTGAGGAGCATCTGCTCAAGGGCCGCCCCGTTACCCGTCTTGTGTACGACGAAACCGACGTGCCGCTGGCGGAAGGCCAATCGGTGTCGCTGTCCGATACGAACTTTTACAAAAAGCAGAAGCGCGTGGCGCTGCGCAACTGCGGCGTGATCAACCCCGAGGTCATCGACGAATACATTGCAATGGACGGCTATCAGGCGCTCGGCAAATGTCTGACCGAAATGACGCCCGC
>ERZ826764.3776-NODE-3776-length-11392-cov-3.264532_pt1 | contig 11392 bp, 11 predicted proteins | sample MGYA00519870_ERZ826764 | MGnify/ENA primary metagenome ERZ826764 (study PRJEB31778, sample SAMEA3449239) | human gut metagenome | biome: human gut; feature: human-associated habitat; material: faeces | place: United Kingdom | collected 2010/2012 ...
TGAAAAGTGAAAAAGCACTGCGTTTGCAGTGCTTTTCTTGGTGGGGACTGAGGGGCTCGAACCCCCGACCCTCTGCTTGTAAGGCAGATGCTCTCCCAGCTGAGCTAAACCCCCGATGATCGGCCGTTCCGGCGGCAACGTGGGCATTATAACATAAAGCGGCGGGAAAGTCAAGCGCTTTTTATATAAACATTTACTTGAAGTGGAAGTTTGTCACAATCGTATCGAGAGCGGTGATATATCTTTCATAATCCGCATCATTGGCGGTGAAGGTGATTTGATAGATTGTCCCGTTGCGAATGCAGAAAACCTGCACGAAACGATATGCTGTTTCGGTCAGGGAGCCTCTGTATTCCTTGCGGACGGCAGGTACGCCGTCGAGCTTCAGCTCACTTTCGCCCTCCAGCGCGTAATCGGAAAAGGTCTTTTCCAGCGTGCCCTTGTAACTGTCCCAGTAGTCGTTCACGCCTTGCCCGGCGGCTTCGCCGTCCAACTCAAAGGCGCTGACCGAAATGCTCGTGCCGACGATGCCGCTGCTCGAAGGCGTCGGCTTGACGGCTATCATCCCCGTGTCGAGATACACCTGCCAGGTGTCGGGATAGTAAAAGTAAAAGTCTACCGCGTCGTTGGTTGCCTTGAGCGTGCCGGAGGGCTGCTCCGTCTCATTTTTTGCGCAGGCGGCTGTCGCCAGCAGTGTGCAGACTGCCAGCAGCAGAAGCGCTGTTCTTTTCATCATTATCGTTCCACCAATCCTTTTTTCTGTCATTCACCGGATGCTTCGTAAACGATCGTCCCGCCTTCCTCGCCGGTCAGGAGTACGTTTGTATCCGCTGCGCCCGCAAGTGTCAGCGTTCCGGCGGCTTCGCCGTCTCGCCGGCCGTAGACCTGCACGAGTGTGACACCGTTCTGCGTGCGTGCTTCGAAGCGGGAAAAGCCGTAGCCCTCCTTCGTGACTGCAACGGTAAGAAGAAGCGTACCCGAGCCGTCGTCCGTACAACTGAGAATGCGCACCTCGTCGGGCGCCAGCAGCGTTTCGCCCGTGCGGCCGCTTGCCAGCCAAACGGCAATGCCGACGGCGCAGAGCACGGTCAGAAGCAGCAGCGCGGAAAACAATGCGACCCGTTTCAATTCCCTTTTGCACCTCGCTATCCGTAAAGAAGCAGCCCATCCTGCCGAGAGGATGCTTTTTCATAATTCATCCGCCGGCAACGGACTTTTTACCGTATCCTTTTACTTCCTATGTGATGTGCGATACAAAGCCGCAAGCCTTAATAGCCACGGCTTTCGAAGCAAACAGATGTGGCTTGCGTGCAGAGGGAGATGCAAACCGAGCAATCCCCTCGTATATTCCCATGCAAAGCGCAGCATCGATCGATGGAAATGCGCGTTGCCTCAATCTTTGCATCTCATAAAAATGTTTTCTCCGAATGAATTTTACGGGATTGCGCGGCTTCTGCCGCATTGCATAATATTATAGCATATCTTTCAAAATTTCACAAGTACTGAACGGTAAAAAAACGATTTTTTCAAAGTTGGGCGGAATTCGAATGGTGAGGACTGATATTTTCCCGGGGAAATTCGGCGCTCGGTATTCCCTTTTGCAATGCGGTATGGTATAATACAGCAATACGTGAAGGATTGGGCGCTTCGGATTCGGGAAGCGTCGTTCCGATGTATGCGGAGGAAAGGGGTCGCTGATGAAAATTTATCGGTTTGTTCGCGCGCTTTACGGAAATACGGCCGTTCTCTGCGGTGCGGGCATTTTGCTGCTTTCCCTGCTGCTGGCCTCCGCGCAGTTCCTGAGCGCTTGGCATCTGGGCCGCATCATGGATGCCGTCGGCGCGGGGCTGTCCGCTGTCCTGTCCGAAGCGGCATACCTCACGGCGGCCGTCGCCGTGCAGTTCGTGTCCGACGTCCTGCTGTTCTGGCTGCTGCAGCGCTTGTCGCTCCGATTGGCAAACCTTCTGCACAAAAGGCTGACAGATAAGCTCAGCCGTGCGGCGTATAAGCCGCTTTCGATGCTTGACGACGGCGAGCTGATGACCACTGCGGCCGAGAATGCCGAAGGGCTGGGCGCATTCTTTTCGATTCTGGCCGCGCTCGGACAGATTCCGGTCAAGGTGCTCGTCGTCTTCGTCGCCATCTTCCGCATCCATTGGGTGTTATTTGTCCTGTGCCTGCTGTTGTTTCCGCTTACGCTGCTGCCCTCGCTGCTTTTATCGAAAAAATTGTATGAGCTGAATCTGGCCGAGCAAAAGGCAATCAGCGGGAACATCCGCTTTTTGCAGGAGACGTTTGATTTTCTCATCGTTCTCAAGGCTTATTGCCTGGAGAAGCTTTTTGCCCGTAAAAACCGCGCGCACCTCGATGCGCTTGAGGCGGCATCTCTGCGGAAGGATGCGCGCGACCGTTTGCTCCAGTCTTTTGCCCGCTGCATCGGCTATGTGGCCAACCCGCTCCTTCTCACGGTCGCGGCGTACCTGATTTTGCAGGGGGATATGACGGTCGGCCAAATCGTTTCGGTGATGTTTTTTATCGATATCGCCGGGCAGGGGATCAACCTCATCGTCGGTATCGGCGGACAGGTGCAGTCCGTTCGGATGTGTATGACGCGCATCGAAACGCTGTTGGCGCTGCCCGACGAGCGTTCCGACGGCATCCCGCCCGCGCCGGTCGGGGACGCGCCGATTTTTGAGCTGCGCGGCGTGTCGTTCGCGTATGCGCAGGAGAAGGTGCTGCGCGATGTGTCGCTGAACATTTACAGGGGCGATAAGGTCGCCGTCGCAGGTAGGAGCGGCAGTGGGAAAACGACGCTGTTCAAGCTGCTCAACGGGCTTTATGCGCCCGACGAAGGGGAAGTGCTGTTTCGGGGGCAGGATGTCGCCGCGCTGTCGGCCGACGCGCTCCGGCAGCAGCTTTCCGTTGTGCCGCAGGAGTCGTTTGTATTTCCGGGCACGCTGTTGGAAAACGTATCGGTCGCCAAGCCCGGTGCAGAGAGGGAGGAGGTCGCCGCTGCCTGCGAGGCAGCGCAGATTCGCGCGTATATCGAAACGCTTCCCGAGGGGTACGACACCCCGGTCGGCGGTGTGATCGCCGCACTGTCCAACGGACAGATGCAGCGGATCAATCTGGCCCGTGCTTTCCTGCGCGACACCGACGTGTGGCTGCTGGACGAGCCGACTTCCGCGCTGGACGCGAAGAACCGCGACGCTGTCATAGACCGTCTTGTCCACGCTTCCGGCGAAAAAACCATCATCTGTATTCTGCACGAACCCGAGCTGATCGAAAAATTCCCGGTGCGCGTGTTTATGGAAGCGGGACGGGTCGTCCGCGTAGAACGGCGCGGGGGAGAGGGGGAGACGTATGCTTAAATATATCCGCAGACGTCCTGTCCTCTGGTTTGTGGGTCTGGTCCTGCCGGCGCTGGCCTCGTTTGCCGTCAACTTCGGTTTTTCGCTCAGCCTGAACGCGTATACCGCCGAGCTGACGCGTGAGGACGCCGCGTTCCGCAGCGTGCTGCTTCTGATGGCCGCCACCGCCGTCTCGCTGGTGTTTGCCGTCATCATCGAGGATGTGGCGCGGCACCTCTTTTATACCTTTTCGCTGAAAACGCAGAACGATGTCAGGCAGGAAATCTATGAGCGCACCGTACGAACGAAGTACGCTTCGCTGAGCGACGCGGACCGGGGCGCCTTTTATACCCGTTACAACCGCGATTCCGCGATGGCTGCGAGCATCCCGGGCGGCGACCTGTTCGGCATCCTGTTTCCGCTGGTGCACGCGGTCGGGTATTTCATCGCGCTGTTTGCCGTCCACGCTCTCATCGGCGCGCTGGTTTCGGGGCTGACGGTTGCGGTCATGGCGCTGAATCTTCTGTTCGTCAACCGGTTCCGCAGGCTGGAAAGCGAATCGCTCGCTGCGCGGGAGGCGCTGACGCGCAGCGTCGATACGGCCGTGCGCGGAAAAATTACCGTCCGGCAGCTACAGCTCGCCGGTCCCGTATCCGCGCGGATGGCCGAGGCGGCGGACGGCGTGTACCGGGCGGGCCGGAAGAGCATTCGGCTGCAGCTTTGCCGGAAGCTCACGCTGGAGCTGCTGACCACCGTCTGTACCTCGCTCATCACGCCGGTTGCCTGCGTTCTGGCGGCGTACGGCAAAATCGAGCTTGCCTCGACTGTGATGATCGCACAGATCTGCCGCTTTATTCTGCTGCAGACCAACGGACTCGGCACTGCCGTACAGCAGCTCGGCGTGCATCTTGTTTCCTATAGGCGATTGCAGGAAACACTGTCGCTTCCCGACGAATACGCCGAACAGGAAAGCGCTGTCGGTTGGGAGTCCGACCCGGGCGTACCGGCTGTCGAGCTGCGCGGCTTCGGGGTGGCATATGACGGCAACGTCGTGCTTTGTGACGCGCAGGCCGTTATCCGGCACGGCGAAATTACAGCTGTTTTGGGGCCGAGCGGCAGCGGAAAAACAAGTTTGGTTAACGCGCTGCTCGGACTGGTCGATTACAGCGGCGAGCTGCGTGTGTTCGGCGCCGAGGCGCGCGGAATCCGGCCGGATGAACTGCGGCGCCGCATCGCTTATTCGCCCGAGCACGGGCAGCTCTTCGGCGAAGATTCGGTGCTGGAGAACCTGCGGTACGCTGCGCCCGAAAGTACCGAGGACGAGGTGCGGCGGGTCTGCGCCCGGCTGTCTTTGGACGGTGTGGAGCTGACGCGTCCCGCAGATGCACTCTCAGGCGGACAACGGCTTCGCGTATCGTTGGCGAGGGCGCTGCTGCGCGACGCTGAAATTGTGATTCTGGACGAGCCGACTGCGGCGCTCGACAGCGTGTCCGAAGCGGTCGTCCTCGAGCTGCTGAACGAGCTGAAGGCGCGGGGGAAAACGGTTTTGCTCATCACGCACCGAAGTACGACGATGGAAGCGGCGGACCGCTTCCTGCTGCTGGCCGACCGAAAGCTGTATGCGTTTGACGATTGCGCGGCGGCGGCCTCCGCGCTCCGGCGCGTCGAAAGCGGCAGAGATGGCACGTCTTAGAAGGTTTGCGACCCGATTTGCTATAATGTGAGATATGGTTTTATGGTTCGGACAGCGGTTCTGGTGTTGATTGCCGTAAATGAGGACGGTTTTCATGAGGATTTGGGCGCAGTCGGGGGATGAAAGAGGACAAGACAGGCCGGGTCGGCCTTTTTCAGTGCCTTCTGAGAAATAAACAAGAGGCGGTTAAGCCGCCCCTTGTTATGGATTTCTGCCGGATACCAACGCAAATTTGCCCATAACTCTTGACACCGCCCGTATCCATAACACAATGTACCTTTACTTGTTCATAATAGGCCTATCGATAAATCTAAGTATTGTTACGACACTTCCGATATTAATTTCATTATATTCTTCCGTATATACAAATTTCTTTGTTATTGAACGCCCTGCTGAATTTTCAACAATTAATTCTCCATAAAGACAATCGTGCGTTTTATATGTGTCTCCTGGCAGATTTGAAAGATTGTTTTTAATTACTTCATTGCGTACATTATAATATTGTACAATTCCGGTAAACTCTTTGGGCGTTGCAAAAAGGTATATTTTAGAAAGCTTGATTTGCCACCCAAAAATAATCAATATTACGAATACGGTAGCATAAAAATATTTTGTGTCGGATCTTTCCGACAGCAGAAAAGACAAAGAAATCACAAGAATGTCTATTATCAAAAACAAAATGAATCGGCTTAATGCTTTTTTCGATCTTTCCCTTTGGATTTTCCTGGCTTCATCAATAGAAATCATAGGTTGTATCCTTTCAAAAAATTTCAAACACCAGTATTGCCGGATTAAATTCTATCATTTTCGTTGAATTTTGAGATTTGAAAGATCAAGAACTGATAATGATAACTGTTGTTTATGACAAACAAAGGATTTTGCCGGAATCCTTATGATTCAAATCCGACATTCCGCCGATGGCGATATACCAATACTCGCCGTCATACGCAAAGGATTGACTAAGCAAATCTGACGATACGGTCTTAACTGTTTCAAATGTACAGTCAGAATTGTATTGCAGAACCGAAAGCATATAGCCATGATCCGTTTTCGTATTTCCCAACAGATAAAGCGTATCATTGTAAACCAGAAGGTCTGCGACAACATCGATTCCATCCGGCGTGATATCCGCAAACGCATCCATATTTTCCGTACAATACAATCTTCCTGTAGTAAGGAAGGCCGTGCCGGACAAAACAGCTTTTTCAATAACGGGCAAATAGGAAATCGCGCTGCCGACCAGCTTATACCTCAAATCTGAATGATAGACAAATGAACCGTTGTCATATTTGTACGCCTGTAAATTCTCGTCAAGTCTGACGATGGCATAAAGCGTATCGCCGATTGTCAAAAGATCATAGGCACGCACCTCTGTGTACCCCTTTGTGGAAAGCGGCGTACCGTCCGGTCCGATCAATGGAACAGGTTGAAAATTCTCGTTGTTTCCTGTTGATACAACAGGCATGTTTCCGGCGCTGACACCGAGGGCTGCGAAAAATTGATGATCGTACAGACGGAGATCGAAGCAATGAATTCCATTCGGAAATACACGGTGGGTGATAAAACGATCCTCCTCCAAAACATAGTAATTCCCGAGACTCCAGTCCTCTGTCGGGTCAAACCCGGGAATCATCAATTGATTTTCAAGGACAATAAACCTTCCGATCTGTTCGTCCGGGATCGTTCCGCAGCTTTCCCACTCGTTTGTTTCGAAGCGATACCGCCTTGCCACACCCGGCGAATGATTTTTATCAAAATCCCCTGCACCGATGTACAGACAGCCATCCCATATCTTCATGTCCCAAATCACATGCAGCTGATTGGAAGCATAGCCCGGCTGTATGAAATGAGAAGCTGCCTTATTGTCAGGAATGGTTTCGTCCGCAGAAGAAGCAGCCGAAAAATCCTCGGTTGCCGCTTCACAGGATGCAAACAGCAGGCACAGGAGACAGATGAATAATATAAGCAATCTTTTTACACGCATGGTCAGTCGGCAATCCACGTATAAGTCGTTGTGGAAACAGGAGTTCCGGCGGCATTCAGTTCTTTTTGTTCCAGCAGATTGCCGTATGTATCGTATGTGTACAAAATCACAGATTGGACCGTTTCGTCAACAAACGCTTCTGCTTTCACAATACGATCCTGCTCATAAACATTTGCATAGGAAATCGTCACACCGCTTTCATCTGTTGAAGTCAAAAGCTGGTTATGGGCATCATAAGTATTACGGACATCCATGTAAACGGTTCCGTCCGTATTTCCGGAATAGAGACGAAGCTCGTTGTGGTTGGCGTCATAATACGTTTCCTGTACACGACTTTGATCTGTCGTAATGCGGCAGCTGCCATATTCATCTAAATATTCGTATTCCTTTTCCTGAAGCAGGGCGCCGCTTTCATCCGTTTGACGCAACTTTGTGATACGGCCTTTATCGTCGTATAAATAGGAAAAGGTATGGATTGTATGGCCGGATTTGCTTTCATATCGTTCCAAAACATTTTCCGAGGTATAAAAATATGTTTCGATCGTATCAGCCACTGTGCTGCCGGGCATACAGATTGTTTTTTCGGAAATATTATTTTGCGCATTATAAGTGATGGATTCCAGTCTGTATACTTTTCCGTTATTCGATTGTTTTGTCTGGATCAGCAGCCCGTTTTCATCATAAGTATACTCGCTCTTGGCTGAACCGAATGTCGTTTTTACTTCCACGCAGGCAAGTCTGAATTCGGAAGGCGGATTAGACGCTTCTTGGCTCACGGCGCCCTCATCATTGCTAAGTCCGCTCGTTTCCTCAGGAATTGAACCGGGTGAACAGGCAGGAATACATCCAAGAATTACTGCCATACAACAGATGAATAACAGACATAGTTTCATATTCTTTTCCATGGCGGCATACTCCTTTGAACTCTGTTTCATAATCGTTCGATACGATTCGCGAAAACGGTATTTGAACTCTTTGGCAATAATACAATTTCAGTTGCTGTGCGCTTGCAAACCAGTCTGTTTGGAAATTCGGCTCGAATCCGACAACTGAATAGATAAAAGGATTGATTGCAAATGGAACTACTATACCTATTTAATTGACAGTATTGTATCATGGCTTATAAAGAATTACAAGTGATTTGACACAAACAGTATAGAAGATGACCATGGATGCGCAATGATAAATTTCGGGAGTTTTTTCAGATGCCCTTCTTTTTCGGCAATAGCCGTATTTCGATGACGAAAACATGATATTTTTTTGTTGTATAAGAGGCGTATCTCCTGCTTTCGAAACGAAGGGACAGACTTGTAATAGGGGAGAGACAGTATCCCGAAGAGGGTCCCTGATCATTCCCAAAAGATTTGCCATAACATTGAATAGTGAAGCCGGAATAAATATGTGTCTGGATTACTTGAGAATTATATCCTAAGAAGATACTTCGGGAAAACGGCTTGTCAGATCTTCGCTTTCGTGCTCTGCGGTACGCCTATGTGATGTTTCTTATACGTAAGCATATAGTCCGCAAGGCGATATCCAACGTGCTTGGTTGGGCATGCGAAAAGCATTATTTTGGTTGATGTTTATGGAGATAATCGCAGACAATGCAAGAGAAACCCGGGTGTTCATCGAGGAAGTGGTGCCGGGCGAAGCGATGGAAGGATTAGAAAATATAACACCGGAAAAACCGTATGCTGTGGGGAAGGAGATTTGCTTTCCGAAACAGCTTGCCAGCGAATCACGCTTGGAAAAAAATGAATAAATATGCGTAAATACGAGAAGATACACAAAAATAAAACGGGAAGGACGGTTTCGACTTTTTTGTGAAAAAGTCGGCCGTCCTCTTTTATTTCAGAAAAAAATGTGCTATAATACAACATTGAAATTCTAAATCATTCCCGCAGTTCGCGTAGTTCGCGAGCAGGGAAAAAGTAACTGAATTCGTCAACAGACATTTTTAGCGATTTTTGCGTTGAAACAGAATATGCGTGTTGACGGTTTTTTTACCCTATAGGAGCTGTAATAAATTCGGAAAAAGGGAGGTTCTTGCTGTGGATCATTTCGAATTGGTTGCCCCTTATGCGCCGACCGGAGACCAGCCGGAAGCAATTGCAAAACTGACGGAAGGCGTCGAAAACGGCTTGAAAGAGCAGGTTTTATTGGGCGTTACGGGTTCGGGCAAGACCTTCACGATGGCGAATATCATCGCCAACGTCAACCGGCTGACATTGGTGCTGGCGCACAACAAGACGCTGGCCGCGCAGCTCTGTTCAGAGTTTCGGGAATTCTTCCCGAACAACACGGTGGAATATTTTAGAGTATCGGTTGATTTACCTTGTTTCGTTTCCGAGACACTCTCTCATTCTATGGTATATGAAAAGAGGTGGGTAAATACTCACTTCTAAATGATTTATGGCTCGTAAACTTTTGCCATCATCAAAGTGTTCTGTTTTTTGTAATTTCAGTATTGCTTTTGCTTCGAGCTGTTTTGCGCGTTCTTTGGTTGCGCCCAACACGACCCATGATTTCTTCTCCCGTTGAAATTATATCGCATATGAAAGATTTTTGCTTCCGCTTTCCGAGTACGCTCATTATTTTACGAAAGTGATAACAAAACATTTTTATTTGACAAATTGATTTGGTGCAGCTTTCTGTAAAATAAAATCTATTGGCTTTGCTTCGCGGTCATTATCAAATGTCATTTTCAGGGGTAACAGCTTTTGGAGCGATGTGAGCATGTTTGTTTAATAAAAATATAAAAAGCTGAATTATAGACTGGGATGCTTCTAAAAACGGCATCCTTTTTTTGCTGCATATTACGGACGCATGTCAGGTTTTCTCCAAATACAGAAAAGGGAGTGAATCGGATGGCAACACTGAATGATGCCTTAAAAGAAGACATTAAAATTTTAAAAAAATATAGAAATTTGTTGATGACAAGAAAAGACGTGGGGAACGTGTAATAACTGTAGATTATGAAGATTCCGGGACACAATGTGAAGGTCCGAAGAATTCTATCCAGAACGAAGTTTTGTAGAAAGTTTTATTATGAATTTTATTAAAGTACAGTATTAACGTAATTGTGATGAAAAGCTTTACGCAGATGACGCCGACTGAGATATTTTTTGATTTTGGGTAAAGTGTCAGCGAGCTTGGTAAAATACGAAATGACTATTATGCGGTAAAAATCAATATGGCTGAATATTGAAGTGCGTTGCATCATACAAGGGGGGTAAGATTATTGGATAAGATGCTTGAGATGAGCAGTTCGCGTAAAAATATTCCGGAATATGTATTTCTGCGTTCTCTTGGAATCATTCCGGAAAAACGCGGCATTCACTCGTTTCATGATTTGGCGGAAGCTTTCAGACAGGAGGAAGTTGATTCTGCCGACGCTGAACGGAACTATAACCGTGAAATTCCCAAAACTGAGCTGAATGAAAGGGATTTCACACCTGATGCTGATCCCCCAATACGAATGCTCTAAATGCAGAGCTGATGAAGGCGAAGGCCGAAACCGATAAGCAGAATGCTGAAAAATTAGAACAAACGCGGGAACAAAAAGAGGATATGAACAGAATTGACAAGCAGTAAACGCAGTCCAACCGGAGTCTGAAATTATAGAGAAGCCTGAAGCCGGTGGTGGCCTGTTATATGTAATGCGTATGAATATGGAATGGAGCTTGTTGACCTTGCAGCTATTTGGTACCATTGGTGATGTCGCCCCGCTTATCGGCGAGAATCGCTCCATTGTAAAACGGTTCTTGTGAAGTTTGCAAAAGGTCGCCCTTGGGCGTGGTTGGCCTTGTCGCCGATAATCAGAAAAAGCGGTAAGAGAATCGGCCGCGGAAATTCTATCAAAGGCTGTTATGCGATTTTGAAGTAAATGGTGTGATTGGGAGTTTTGTAAATAAATATTCGATATATATTGACATCGTGGGAATGTTGTTGTATAATGAAATCATAAAGAGTCAATGAATTGTGCGTAATGGATGAGAAGGCAAATGAAATTTATATGATTTTATGCTATTATAATGTTTGAAAGTGCTTTTTTGAAAAAAATATTCGAATGAACATTTTAATAGCATGGTATATATTTGTTGACATGAATATTATACATTTACTAAAAAAATTATAGATGGATCACCTAATAAACAAATAAGCATACGCGTGTATGGGGATAGCATGCTGCCGTCGATTCGTTCTGGAGATGTTGTGGCTGTAAAAAAAGTAAAGATTTATACTGAGAATGATATAATTGTTTTTGAATATGGAACAGAGGGGCTTTTGGTTCACCGGATTGTGAAAATTGTTGGTGAAAGGTTTTTTTGCAAAGGTGATAATGCGTATCGAGTAGAAGTGATT
>ERZ826764.3779-NODE-3779-length-11384-cov-3.049166_pt1 | contig 11384 bp, 13 predicted proteins | sample MGYA00519870_ERZ826764 | MGnify/ENA primary metagenome ERZ826764 (study PRJEB31778, sample SAMEA3449239) | human gut metagenome | biome: human gut; feature: human-associated habitat; material: faeces | place: United Kingdom | collected 2010/2012 ...
TGATCATGAGTACGGTAGGCGGTATCCTATTTGCTCTGGGAATGTGTATGGCGCTATTACCCGAATGGGGCGCAATGGTACCGGGCGTTGTCATCGGCATCATCGGCGCTGTAATCCTGCTGGTCATGATTCTTGTCCGTCGGAAGATGGATGGCAAACCCGCCATTGTTTTCAATGGGAAGGCTATTGGCACCACCCTGTTGGGTGTGTTCGGGGCCATTGTCCTTGGCGTGGGCATGTGCATGACCATGGTTTGGAGCATGATGATTCCCGGTATCATCGTTGGTATAATCGGCATCGTAGCACTGCTCTGCCTCATTCCCGTGGTCAAGGGCTTGAAATAAGGAGGAAGTCTTATGACAAGATGGATTTTTTCGATCACAGCTGGCGTCACAGCATTGGCAGGACTAGCAATCGCAGGGAAGTATTTTGTTCGCAAACATAACAAATAATTCTATTAAGGAGGCATTCATTATGGCAAAATCCAAGCTGGTTCAGGCTAACGAAAAAATTGCCGAAGGCGTAGTCGGCGGATACAAAAAAATTGAAAACGGCGTTGTGGGCGGTTTTATGAAGATGGAAGAGGGAGTCGTAAACGGATTCAATAAGATCACGGATAAATTTGTCGATGAGTTCCTTACAAAAGACGGAGAGTCCGTGGAAGATGCCAAAAAGCGCCTTGCCCAGGAACAGGAAGCCAGGGAACACTCTCCAAAAGTGAAGAAGCAATCCACTCCATCCAGAAATATGGAAGATGCAATCCGTGACCGTCTTGAAAACGGCTTTAAAACCTGGAATGGCGGCTATGGCGGGTGGCTGCAATGGTGCGACACCCTGTACGAGCCAGACGCCCATTACAATGTATATGGCCACCGCATGCCCCTGCAGCAATACAAGGACATGATGGGGCAACTTTTCCAGCACTACACCATGGAGCTTGGGGCCTTCGATAATATGATTATCCGCGATGACTGGGCGGCTATCCGCTATACGGTCAAAGTCAAGAATTTGGACTCCGGAGAAGAAATCCTACAGAACACCATGGAGTTTGTCCATTTTAAAGACAATCCAGACCCCATCGGCGTCCGCGTGGTAGAAGGATGGGCGCTCTCTGACAGCCCCCTGTCTGCCCATCATTAAAACAGGACGCCCCAAACTCCGGGCCTGAGCGCACCCTGCGTTCAGGCCTTAATTTTTTGTATTTTTATAAAAAGCCCAAAACGCAAACAAAACTTTAACATCTCTATGTTATCATAAAAAACATGGGGGAGGTCTGATGGATGTTTAAACTATTGGTTGTGGAAGACGACCGGGAATTGAATAAGGCTGTCTGTTCTTATTTGAATCAAAATGGCTATAAAGCGGAGGGTTGCTTGAGCGCCAACGAAGCTTATGACGCCATGTATGGAGGTACTTTATTTGATCTGATTATCTCGGACATCATGATGCCGGAAGTAGACGGGTTTGAATTTGCCAAAACCGTACGGGAGATTGACCAGGAAATCCCGATCTTATTTATGACAGCAAGGGATGACTTTGCATCCAAGCAGCGGGGCTTCAAGGCGGGGATCGACGACTATATGGTCAAACCCATCGATCTAGACGAGCTGCTCCTACGGATAGAAGCCCTTTTACGCCGGGCTAAAATCGCTACCAGCAAAAAGTTAATTGTGGGCAACCTTACCTTAGATGCGGAGGAGCATACCGCCTATCTGAACGACGAAGAGGTTCCATTGACAGTCCGGGAATTCAACCTTATTTATAAGCTGTTATCCTACCCCAAAAAGACTTTTACGCGCTCCCAGCTTATGGACGAATTTTGGGATCGTTCTTCTTCCTCCGGTCCCCGTACAGTGGATGTGTATATGACTAAGCTGCGGGATAAATTTTCTGCCTGCAACGACTTTGAGATTGTGACAGTCCACGGGCTGGGATATAAGGCGGTATTAAAATGAACGAAAAAGGAAAGCAAAACAGGAACGTCCGCTGGCTATTTGCTATCCGGCGTTATATCACGTTCTTCCTCTTGATGGCTTTTGTCATCAGCTGCTGCATGACCCTGTTCCTGAATATGATGACAAGATCAACTGGTCTATCCTTTACAAAGGAACATATTGAACAGGCTGCCAAAGTAACATTTCTAAATGTGATTGGATTGAGCCTGCTCTGCACGGTGATCGACGGCATCCGGCGAAAATTCATGGTAGACCAACCGGTACAGAAAATTGTGAAAGCAGCTGAACAGATTATGAAAGGGGACTTTTCTGTACGAATTCCACCCTTTCACACGTTTGGCTATACAAATGGTTTTGACGTTGTTGCAGATTACTTAAATCAAATGGCAAAGGAATTGTCTGGAACAGAAACCTTGCGAACCGATTTTATCGCCAACGTATCCCATGAGCTGAAGACCCCCTTAGCTGTCATACAGAACTATGGTACCATGCTCCAACAGCCAAATCTGACGGAAGAAAAGCGGATGGAATACGCCAGGGCCATCACCGATGCATCCCGCCGCCTTGCCAACCTGATTACGAATATTCTGAAACTGAACAAGTTAGAAAACCAACAGATTTATCCATCCGTAAAGACGTATGATCTAGGAGAACAACTTTGTGAATGCCTGCTTTCTTTTGAGGGCGCGTGGGAAGCAAAGGATTTAGAAATCCATGCGGATGTAGAAGAAGACATTCTGGTGGACAATGACGCTGAGTTGCTTGCCCTGGTTTGGAATAACCTATTTTCCAATGCGATTAAGTTTACAGAACCTCATGGCAAGGTATCCCTTTCTTTGAAAGCCGAAGATGGCTATGCGGTTGTCCAGGTATCAGACACCGGCTGTGGTATTCCCCCGGAAATTGGAAAACATATCTTCGAGAAATTCTATCAGGGGGACACTTCCCATGCAACCCAAGGAAACGGCTTGGGGCTTGCATTGGTAAAGCGCGTCATAGAGATCATCGGCGGGGATATTTCCGTCAGCAGCGAGGTAGGAAAAGGCAGTATATTCACAGTGAAGCTGAAAAAGAAACAGGAACCTTCTAATCGGGTCCTTTCATAGGTTCCTCCCATAATAAAAATACATTACCGCTCCTTTTTAACGGATAGGAGCGTATATTCTGCAAATTGAAAGGACGGTTTGACATGGAAAATCAAAGAGATACTTTTCACTATACCTACTCGGCAAAACAACAGGAGGAAATCCAGAATATCCGAAAAAAATATCTTCCTCCGGAACAAGGGGAGGACAAAATGGCACAGCTTCGCCGGCTAGACCAAAGTGCCACAAAAAAAGGCACAGTGCTCTCCATCATCCTTGGTATCGTAGGCTGCCTGTTTCTGGGATTAGGGATGTGTTGTAGCATGGTCTGGATGGATATCTTATTTTTCCCAGGCATCCTGATCGGAATTCTAGGAATTGCGGCTATTGCGTTTGCCTATCCGCTGTATATCCATGTTACCAAAAAAGAGCGGGAAAAGCTTGCCCCGCAGGTTCTTAAGCTGGTAGAAGAGCTTTCAACTCTGGAATCCTAAAAACAGGCTGGATGAGAGATGTTCCCTCCGTCCAGCCTCTTTTCATATGGGCACTTCCCCGGCCCCAGCACCGCTTCCATCCTCAAAAGGATACGGACAATCGCTTTTGAACCACTCTCTGGAGACTCAGTGGCCAGACAACACATACAGGAAATAGACCGTTATAAGTTGTTCCCCGACATGCCTTTCTAAAAAGCGTCCCATATTTCACAAAGAATTTATAAATACAGCGGGGAATTGTATTATAATCTTTATATACATGAAATTCGCACGTGAGGAGTGAAATCCATGGAAAAGAAGGATGTATCCACTTTTCATCCCGAGGATTTGGACCACCTGCTACAGGATGCAATGGGCGGTGTACTATCCACCGATTTGGTACCATGGGCGGATGCAACCGTCAGCCAAATGATGGCCCAAACCAAAATGCTTATGGGTACCGTTGTGGAATACAAAGAGTTGATGATGATGTATGCCTGTGCCATCAAGGAGGTACGGACAAAATTCGATGTTCTAAACACAGAATTTAAAATCCGTTACCAACGCAACCCCATCAGCTCCATCAGCACCCGCTTGAAGAGGACCGCCAGTATTACGGACAAGTTGGAGCGGCAAAATTTCCCGTTTTCTTTAGAGAGCATCGAAAAGAATGTAAACGATGTCGCTGGTATTCGGGTGATCTGTTCGTATATCGATGATATTTATACCATTGCAGAGGCATTTTTACGCCAGGATGATGTAACGCTCATTGCCCAAAAGGATTATATTGCCCATCCAAAACCCAACGGTTACCGCAGCTTACATCTTATTATTAGCATCCCCGTCTTTTTTGCAGATCGAAAGAAAGACATGAAGGTAGAGGTCCAGATCCGGACCATTGCTATGGATTTTTGGGCCAGCCTAGAACATCAGCTGAAATACAAACAAGAAATCCCGAACCAACCAGAAATCATATCTCAGCTCAAGGAGTGCGCTGAAATAATCAATGCTACAGATGAAAAAATGTTGGATATCCGGCATCAGATTGAAGAGATAGCAGACGCACCGACCGAAGAAGATATCCTATTGGAAAAACTCAGCAAGCTCGACTTAGCTGTTGATGTATAAGCTGTCACTCTATAGCGGGCAAAGTGGTCAATGAACATCTTTCTTTGCGATATGCTGTTTTTGGAACAAGGCAAAATAGGCACAGAGAACGGCAAAGCGTGGGTGGAATCCCTAACTTCATAAAATTTATTCACAACTGACAAAACAGGCGCCCCAGTTAGAAGGCTGGGGCGCCTGTTCCTTTTTGTTAGGCAAAAAACAGCATTTCCCCCAGGCTATCACACAAAATAGCGGTCTGCTTAAAACACAGGGAAACAACGAATCGTTCAACAGGATGGGACTTGTGCTCTTCTAACATAGCGCCAGAGGCGTCCAGCCCGGTTTGTCGGTATAGTCGGGTGGTTGATTGCCTCTCTTTCCAGTGGACGCAGGGCGCTTGCACCGGTTGCGCAAGGGCAACCAGGAGCTGTTTGCTCCAGTCCGTCACTCCTTTCTGAATCTCTGCCAGAGACGCCTTTTCTTTATTGTCAATCTATTCCCCATTTGGTGTGATCTTGTGAAAGGTATATCCATTTTCCTCTGCCACTGCTTAGTAACGGTTTTCCAGTTGTGTGCGTAACACCGAGTTAGGGTACCCGCACAGATGTCAAGTCCTATGATATCTTCCCTTCCGTCTTCTTTATCCATTAATCCTCATCCCCGGCCTTAAAGTTATAAATAGGCCGGATGATTTTCGTCACCTCCGCTGTGGGGCCGATGTTTCCCAAAATATCCTCCATTCCCTTATAGGCCATAGGGCATTCATCTAAAGTGGCTTTACTCACCGAGGTGGTATAGATCTCTGCCATCTGTTTTTTGAATGCAGACACGGTAAAAGACTGCTTGGCCATCGCCCGGCTCATGAGCCGTCCTGCACCGTGGGGGGCCGAGCAGTTCCAGTCCTCGTTCCCCTTTCCCACGCAAAGGAGGCTCCCGTCCCGCATGTTGATAGGGATTAGCAGCTGTTCGCCCGCTTTGGCGGAAACAGCCCCTTTCCGCAGAATCATGTTCTCGGTGTCGATGTAATTGTGGATGGTGGTGAATTGTTCCTCCACATGGAGCTTCATGCCTTTTACAATCTCGTCCACCATAGCCTGTCGGTTGAGCATGGCGAACTGTTGGACGATCTTCATGTCATGGATATACTGGTCAAAGAGTTCTCCCGATACATACGCCAGTGCTTTGGGGATATTGGTCTGTTTAAGATTTTTTCGCTTCTTCAGCTCTTTTTGGATCTCTTTTCCCCGGCCTTCCGCCTTCATCTGCGCGATGAGAGCCTCGATGGAGGCGTCGTCGGTGCGGTTGAGGATCTTGTAGCCCGCTTCCTGATAGTAACTAGCCACCTCCACCCCCAAGTGGCGGCTACCAGAATGAACCACCAGATAGAGGTTCCCTGCATCATCCTTATCCACCTCAATAAAATGGTTGCCGCCCCCTAAAGTACCGATGCTTTTTTCTGCCCGAAGGCGGTCCACATGCTGGATACAGTATAACTCACCCAAATCGATCTGGCTAAGGTAGCGGTGCGCCTTGTCTCGGATGGAGAAGCCGGAGGGGATTTTCTCATAGATCAACTTGTCCAGCTTTTGTAGCTCGATGTGATCCTCCCGAATCCGGGTGGTCTCCATACCGCATCCGATGTCCACTCCCACCAGATTTGGAACGACCTTGTCGGCAATAGTCATCGTGGTGCCAATCGTACAGCCTGCCCCTGCGTGAATATCTGGCATCAGACGGATACGGCTGCCCGCTGTGAATTCCTGGTTGCACAACTCTTGCACTTGAGCGATAGATGTGCTGTCCACTATATCTGTAAAAATTTTTGCCTCGTTGTATTTCCCTTTAATTTGAATCATAATTTCCTCTCTATTGTTTTCCTCTGGGTCAATAACTCATCATATTCTCATACAGCAATTTATATCACTCTGCATTTATTTCAAATGGAAGAGAACAGCCGCCAAACTTCTCCCTACCATCTTCGTGGGCCGCTCCCCTGCCTAGATCCAGGGGCGAAAGGGCCTTTTCCTGAAAAGCTGTCCACAGTTCTGCCGCTATCTTCCCGCCCAACAGGATATGGCCAAAAGCATTCCTTCTCCGGGGCATGTCAAGGCGCGCGTCTAGCGCTCCATTCTTCCTCACAATCGTACGCGATCGTCTAGACTTCGCCGGAACGCCATCCAGCAACTTTTTGCCTAGGGAATCCATCAAATAAACCAGCGCCTTTGTGGCACAGTAATCGCTGCCACCGGACGATGGCCATTTTCTCCTCTACGCTGATCCTCATATGTCCAGATAGATGGATAGGAAATCCAAACTCTCGCCTCTTTTCCATTACGCCTTGTTCACCAGGTTCCGTCCCTTGCAGCCTTTTTTGAACAATAAAAGAAAGGTGGGCACCTGCCTCCACCAGGAAACCGTGGCGCCGGTTATTGTACAATGGAATGATCCGCCTACTGGGATACTGGACTATCCCCGTCTTTCGCGATATCTACATCCTTAACATGATTTTAAGATCTTTCCCCGGACGCATATTCGCCCATGCAAACATCCAGCACCTCACGGGGCAACTAGACCAAGGCGTTTTCGTACGGGCATTTCCATTGAATGTCTCGGCCCATCCGTCCGTTTATTACACCATCTCCCGTTTTGCCCTGTCCTGGATGGGGTTGTTATTCTCCAGAATATAGGAGGCCAAATTGTAGGCGTGATTTATCACCCTGTTGCGAGCCATATCATCATAGCGATGCGGAAAATCTGGCGAAAAAAGGGCGTGCATTCCAACGGTTGCATCCCATTGCCATAAGCTATGCATAGGGTGTTCACCTCTCTAATCTTCTCAGATATGGAAATGGAACCGTTTTCGTCATCCACACGCCATTGGCAGACAAGTAAAAGATATACCCATCCCGGTGCATTTTTCCGGCCTCCACCTGGTAGATGACCGGCTCCCCATGCCGGCGGCCCACCGCTTCCGCTGTTTCCGCATTGCTGGAGAGGTGCACATACAAGCGGCTCTTTGGGCGCAGCCCCTGTGCCTCGATGGAAGCAGCAAACCGTTCAGCAGTCCCGTGGAACAGTGTTTCCGGCGGTTCGGCTGTGGGAAGCTCCACATCCACCGGGATAGAATGGCCCTGATTCGCACGGATCATTGTCCTGTCTGCATTAAAGGAATACCGCTGCTTTCCATCCGTCCTCACGATTTCCTCTAGAACGCCCCGGTCAATGGCGTACTTCCTGCCGATGCCCGCTAGAAGTGCGTCTACATTTGCCCAGCCGTGTGCATCCAATTCAATCCCGATGGCCTCCGGTTTATGCCGTAAAATTAAACTCATATATTTGCTGATCCTAGTGAGATCCAATACAGGTTTTTTCATGGTTAATCCTCCAAGTTTATCTATGAGATCCTACACGCTTCTTCTGCACAGCCCTTCCAGTTTCAACGCCTGCGCTTCACAAGTTCCACTTTGGTCCGCGGGCGGACTTTTCCGGATCTTGGCCCAACCGCTGCGCCAATAATAGCTCTGGGTCACCAGGTCGCATTCACCGAACATGCTACCCTGAACCATCAGCCAGCCCAGCAGCTGTGCGCGATCCTCTTCCTGACCAGTGAGTTCCTTCGCCGCAAATTTCCGCATTATCTCTTCCTAGGTCCCGCAGTCGGCAACCGTTCTTTGGCCACATTCTGGGCACGGGTCCTGGTGCTCTTATTCTCAATATCTACGGCCTCCATCTCTCGTCCTATCCATTTTCCATAGAAGAGGCTCACCATCTGGTTTAGCATTCGTCCCCTAGAACCTTATCGTCTATAAGGGTATCTTCCATGCCGTCTATCACTGTAGCCTTCTAAATGTTGTATGCAGCGACCTTCTTGATCAACGTTCCAACCGATTGGGAATAAACCGACCGGTTCACATATAGTTTTCCATCACTGGCGGGATTTCTCTCTAACGTCAGCAGGGGGTTCCAGAACCTTATCATCTCCCTGCATAGCCAATGACTGGCCCCGCTTGGATCATTCGTATCCAACCGGTTCTCCACGAACCTGTCTCCAACATCTCCCGGAGCTCAGGGAAATATCATTCTGTGACATGGCGTTACCTCCGGACAAAAAAGCACCCTGCGCCTGTCTGTCTTTATGACGGAGAGACGCAGGGCTAGAAAAAGGCCGCAAAAAAGTAGCACACCCTTACGGCTGTGGTCTCGCAATTCTGTAGTCCTTGCCTATCGTAGCTCAGGCACTTGCTAGAGCCATATTTATGCAGGTTGGTCATACAAACCTCATTGTTATTAGCCGGTATGGAATAGACAGGGCTGGATTGAGTTTTATTATAGCATAAATGAGTAGATAAGGGAAATAGCCCTTCTGATTTTCTAAGAACCATATGTCCCAATCTATATCCTGAAGCTGTAGCAAACTGCAACAAATTAAGGCCGTCATCCTCAAAAGCGAAAAAAGAGGCCAACAACGATTTTGATCGCCTTCTTAAAAAGTAAATTCCGTGTTCCATTTTATTTGAAATCTCATGTTTTTTACCTATGGATAACAAACTTAATTGCTTAATTTCAACACCGCAAAACAAAGAAAAACCGCATGGACACTGGATTTTCAGCATTCATGCGGTAATCGATTCTATCTGACCATTACGAAATAGATATCCGCTACAAGCACGGGCATAAAGCTTTAAAGTTTAAAAAAACGCGGTCGCGAATTCTGACCGTAGGTCTGGCTGTCTGTTACAAAATAGATTCCCACCCAAAGCGCGAGAAGAAAGCTTAACAAAAAAACTGAGTCCGGAACGCGAATTACGTCCAGACTCAGTCTGGCGGAGAAGGAGGGATTTGAACCCTCTAATTATACGATAAAACCCGCATTAATTGTAAGTTTTTTATTTTTGTGTTGCATTTCGTGTTGCATGATATGATTGCTTTTCTTTATTATCGGCGGAAAGTATTCCCAGTGACAGAACTCCTATTGTTATAGTAAGATTTATTATTATAGCTAGGAGGCGTTGCTATGTGGATTTTACTCACAGGGCCAAGTGATGAGAAAAACCCATATGCCGATAAAGTAAGGGACGCTTATCATAATTATATGGGGCTCGCTACACTGGCTGCAAATAATATCTATTGCCATAGTGCCACCACCTTTGGCACTTGGCACTTGGCACTAAAATGAAAAAATCCCCGACATCTCATATTGAGACATCGGGGATTTTGAATTTTATCCTTCTAAGTCTAAAAAATCAGCATCTAACTTTGGGACAATTTTTTCATTACCGAAAATGGTGTTATAGCGAGTAAGCCCTCCAAATTCTCCGTATACTTTCACTGTATCATGTTCAAGAATTCTCGGCTCATCTTTCTCTCTATTGTATTTAATATATACAATACCATTTTCTTCTCCTGTATCAAGAAGAAACTCTATATCGCTCCCATCGTCAGATATTAACTGAAATACATCTCCCCTCATAGAAAAACTCTGATACTGATAATCATTTGGAGCTCTTAGCAATTCTTCACAGCTAATGACACTCAGAGAATTTTTATATTGGTTTTCTATCTGCAAAACATCGACCTGTTCCCCAGTGTTTTCAGCTTCAACAACATCAGTACTCCAGAAGTTTCCTGAATCATCAACTTCTACAAGGAACTTAAAAACATCTCCATCTTCTGCGTCATTAAGCGGCTTTAACTCTTCTTTTTCGTCTGTATTAAAGACAATCCAGTTTCTATCATAAGTATATTGACCATTATCCGAAATCCAAGCATCAAAGCTAACATCACCAAAATACGGGTCACACTCTACATGAGACACAACACATTCGATATACTTCGTCTCTTTTTCATTTATGGCAGAAGTGCTTTCCTCGTAAGGGCTATGATTCTCTTGTTCAAGTTCCTTTTGGGAGATTGTTTCTTGTTTGCTCTGCTCGATAGTCCTTATTTCTCTATCTCGCGCTTCTGACATTCCTTTTTGAAACTCCCAACAAGCAAAGAATACAACTATTATAAGTGCGAGTATTCCAACTAATTTGGCTACCTTAAATTTCTTCACTGCGATTACCCCCTCATCCAAATATTACCACAGATTAAATTAGAGTGCAATCTCAGCATTCAAAATCTTCGCTATCCCAATATAAGATGCCTGGTTTCAACACTGCGAAACAAAGAAAAACCGCATGAACACTAGATTTCTAGCATTCATGCGGCAATCATAAATGGCGGAGAAGGAGGGATTTGAACCCTCGCGCCGGTTACCCGACCTACTCCCTTAGCAGGGGAGCCCCTTCACCACTTGGGTACTTCTCCATGTTGGTGAATTTCAAAAAATATGTGACTTGAGAGAAATGTGGCGGAGAGGAAGAGATTCGAACTCTTGGCCCCTTGCGAGGTCACTGGTTTTCAAGACCAGCTCCTTAAACCACTCGGACACCTCTCCGAGTCTCGTTTGCAACGAAAATTATTATACTGTATTTCAACCGCTTTGTCAATCATTTTCCGCAATTATTTTTAATTTTTTTGTAAAATAGCGATAGTTCTTCTGTATTGCATGACATAGAAACAATTAAAAATAAACAAAAAATCCCTGCAACCAACCTGGTGCAGGGATAAAACTTTTGGAGGCGTCACCCAGATTTGAACTGGGGAATCAGGGTTTTGCAGACCCATGCCTTACCACTTGGCTATGACGCCAAAAAGTTGGAGCGAACGACGAGGCTCGAACTCGCTACCTCCACCTTGGCAAGGTGGCGCTCTACCAGATG
>ERZ826764.3782-NODE-3782-length-11375-cov-3.402650_pt1 | contig 11375 bp, 8 predicted proteins | sample MGYA00519870_ERZ826764 | MGnify/ENA primary metagenome ERZ826764 (study PRJEB31778, sample SAMEA3449239) | human gut metagenome | biome: human gut; feature: human-associated habitat; material: faeces | place: United Kingdom | collected 2010/2012 ...
GCGGACAGGTTCGTTTTTTGATTGGCTCTACACAGAAGATGGGAGCCGGAACCAATGTGCAGGACTGTCTGGTTGCCCTGCATCATTTGGATGTTCCATGGCGTCCATCAGACATTGAACAACAGGAGGGACGTATTCTCAGACAGGGTAACAGAAATGATACCGTGTCTATTTTTCGTTATGTGACAGAAGGCACATTCGACAGTTATTCGTGGCAGGTAATAGAAAACAAGCAGAAATTCATCAGCCAGATCATGACAAGTAAATCGCCGGTACGAAGCTGTGAGGATGTGGATGAAGCAGCACTTACTTATGCCGAGGTCAAAGCACTTGCTACCGGAAATCCTTATATCAAGGAAAAGATGGATCTGGATATTCAGGTATCCAGGCTGAAACTGATGAAAGCAAACCATACCAGTCAGATCTACCGGCTGGAGGATAACATTGCAAAGAACTATCCGAAGCAGATCGAAATCCTGCAGGAGCGGATTCGGGGATTTCAGAGAGATATGAAAACAGTGCAAAAGAATCTTCCGGCGGATAAGGACAACTTTTCCATGAAAGTGGGAAACCGTATCTTTACGGACAAAAAGGAAGCAGGAACAGCCATTCTTGCTATGTGTCAGGAGATGGATTCCCTGCAGCAGACGGTAGAGATCGGTGAGTATGCCGGCATGAAGATGAAAGTCACTTTTGATTCCTTTAACCGCAAGTTTGTGATGAGTCTGAAAGGAGAACTAAGCCACAATTTTGAACTTGGTTCGGATGCGTTTGGAAATATCACAAGACTTCACAATGTTTTAGATGGCATGGCTGGGGAACTTTCAGAAGCAGAGACAAAACTTAACAATGTCACACACCAGTTGGAAACGGCAAAGATGGAGGTGCAAAAGCCGTTTCCTGCAGAGGAAGAACTGAAGGAGAAGATGGAACGGTTAGCGGAACTGGATGCTTTGTTAAATATGGATGAAAAAGGCGAGACACCGGTACTTGAAAATGAACCGACGGTGACTCCTTTGGGCGAATGGCTGTTAGAACATCTTCTGCCGGAATTTATGGAAGAGTATGAAATGACAGAGGAACGGGCGAGAGAAGTGCTGTTAGACGCCCTGCCGGAAGAAGAAAGCGAAGTAGTCTGTTTTTCTTCGGAGCAGAATGCGGAGAACTTTGACAGTGAAGAAATGCAAAAGCAGATGTCAGAATATATGGATGGCGATTTTTATGCCATACCGGTATCGGATACAGAATATCTGATCGCACCAAAAGTAGAACAGGACAATGTGATTTATCTGCGTTCCATTTTAAGCCAGTTGGGAGATTCGGTGTTATCTTCGCCGGCAATGAAATCCCATGCTGCGTATGAGTATGATTCCGGAACAAATCGGATGAAACCGTTTGACCATATGAGAATACTGAGAGGACTTTGTGCGGTAGGTGAGGAAAGGCATATCTACCATACACAGTCACGAGAACCAACAGAAACAAGAACATTAAACTTGGCACAAGTACATTAAAGGAGCGTTTGGACATCATGTCCAGACAGAAAGAAAAGAGGTAAAACGAAATGAAGAGTTATAGCGAATTTATGGAGTATATCAAAGAAAATGTAACGGATTATCTGCCGGAACGGTTTGAAAGTGCAGAGATTACAATCCGTCAGGTGGTGAAAAACAACGATGTAGTGTTAGATGGTTTACTGATTTCAAGTCCGGATAGTCATATTTCACCCACTATTTATCTGAATCCTTTGTATGAGCAATACAAAGAAGAAAAAGACCTGGATGGAATCGTGTCGAATATTGCAGATACTTATATTGAAAATATCGAACCGGTTGTAAACAGGGGATTTCAGGAAAAATTAGAAGAGATAGGAAATTATGAGACAGTAAAAGGCTATATTTTTCCAAAACTGGTCAATCTGGAGAAAAACAGCATCCGTTTACAGGATGCACCATATACACAGAGGGAAGATCTGGCGGTTACATACAATATAAAGGTGACTGGAGATTCGCATTCTATGGGTTCTATTATGATTACAAATTATTTAATGGAAAAATATGGAGTTACACCAGAAGAATTACATATGCTGGCAATGGAAAATATGGAGCGGTTATCGCCATCGGTATGTGAACCGCTTGAAAATGTTATGGTAGAAGTTTCGGCGAGCCAATTATCAGAACAGGAGGGAATTTCATTTGAAGAGGCTAAAGAGCATGTCAGAGAAATGCTTCCACCGGGAGGAACAGAGATTTATTGCCTAAGCAATGAGTCAAAACTCAATGGAGCTGTCAGCATCATCAGTGAAAAGGTGCAGGAAATGGTGGCTGAACAGGTGGGAGGAGATTATTATGTTCTTCCATCTTCTGTGCATGAGTTAATGATTGTACCTAAAAGTTTAGGCATGAATTTGGAAGAACTTGAAGAGATGGTAAGTAATATAAATGCGATGTGTGTAAGAGAAGATGAAGTTTTATCAAATCATGTATATCAGTACGACGCAAAAGAACATAAATTTAGCAGATGTGTTCCGGAAAGGAACCTGAAAAAGAATTTGGAAATGGATTTAGAACCGATGGTTGATAAGCAGGAAGAAAAGAATACTTTGCAGTCAGAGCTGCAGGAACAAAGCCATGAACCGATGAAACATTCCGGAAGAATTCATTAGTCAGGAAAGGAATTGAGATATGAATAAAAAAGAAAAGACAGATATTGTGATCCACTCATTGGAGGAACTGAAACAGCTTATCGAACAAAAAGAGGAAGATACGATGTTGGTGATAACAGTGGAGGTGGTGTCGGATGCAGCATGAATTAAAACAGGTGGAAGTGCGGTTAAGACTGACGGATAAAACAGGGGTATTCAGTATGGAACGCATAGATACGCCGGATAAAGCAGTTTCTGTTCTGGCACCGGTGTTAGCAGAACTTGACCGGGAGGAGGTTTGCGTTGTCAATCTTGACGGCAAGGGGCGTCCCATCAATTTTAATGTGGTCAGTATCGGGAGTGTCAATGCTTCTCTGGTGACCGGAAGAGAATTATATAAAACAGCCATACTCAGCAACGCTGCAGGGATGATCATGTTCCATAATCATCCGTCATCGGATCTTCAGATGAGCAAAATGGATCGTGATGTGACGGAAAAGATGATGTATGCCAGTCTCCTGTTAGACATTGCGTTTTATGACCACATTATTGTGGCAGGAGGGACCGGAGAGACTTTCAGTATGCGGGAAAATGTACCGGAACTGTTTGAACCGAGTCATTATGCTCGTTTAATTTCTCGTGTGGCAGATGGTGTGAAAGAAGAAACACCTTACCGGAAAGCATCACCGGTTACTTATGAAATCCTGCAGATCAAGGATGGAAGCAATGGAGAACAGTACCGTTTTTGGGGGATGAACTATGTGCAGAAGAAGAGACTGCAGATAAATGTCAGTGATTATGAATCAAAGTATCAGGGGGAATTAAAGCCCGGAGAAACACTGGATACTTTGTATGAACGATTCAATATCCATCGCCCGGAGAATTTTACCGGGCATTCCCTGTCGGTGAGTGATGTGATCGTTTTGGAATCCGGAGGTGATAAGAAAGCATTTTATGTGGACTACGTTGGCTTTTCGGAACAGAAGGATTTTTTTGAGGAACGGTTTGAACGGACGGAACGACAGAAAAAAATAATTGCAGATTTCCGTGAGAAAACAGAAAAGTATTTTAATCCGGTGGAAGGGATGAATGCAGCAGAAGTCGAGGAGAGGGTACGGAAGTATCTGATGAATACGACAATAGGTCAGAATTTATTGATACAGATTGGTGAGGTTGTGGTTTATGGGAGCCGCTGTCGGGGAACAGAAAAAACAGATTCAGACATCGACATAGTGTTTGAGTACAAAGGGGACATTCGTGAGGATGATTTATTTAATTTATTCCATGAGGATAGATTTAGCGTAGGAATCCATAAAGTCGATATCAATCCGATTAAAGAGGACAAATCCGGAAATATCGCAGAGTTTTTACAGCAAGCCACAATCTATATGGAAAGCGAGATGGCGTTTTCTATCGAAGATCGGTACATCTATATCCAGGATGCAACGGAAGGGTATGACTATATCATTTATGGATCGGATATGAAAGAAATTGACGGTGGAGTATATGACAATCCGGACATATACATCTATGAGGCACTGGATGAAATTGTAGCAGATCTGCGAGAATATCCGGATGGGAACATTGTAAAAGGTAATGTAAAGGAATATTCACGACTTGTTCCGATTAATTTAGAAGAATTTGAGGAAATGGTAGAGCGAAACCAGTATGTTCCACCGGAAATCACATTTACCGTGGCTGAGTGCGGTGAGTTTCATTCCCTGGGGAGATATCGGGATGACATTTCAAATGCAGAAGAAGCGGTTGCAGTGTGGAAAGAGTATCAAAAAGGTCCTCTTAACGGCATCCCAAGTATCGGTATTCAGATACATAAGCCGGGACAGCCGGAAATGGAAGATATGCAAGTGGATTTCGTGTTTGGTAAAACGATAGATTTGGATATGTTGCGTTATTATCCGGAGATCAATATGGAAGAGACTGCCATTCAAAAGATTTGTGAATTGGTTGAAAATCTCCATGATGTAAATGTGGTTGGAAAGATACCGGGGGATTCAACAGAAAAAGGTATTTCTCAAGAAAATGAACAGAAAAGAGAAAATCTTCCAGAAGAACGAAAACAGATAAAGAACAGGAGGCTATGATAGATGTTAAAAATATTCAGAAAGGATTCGCTGACTCCGCAGACGGAACGCATTTACAAGGTGCCGCTGTGTATTCAGGATACGATACCGATCTATCGAATATCAGAAAGCGGTATCTTTGAGCTGGAGAGTCCAATCAATAAAGATGGAGGAAAAAAGAAGATTCACCAGTTTGACAGGATGTATCTGTTTGAGGATATTAACTTTTCCACGCAGGATGAGGAAGAAAAAGAAGAAACCGGCAAGCGGTTTGAAACGCTGCTTCGGTCAATGAATGTCAGCTACAAGGTCATTGTATCCAATCATTATGCCGACAATGGAAGGCTGCGGGAAGAAATTCTGCAGAACGCAGTCAGCAAAGAAATGGAACCTTTGGCGAAAGAATACCACAAACTGATTGAAAAGCGATTGCAGGAAGGGCGGGGAGGACTTTTACAATCCAAGTATTTCATTGTCAGTTGCAGAAAGCCGGATTATGAAAGTGCCAGAAATTATTTTAACACCATAGAATTTTCCATACAGCAGTTATTTCACCGATTGGGGAGCTGCCTGATACCGTTAGATGCCACGGAACGCTTGCGAGCATTACACAGTTATTATCGCATGGGTGACGAGGCATCTTTTTCTTTTGACTGGAATGAATATCTGCATCTGAAACGGGACTGGAGAAATGACATTATCAATACTTCTTTGCGGGAGCATCCGGAATATCTGGAGATGGAGGGCGGAAGCTGCGCCTGTGTGATGTTTATCAGAAAATACCCGAACGGTTTGACGGATCAATTCTTAAATGAACTGACAAACATGGACTTCCCGATCATTTACTCGATGGATGTGGAGCCGCTTGACAATGATGTGGCTTATCAGATGGTGATGAAAAAGTACATGTCCAATGAGCGAAGTATTAACCGTGAGCAGGAGTTAAAAAACGAAAATGGAGATTATTCTACCAACATCAATTACGAGAGGAGAAAGCAGCAAAGAGACACGGAGGAGATGCTTGACCGTATTTCTTCGTTTGATGAGCGGCTTCTTTATGTGGGGATAACCATTGTAGTAAAAGCGGCTTCAATGGAAGAACTGGAGGAACGAACGGAAAAGGTGCGTATCATTGGAAAAACGCACAACATGGACATTGTTCCACATTCCTATCGACAGCTTGATGCGTTGAATACATCATTGCCCACGGGAGCAAGATTTGTTGATACGATGCGGACAATTACTTCTGAGGAACTTTCCATTTTCATTCCGTTTAATGTGCAGGAAATCCATGATGATTTGGGATACTGCTACGGATTTAATAAGGTATCCAAAAATCTGATCATAGGAAACCGTAAATTATTAAAGAATGGAAATGGGATGGTGTTTGGTGTTCCGGGTTCTGGAAAGTCTTACAATGAGAAATCAGAGATGGGGCAGGTGTTATGTTTCTCAAAGGACGATATTATCGTGGTAGATCCAATGGGTGAATACAAAGACATTGCAGCAGCGTGGGGCGGTCAGTATATCAATCTGACACAGTCTGCGGAAAATGTTTTTTATGTCAATCCGTTCTATGTACCGGATGTTGTGCCGGACATTGACCGCTTTGTGGCGGAAAAAGCTGAGTTTGCTTATGCAATCTGTGAGCAGGCATTGAAACCGGTGCCGCTTACCAGCAGACATATCGCTGTAATTGATAAGGCAGTCAGCCATATGTATGAGGAATACTTTAAGAAGCGAAAAGATAAAGGACGGACAAGAAACCGTCCGGAATCCCCGACAATTCCGGTGATGAGAGATTATATTCTTGAGCATTACGAGGGGAATGAAGCAGCACAGGAGATTGTAGACCAGTTAGAAGTATTTGCAGATGGTACGCTTGACATTTTTGCCAGAGAGCAGTCCATATCCGATGAGAACCGATTTACCGTGTACGGATTTTCGGAACTGGGAAAACGAATGCGGGCAATGGCAATGCTTGTGATGATTGAAAGTATCACGGCTAAAATCAAGTATAATCAGTCGGATGGAGTTGCTACATGGGTTTATGTGGATGAGATGCACGAACTTTGGGGAGAAGAATACAGTTTACATGCACTGGAGAAGATGTGGCGTGAGGTTCGAAAGCGTGGCGGTATCTGTACCAGGATGAGCCAGAATCTGATCGACGCACAGAGAAACCGTTCTACCAAAACAATGGTTTCCAATTCTGAATTTATGCTTTTGCTGGATCAGGGAACAATGGATAAGGAAGCGGTAGAAGATTTGTTTGATATTTCTTCCGAGCAGCTTGCCTGTGTGAACGGAGCAGATCCGGGAATGGGACTGATCCGGTTTGGCGATAAGATCGTCCCGTTTGATAATACAATGGAAAAAGACAGCAGTCTGTATCAGTTATTTAATACCAATTTCCACGAGATGGTCAATGAAAAAAATATCAGGCAAACAGGGAAAAAATAAAGAAAAATAAGGGCAAATGAATTGACGAAAATCGTTGAATTATGGCGGGAAAAATGATATATTAGTTGCATGGCGTAAGCCATAGGAAAGTACCCATGACAGGGTGGTAGCCTCCCAACACCGAATGACCGGCTTGCCGGAATACATAGGAAGGGAGGTGGCGCAGATGACAGCTTTTGAAATCCTTTCGATTTTCATCGGCATATTAACATTGTTATGTGCCTTTGGTAGTCTTGTTATAGCGTTGCTTGCCTTTCTCAATAAGAGAAACAAGCGAAAATAAAAATGCCTATCCTGTCGGCAAACAGGATAGGCGGTGTCTGTAAAGACACTTAATCCATCTTGGGAGCATCCACTTTGGAGTGGGTACTTTCCTTTTCTAATATCAATATATCATATTTCCCCAAAACATTCAACAGAAAAATCAAAAACAAATATACAGCCCACTGAATATAATTGGAGGTGGCAGCGAATGGATCATCTTGACAAAGAGGTCATTGAATCATTAAGTGAACCGGCGAAGCGTGTGTTCAAAAGTCTGGATTATTGTTCCAAACAGCGAATGTTAAAGAAAGCCAGAGAAATGGCTAAGGCGGAAAAAATGAAACGGCGGAAAAAGAGTCGGTTTAAGAAAAAAGGCATTGAAAAATGGAATAAAGGCAAAAAGCAGAAGAAGGGCAGTTCATCCAAAAGTGAGCGTGTCCTTTTTTCTATTCACGAAACAAGGGAGCTTATGGTGCAGTCTATGCATCTGATGCTGCTTGGAAGCAGTGTGGCAGATGCTTCTTATGAAGAAAGAAATACGGAGCATACAGAAGACGCACCTATTAGGCTTTCTAAAGAAACTGCCAGAAAAGGCGCACATACAGCAGTGGGCGGCATGAAAACGCTTGTGCATAAAAAGCTACAAAGCAGGGAAAAGAGAAAGGCTGCAAGAAAGTCAACGGAGAAATCGGCACAGGCTGTTCGATCGGGAGCAAAAGCAGGAGCACAGGCAGGAAAATCTTTAGCAAAGACAATACAAAGTGTTGTCCAGGCAGTAGCGGCAAATCCGGCTGTATGGATAGCACTTCTTTTGATTATTCTTGTGGCAGCTATCGTGGGAGCAATCGGAGCAGTGGTTGGCTCCGGCGGTGCTGCCAATGAATCACAGGATGGAACCTATCAGGCACAGGTATCTGAAAAGACAGAAAGTTTCCGTGAACTTGTCTCGGAATACTGTGAAAAATATGGAATTGATGATTATGTGGATCTGTGTCTAGCCGTGATTGAACAGGAAAGCAGCGGAACGGAACCGGATGTCATGCAGACGGCACAATCTTATTACAATGTAAATCCGCCGATTGACAGTGCAGAAGAAAGCATTGACTGCGGAACGCATGAATTGTCTGATTGCCTGACAAAAGCGAAGTGTCAAAGTCCGAATGATATAAAAGGAATTTCTCTTGCTCTGCAGGGGTACAACTTTGGAAATGGTTACATAGACTGGGCATTAAAAAATTATGGCTGTTACACCAAAGAAAATGCCGGGATCTTTTCTGCAAAGATGTGTGCGGAACTTGGTTACAGTTCATATGGTGATACTGAATATGTACCTCATGTACTTCGTTACTATGTGATGAATGAAGAAACAAGTGTATCCAATGAATCCGCCAAAAAGATTTTAGAAGAATTGAAGAAAAATAATACAGCGCCGGCGGAGGCTTGGAATGTGATTGAGAAAGGTGCTTCTTTAATTGGAACGGTGAAATACAGTATGGAGAAACGGCAGGCGGATGGACGGGACAAACCGGAGTTCTTGGACTGCTCTGCTTTTTCCGCATGGGCATTTCATAAAGCAGGAGTGACCAGTGTGCCTTATGGTTCTACGACGGCAACTTTTATCGGTTCCAAAAAGTTTCAGGACATATCTGCCGACCAGTTACAGCCGGGAGACATTGGACTGAAAAGTAAGACAGGTGGAACCGGTGGGGCAAATCATGTTGGGATCTATTGTGGAAAAATGAAAGACGGCAGAGTGGTTTGGCTTCACTGCACCAGTTCCAGCGGTTCTTCATTGACCGGAAATACAGAGGGACCGATGTTTGGTGTTTATACGAATTTTACTTATTTCAGACAGTTAAAGAGATGGGACAAAAGCAGCGTTTAGACATAATGTCCAGACAGTTAAAGAGATAAGACAAAAAGCAGCGTTTAGACATTATGTCCAGACTGATAAAGGGATAGGACAAAAAGCAGCGTTTGGACATTATGTCCAAACAGGATAGAAAGTGAGGAAGTCATGTTAAGAAACATACGAAGATTTTATTGGAAGCAAAGAGACAGAGGACAGGGAAGAAAGACTGTTATGGGAGTGTTGGTATTTTTTCTTTTCGATGCCATTATTGTGGCAGCTATCATAAAAAGTATGATGGGAGGACACGGTGAGGGATTACAAACGGTTCATAAAACCAATACGGCTACCGGTGCAGCGGTCATTACAGAAACAGCATCGGGGGCATCTGTAGCTGCGACAGAGACAGCACCGGATCGTGAACTGCCGCAAGAAACCAAAGAAGCGATTTCTGTGGATACCACAAACCTTAGTACCTTTTTAGGATTTATGTCGGACACAGCTTATGAAGATTTGAAGAATCAGTTAATTCAGATTTGCCAGGACAGGAAATGCAGATCTGTCAAAAAACTGACCTATCAGCAGACGAAGGCATTTGGTGTAACCAGTTTTGTTCTTTTGTCAGATGGCAGCGTCTATCAGTGCAACTACAATCTGAAAAGCTGTCAGATGTCACTTTCAGAAACATCATATGATGAAGTGGCAGTCAATCAGATGAAGGAAAAGGAACTGCAGGAAGAACAGGCTAAGCTGGAACAACAGCAAAAGGCAGAAAGGGAAAAGCTGGCAAAAAAGAAGGCGGTTCATAAAAAGAAGAAAGAAAAAAAGAAACCACATAAGACAAAAAAGAACAAGAAAAAATCGTCAAAAGTCAATTCCGGACGAAAACATAAAAAATAACGCTATTACTACCTGCATAATGGGGTACAAGGGGTGCAAGACATCCTGTGGATGTCTGTTATGCACGGACCGAAGCGGAGCGGAGACGAGTCCCTTACAAGATATGTGCATGGATGTGTCCACATCATGCGTATCTTGCAAGGCTCGAATGAAGAGATAAAAAGCACATTTTATGTGCCAAAAATGAACATCAAAAAAGCAACAAAAATGGTATGTTTGGACATTATGTCCAGACAGGATCGAATAGAAAAGGACATAGTTAGCGTTTAGACATTATGTCCAGACGGAATCAGATTAAAAGAGACATGGACAGCGTTTGGACAAAATGTCCAGACAGAAGAAAGGGGTGATTGTTTGAATGACATGAAAACAGAGATTCTCCGAGTACGAATGACACCGGAGGAAAAGGCAGCACTGAATAAGCAGGCAAGCCTGCATCATAAAACCATGAGCGAATATATTCGGAGCGTGGCAAAGTGTCCGCCGGATGTAACGAGGGATGAGTTTGAATCCTCCATCGTGCGGATGATCTATGAGATCAACAAGATCGGTGTGAACATCAATCAGATCGCAAAAAAGTACAATGAACACAATTATGTGGAACCGAGAGCAGATCTGTTAGAAAAGCTGGATGAAGTTTATGGAATGATGAAAAGCACCATCCGGTTTATGAAAGGGGCATAAAGAAACACAAGAAACGGAGGGAGCGTGATGTCGCTGATCATCAAGATGGATGCCATCAAGACGAAGGAGCATTTAAGAAAGTCCATTCCGTATATCTTCAATGAAAGAAAGACGGATGGTCTGTGCTTCAGCAATGCCGGGGTGACACCAGAGCAGATTTTAGATACCTTCTTTTTGACAAAGCAGCTACGCCCTACGCACGGCACCAGAGAAGGTTATCATTTTAAGTTTTCTTTTTCAAAGGATGAAACGATCGCACCGGAAGATGCTTTGAGTTTTGTCCGGGAGTGGGTCGAGGAATATCTGGGAGATCGTTATGATTATGCCTGCTCGGTTCATAAAGACCGTGACCATATGCACATGCACCTGGTATTCAATTCCGTAGCAAGAAATGGTGGAAAGTACCGGTATGAAAAAGGGGACTGGGAAAAAGTGCAATGGCATTAAGTTAAGGCTAATTATGAGAGAAGTTGGTATCTTTTTTCGATAC
>ERZ826764.3786-NODE-3786-length-11361-cov-3.095259_pt1 | contig 11361 bp, 4 predicted proteins | sample MGYA00519870_ERZ826764 | MGnify/ENA primary metagenome ERZ826764 (study PRJEB31778, sample SAMEA3449239) | human gut metagenome | biome: human gut; feature: human-associated habitat; material: faeces | place: United Kingdom | collected 2010/2012 ...
CACAGGTCTTTGCCGATGGCAAACTGTTGGGCCGTCTGGATCGTCGCAGAGGTGAAAACACGGTGGTTCTGCCGGCTTTGGCAGCAGGAACGCGCCTGGATATCCTGGTAGAGGCGATGGGACGTGTCAACTTCGATGTTGCCATCCACGACCGTAAGGGGATTACGGATAAGGTGGAACTGATCAGCGACACCGGCAGACAGGAACTGGAAGACTGGCAGGTTTACAGCTTCCCGGTCGATTACGCTTTCGTACAGGACAAGAAGTATGCAGCGGGAGACAAACTCGACGGACCGGCTTATTACCGGACTACTTTCGAGCTGGATGAAGTCGGAGACGTGTTCCTCGACATGCAGACTTGGGGAAAAGGCATGGTTTGGGTAAACGGAAAGGCGATGGGCCGCTTCTGGGAGATCGGACCTCAGCAGACTTTGTTTATGCCCGGATGCTGGTTGAAGAAGGGAAAGAACGAGATCATCATCCTCGACCTGTTAGGCCCGGAAAAGGCTGTAGTGGAAGGCCGGAAGGAACCGATCTTGGATATGTTGCGGGCTGAAGCCCCGGCTACCCACCGTGAAGAGGGGCAGACGCTGAACCTGAAAGGTGAGAAACCGGTTGCCAACGGTGCGCTGAAACCCGGAAACGGCTGGCAGGAAGTGAAGTTCGGCCAGACTGTCAAGGGCCGCTATTTCTGCCTCGAAGCATTGGATGCACAGGATGGCAAGGACAATGCCGCTATGGCCGAGTTCTATTTGTTGGACGAAGACGGCAAGCCGCTCCCCCGCCAACATTGGAATATCTCCTATGCGGACAGCGAAAGCACGCAGTGGGGTAACTTCACTGCCGATAAGATCTATGACTTGCAGGAATCTACCTATTGGAGCACGAAGCAGGGAGACAAATATCCGCACCAGGTCGTGATCGATTTGAAGGAAGAGCAGACGATATCCGGTTTCCGCTACCTGCCCCGTGCAGAAGAAGGATTCCCCGGCATGATCAAAGGATATAAGGCGTATGTGAAGACAACTCCTTTTGTTCTGTAATTTTTGCTTGCACCCTTTTTTGAAAGAGCATGTACCCTTTTTTGAAAAAGCGTGCATCCTCTTTTGAAAAAGCATGCATGCTAAAAAAATACCCTCTATCCTGTCCGGAGCTACCTTATAGGGAGTAGCCGGACAGGATAGAGGGTATTTTTTTTAGCCTTAAGGGTATATAGATCAGAACAAGTCTATCTCAGCAAGGGCGGCAACCTCCGTACGGGCGGCGATTTCCGCTGCTTCCACTTGGACGTAGCGGGCTTTTACCGTTTGCTTGAAATGATGGTAGCGTTTGGACGGGTCGTTGATTAGGTTGCCGAATTCGAAGCGTTCCACCTCTTTCCAGTTTTTCCCGTCGTTGCTGATCCGGATGATACCGGCTACTGTGCCCTTACCGCCTTGTTTTTGCGGGGTGAAGGCAAAGCCGCTTACCGTTTGCTGGCTGCCGAGGTCGATGGCAAGGGATTGCGCGGTCTTGTCGGCTATCTTCCATCCCTTCTTGACCAGCCCAAACCGTTCTTGTAAGATGGCTCCCTTTTCTCCGTTCAGGATGGCTACCGCTTTCAGTTCGCTGTTTCCCATCAGGAAAGGTGCTTTATATTCGGTAGAGCCTGCCGATGGTTCCGTTCCGTCTGTCGTATAGTAGATCGGGCGGTTACCGATAGTGGAAAGGGAAATCTCAAGCGCGTCTTGCAACGTGTCTGTCCGGAAGTTCTCGGTTATTTGAAAAACATGTTCCGAATAAGTATAATGAGATTTGTCATATACAGTTATCAAACGATACAAACGATCCATAAAAGCGTCGAAATCGTGTTGTTCAGGATCAGCCCAGCCTAATTCGCTTAACGCGGCCAGACGTGGAAGGATTAGGTACTCAGCCCGTTCCGGGGTATCAATTCGCTCCGACCATAGACAGGCCTGTACACCGATGATATGCTTGGCGGCAGCTTCCGATAATGTATCCGGACAGATTTTGAAATCATAGACACGGCGAACCCCCCGGTTACCACCCAGTTCCAATAACTGGCGGCCACTGAAATAAGTAATACCCGCTGGGGTCATAATGACATCATGTTGCATTTCAGCCGCTTTGATACCATTTTCCGTACCTCTCCATGACATGACGGTCGCATTGGGAGCCAACCCTCCTTCCAATATTTCATCCCAGCCGATAATCTGACGTCCTTTGCTGTTGACGAACCTCTCCACTTCTGTCATAAAATAACTCTGGAGTTTGTCTTCCGCTTTATGTTCTTTCGTATCTTTCCATCCGTTATTGTGGATCAATGCCTGGCATTTCGGGCATTGTTGCCAGCGGTCACGTGGACATTCGTCGCCTCCTACATGAATGTAATGGGAAGGGAAAAGCTCAATAATTTCCGATAACACATCTTTCGCAAAACGAAGCGATTGCTCATTGCCGACACATAATACCTCCTTATGGACACCATACGTAGTAGCCACTTCGTAGGGGCCTCCTGTGCATCCTAGATCCGGATAGGCAGCAAGCGCGGAGGTGATGTGTCCCGGCAGATCGATCTCCGGAATAACGGTGATATAACGTTCTGCCGCATATTCGATGATGTCCTTTACTTCCTCCTGCGTATAAAAACCACCGTATGGTTTTCCGTCGAATTTCCCGGGACCGTCATTCAGTAACGACTCTTTCCGTTTGGAACCAATTTCGGTCAACTTCGGGTATTTTTTAATTTCGATACGCCACCCCTGGTCATCAGTCAGGTGCCAATGGAAGGTATTCAGGTTATGGAGAGCGATAATGTCAATGTATTTCTTGATGAAATCAGTCGAGAAGAAATGGCGGCCTACGTCGAGATGCATTCCCCGGTAGCGGTATTCCGGCTCGTCTAGAATCTGTACGGCCGGAAAACTTATCTCCTTTTGTCCCGTCACGGGGAGTGATTTTCGAAGTGTCTGTATACCATAAAATATACCGGCTTCCGAACTCCCCGTGATGGTAATGTCTCTCTTGCCGACTTTTAGCCGGTAGCCTTCCGGTGAAGATACGGCAGTACGATCTAATACGAGGCGAATGCTATTGGAAGAACCCGTATCTGCTGTTACTTCTGTTTCGATGCCTGTCATTTCGCGGATATATCCGGAAAGAAAAACCGCCGTTTGTCTCAGCTTCTCGTTTCCTTCCGGATATCCGATATGGGTGGATGTGCTCAATATAAAAGGGGCCTCTTTAGCTGGAGTGATCGACTTCGGCAGAGGTACTACCTCATAGTTGCATGTCGCGATGGCTTCTTTTTTATTGCAGGAAAGTATCCCGGCGCAAAGCAGTATTGCTGTTATATAGAATAATAGTTCTCTGTTCATAATTGGATCACGGATTTTTTAATATACACTTACTTCATCCATAAAAAACCAGGCAGGATAACCTACGCCATAATGCCAGTCTGGGCATAATCCGATCCCTTTGACCTCAACTTTGATGTATCTGGCCTTGACAGGGCTATCCGACTCCGCTTTTCCTTCGACAAATTTAACCTGCAGGTCCCGGTCTTCAGCAAATGTAAACGAGCCGAAAGGTTTGTATGTCGTATTGTCCGAGGATATAGAATAGCTGACACTATGAGGCAATAAAACCCAGCCACCTAGTTGGTGGAGGAAATCCGCTTCTATCCGGGTGAAACTTTTCTCTTCGCCCAGGTCTAGAATGAAAGCACCGTCCGTCCCGTTCCATCCTACCCAGCTTTCTACATATGTTGTTCCTCCGAACAGTTCGTCGGTCAGGGCTGTTTCGCCCAATGTTTTATAACGTTCCTGAGGCGGGATGATCCAGGTGAGGGAGGCGCCGGAGGCCTTGCTTTGCTCGTTTTGCGGCAAGAATCGTTTCTTGTACAATTCACAATATTCGCCGGGTGCGTTTTTACGTTCATTCAATGACGTGACGCCGAACTGACGGGTACGCCGGTCGAATAGCCCGAGTAATTCCCTGATCTTCGTTTTATCTGTACCGACCTGTGTACGGGCGATCTCGAGTTCCGAATATTGCAGCGGGAGGCGGGATAATTGTACGCGGCGCAACAGTACGGTATCTCCAGCGACGGCTTCCTCTGCCTGGTCGAACAGTTCGTTGTATGTTTTCAGCAAAACGGGGTTCAACATGCCATTTTTATGGGATATCGGAGAATCATATATCCATAACGGTTGTCCGCCGGCCAACAGTGCGCCTTGCATGATCTTCTGGTATTGATACAGGTAAGGGGCGGCCGCTCCGTAATAACCATTCATGAAGGTACGCATCAGGGAGTCGGCGTTCTGGTATGGGTCCCACATTAATTTTCCGATCATGTAAGCCCGCATCTCAGAGAAATCCCCGCCCCGGATACCATTTACCTGCGAAAAGTGCATTGTCACATGATTTTTCTTGAATAGTTGGATATTCTTTTGCAGGATATGGAAGTTGGGGAATGGTGAGACGATATTATCGAAATTGATCCCATAATCCCATACAAATATATTGTCGGATATCTTCGACCATCCTTCCAGCGCTTTTACGAAATCACGGCCGGAGGCATTATCGGTTAACGGAACCTCACGTTTACAATCTATGTCACACAACATGATGTTGACGTTGGGTAACGGTTTCACATGCTTGGGCGGCTGCATGGAATACAGATAAGCCAATGTGGAAAATTCTTTATCAGGGAAACGTTCGGCCAGTTTATTCAGGAACCGGATCAGGTTGCCGGAAGGTGAACCTTCGTACTCGTCTACTTCTTTACAAGCCGGACAGGAACAATTCGTATTGTTACCGTCGTTCTGACTGACCGAAATCATTTTCATGTCCGGGTGAGCCTTAAAGATCGAATCTAGCTGGCGTACGGCCGCGTCGAATACTTTAGGGTTGGTCAGACACCACTGGCTGTTGTGTCCCGGACGATGCTCACCGTTGATGAATGAGTAATATTCGGGATGTTCCTTGCCAAACCGGTCGGACGGCAGAATACGGTTGAACGTGTGTACCCACATGTTTTCGATAAACATGTCTTTTGGTTCTTCCAAGCGGAACCATAGCTTATAGACCGGGTCGTCGTTGTTATAGCTGTAAGTTTGGCGATAACGGAATGCCGGTGTTTCTTCCCTGTGGATAGCGGGAAGTGTGATTGTCTGCATCGGAGTCAACGTATAGGCCTCTTTTGCAAAATAGGACACGCCCATGTATTGTTCCAATAAGGAAACTACACCATAGATGGCGCCTTTATCGCCTCCGCTGGATATTTGTAGTTGTTCGTTTGCTGTCGTTTTCAGCAAAAAACCGTCTTCTCCGGCTGAGGCTTGTTTTCCTCCAATCAGAATGTCCCCGCTTCTTGCCTTTGTATCAGCAACGATCGGAAGCGTAGCCTGGCTGATCCGTTTGACAAAGTCTTGCAGCAAGGTGGCTGCTTGCTCGTTCACTTCATTCTTCTCAACTAATACGATTCGTGAAGTGGCTTTACCATCCTTCACAAGGGTTATCTGTGCTGATACCCTGGAGGAAAGCCCAAACAGCAACATCAGCATACCCATGCATTGAATCAATTGTTTCATGGTAATTGTTTTTATTTAATGGTTTGTTTCTAAAGTCATTGGATGATTTATTGTCAGTGTTGTCTTTAACCGGATATCTTTACAAGAGCGCCCGATCATCAGACGGAAGTCACCCGGTTCGATCACGCGGTTCAACTCTTTATCCAGCATGGACAGGTCTTTCTCGTTTACAGTGAAGTGCAACTCTTTTGTTTCTCTCGGTGCCAATGATACAGGCTGGAAATGGATCAGCCGCATAATTGGTTGGGTTACGGAAGCGACCTGGTCGCGCAAATAGAGTTGTACGACTTCATTGGCTGCGTATTTCCCCGTATTTTTCACCGAAAAAGTAACATGGAAAGCTGTGCCATGTACTGCTTTCGTCACTTTTAGTCCAGAATAATCAAATTCGGAATAGCTCAATCCGTGACCGAAAGGAAAAAGCGGTTCACCGGTCAGGTTGAGGTAATCGTCGCTCCGCCCGGTCGGTTTATGACTGTAATTGAGTGGTAGCTGGGCTTCGTGGATCGGGTAAGTGATCGGCAGTTTGCCTGAGGGGTTATAATCGCCGAATAAAACATCGGCAACCGCATTGCCCCCTTCCACTCCCGGATACCAGGCATTCAGTACGGCCGGAACTTGATCCTGCCATTCAGACATGACCACGGCACTTCCACCGATCAAAACAACAACAGTGGTTTTTCCTGTTGCTGCGACTCTACGGATTAACTCTTCCTGCCGGCCAGGCAATGCCAGATAGCCTCTGTCACGGAATTCTCCCTCTTCAATACCCACGACAACGATGGCGATCTCGGATTCACGGGCAGCTTGTACGGCTTGTTCGATGGACTGGTCTTCATTTTTTGTATCCACGTCCCAAACAAACCGGATACGTGCGTTTTTTGTATTCTCATAAAACCTGATACGAATGTCATATTCTTTTCCTTTTTCAAAGGTAAAAGGAACTAATGTATGACCGAAAGAGGTTTTATATGGTTTGTCTACTAGCACTTTTCCATCAACGGTCAGCTGGTAACCGTCATTTCCCTCCAGCCCGAGCCGATATATTCCGGAGACGGGAGATTTTAATTTCCCGTTCCATTCGACAGAAAACCAATCGACAGCCAGGCAAGAATCCGGGGCAAACAATGTCCATGAGAATTGTATGCGTTTGTCAATCCGTTTCAAATCGGGGACTCCTTCATAGGAGATATTATTGAAATAGCGCCCTTCCAGTCCCGGCAGTCCGTCTAATGTGGATAAATAATAGGTTGGGACGGTCAGATATTCCGGATTGATTCGTTTACATCCCTCTTCGTAACGGATGATAGCTCGATCGCCCAGTCTATTTTTCAATCCATCAAGAATGCTGACTTTGTCAACGCCCGGTCCGCTGTACCCTCCTAAACGGGCTTGAGCGGCATCTTGTCCGATAAGGGCGATACGTTTTACTTGTTTGGATAACGGCAAAACCCGATTTTCATTTTTCAATAACACGATTGATCTGCGAGCTGCTTCGAGAGCCAGTTTCCGGTGTGCGGAGCAGGCATTCCACTTCTCCGCCTCATTTTCGTCAATGTAGGGATGCTCGAACAGACCTAGGTGGAATTTCGCTTTTAATACTTGTCCTACAGCCCTGTCCAGCGCTTCTTCCTTAACTAAACCATCTAGGCAAGCCTGTAAGAATGGTCGGTGTTCATCGTATGTTGTCTGGAAGATGACATCCAGACCTCCATTGATTGCATCAGCTCCTGCTTCCGAGAAGTTATTGACGGTGTGATGCAACTTGTGGATGATACCGACAGCATCTGCATCCGCAATCGTAAATCCGTCGAATCCCCATTCGTTCCGGAGTTTGTCGATCAATAACCAGGGATTGGCTGTACAAGGAGTTCCGTCTAACATATTATATGCAGTCATTACAGACTGCGACTGTCCTTTTTGGAAGCAAGCCTTGAAAGGAACCAGATGCGTCTCTTCCAAAAATCGTTCCGTGAAATGGATCGGATTACTGTCTCGCCCTCCATCTCCGGAATTGGCGGCAAAGTGTTTAGGGGTGGTTATCACTCCCATTTCTTCAAAACTTCTTACAAAGTTGACACCCATGCATGCCGAAAGATATGGATCTTCTCCATAGGTCTCTTCCGTACGTCCCCAACGCACATCTGTTGCAAGATTAACCACGGGCGATAGTATTTGTCGGATACCACGTGTTTTCGTTTCCATGGCGATGGCATGGGAGACTTGGCGTACCAAGGCCGTATCGAATGTGGCGGCCAATGCGATGGATTGGGGGAACGCCGTGGCTCCACCACGAATCAATCCGTGTAAAGCCTCGTCGAATGCAATAATCGGTATGCCCAGTCGGGTTTCTTCTACGAAGTAACGTTGGATCTCATTGATTTTTTTAGCCATCTCTTTTGCTGTCAATTTCGGGTTGTATTGCAGCAATTGTTTGAGTTCCGGATTACTGGTTCCTATAGTTGAAACCTGGAATCCGAAGATACCGTGGGAAAAGCGGTCTTTCCCTTTATCCAGCTCACCAGGCATCATATATGTTTGCCAGAACTTCTCTTCGATCGTCATTCTCCCTAATAAATCCTTCACTCGTTCGTCAACCGGAAGTGCCGGATTCTTGTAAGGAGGTATTTCCTTGACCGAAGTGAAAGAACAAAGGATAATAATTGGAAATAATAGTAAATTAGTAGGTTTCATGATATTAATTATACTTATTGTACCGAGTACACATTGTTTATCGCGTGCAAAATTCAAAAAAATCAGGTATAAAAGCAAACGATCAAGAGAGAAATATATTAATAAACAGGGTATGACTGTTATGTTCGATTGTTTCGCTATCTTTTTGACAAGCACTTTTAACAAATGAATCATAATAGTTTGTTAAATAATTAGAAGTCATTTTGAAATGAATAAAATAACCTTATATTTCAATATAAAAATAATTAAGTATCAGCAAACTAAAAAATATGATGGTTAGAGTTTACAGTATCAATCAAGTTACCAATGGTTATTGAATAACTTGAATATAAGTTCCTGCGCCTCGTTAAGATCCTTACAGACAGAGAGTGCCAAGGAGCGCTTGGGATTGGGTTACGGACAAATTCGGTTGGGTTGTTGAAGCCGTACTCTGGCTAAATGAGCGCCCAAACGAATTCCTTGTCTTACCTAAGAGATGGATTGTTGAAAGATCGCTCTCTTGTTGAGGAACTCCAGAAGATTAACTATTGATTATAAATATCTGTGTGAGATGGCTGAAGTTATGTATCAACTAGCTTTCATACAGATTATGCTTAAAAATATTTCTAAGGATTTCAATCTTAAATCAGACACAAGAGTATGGTAAATAGTGACCTGTGCCAAATAAATCGGCCTTATTTTGGTAGAAAGATTGCCTTTCGTTTAGAGCGGGACCATGCATACTTGAGGTTGTTTTGGTCTCTGGATGAAACTTGTCCCAGCGGAACTAACGTGTTTTAGATACGTTCAAGATTTGATTTTCTTGGTTTCAAAAGGTAATTTGTGACAAATGTGTTGTTTTTAATAAAAAAGCACCATAAATTTAAGTATAGTTTACAAAAAAGTTGTATCTTTACATCGCATTTATGCAATAGACCATGAATGATACATTAGTTCCGCTGGAACCATGTTCATATTGTGATATAACATTACAGGAATAAATGTAATCAATCTAAACTTAAACTTAATTTTAAAACAAAAGCAAGATGACAAAGAATGAATCTAAGCTATTATCCCTTCAATGGATAGCTAAAACCTCGGCGTTCTGTTTGTTGCTTTCCGCTTTTTCTGTAAACGCGGCGATGGCCGTTCCTGCTTCCGTAGGCACGGTTGATGAGGTGATGGGCGTACAGCAGGACAAGAAGGTGACAGGTACGGTCGTAGACGAAGCGGGTATTCCCGTAATCGGTGCGAACGTGATCCAAAAAGGTACGACAAACGGCGTGATTACGGATCTAGACGGAAACTTTTCTTTGGAGATTCCCAATGGGGCGGTAATCGAGATCAGTTATATCGGTTATGCGACACAGGAGATCACGGCGAGCGGACAGACGGGCTTGCAAGTGAAACTGACGGAGGACACGCAGAAGATCGATGAGGTGGTAGTCACCGCATTGGGTATAAAACGCCAAAGCCGCTCGTTGGGTTACTCCACGACGCAAGTGGGTGGCGAGGACTTTACGATGGCCCGTGACCCGAACCTAGGTAACGCCCTTTCCGGTAAGGTGGCCGGTGTTAGCGTAGGCGGTAACTCGACCGGTACGGGTGGTTCCTCCCGTGTGATCATCCGCGGAAACGCCTCCCTGACAGGTAATAACATGCCGCTATACGTGGTGGATGGCGTGCCCTTCAGTAACCAGAACTTAGGATCGGCCGGCACATGGGGCGGTATAGATATGGGTGATGGATTGAGTAACATCAACCCGGACGATATCGAGAGCATACAGGTGTTAAAAGGTGCCGCCGCATCCGCATTGTACGGATATCGCGGTGGTAACGGTGCGATCTTAATCACGACCAAGTCCGGAAAGAAAGGTAAGCCTGTGAACATCGAGTTCAACAACAACTTGACTTTTAACATGATCTACGACTACCGAGACTTTCAAAATGTGTTCGGGCAGGGTGATTATGGCGTACGTCCTACCTCCGTAGCGGGAGCTGAGACCACGCAGACTAGTAGCTGGGGAGACGTTTTAGGTGGTACGGCGACCAACTTCCTAGGAAATGAGGTGCCTTACGAGTATATCGACAATTGGCCGAATTTCTACCGCACGGGTATCAACAACTCAACTTCCGCCTCGCTCAGCGGCGCGGGAGACAAGATCACCTACCGCTTCGGCGTATCCAACGTAGCAGAGAAGGGACAGTTACCGAACTCTAGTAACAGCCAGCAAGGTATCAATATGAATACGACGTATGATATCTTGAAGAACCTGCACTTGATCGTGAGCGCCAACTATGTGTTCGAGAAGTCGAAAGGCCGTTCGAACCTGTCCGATGGCAACGGTAATACCAACGCTACCTTGCTGCACTTGGCGAACTCGTTCGATGTACGTTGGTTGGAAAGAGGCTCGGCGAACGCTCCTTGGGGTTCCTTTGAGGACGGCTCGGAAATGAACGGTAATGGTAACCGCAATGTATATTTCAACAACCCCTACTGGTTGCAGTATCGGAAAACCAACGATATGCAGAAGAACCGCTTGACGGGATCAATGACCTTGAAATACGACATCACGGATTGGTTGTATGTGCAAGGTGCCGTTCAACGCGATGGTTACAACTTGGAGTTCAAACAGATACAGCCGACTGGAGCCGCCGCGGATCCACAAGGCTGGATGACGGAATACTCCCGTAGCTTCTCCGAGATGAACTTGAACTACCTGATCGGGTTCAATAAGGAGTGGGGCGACTGGTCGGTTGGCGCCACGTTGGGCGGTAACCGTCAGCGTACGATCAACAAGATGTTCTATACGACGGATGGAGGCCGTCCGTTTATCGTCGATGGACTGTGGTCTGTAAATAATCTCAGCGATAAACGATCGAAGAAGGACTATTCGGAATACCGGGTGAACTCCATATACGCTACGGCGGACTTCGGATGGAAGAACCAAGTGTTCTTGAACCTGACGGGACGTAACGACTGGTTCTCCACCTTGAACCCGGATAGCAACAGCTATTTCTATCCGTCCGTAACGCTCTCGTGGGTATTCTCCGATACCTTCCGTGACAATATGCCGGATTGGTTCGATTTCGG
>ERZ826764.3787-NODE-3787-length-11358-cov-4.015925_pt1 | contig 11358 bp, 8 predicted proteins | sample MGYA00519870_ERZ826764 | MGnify/ENA primary metagenome ERZ826764 (study PRJEB31778, sample SAMEA3449239) | human gut metagenome | biome: human gut; feature: human-associated habitat; material: faeces | place: United Kingdom | collected 2010/2012 ...
GTCAGGCGGAAATTGATATTCTCGCCGAACAGGATAAAAACACCGCCCTTTTCGGGGAGTGTAAATGGACGAATGAGAAAGTTGACCTCGGCGTTTTGGAAACCCTTGTAAAGCGCAGCGAGCTGTTCCCCTATAAGAATGTCCACTACTACCTCTTTGCCAAAACCGGCTTTACCAAAGGCTGTGCCGACTGGGCAAAAGAGATGGGAAATGTGACGCTGGTGAGTTACGAGGATATGGTAAATAGATAGATTAATAAATCGCATATCCGTAAAACGAAACCTCCTTTGGTACAATGAGCGTATCAAAGGAGGTTTTGATGGTTTGGAAAGTTTTTGCAACTTAAAAATAAAATTACTCAGTTATCTCTGCCATTTGTGCTCTTTCGATTAAATGATTAGCTAACATTAGAAGCTGTAAAGCGCGGTCTTCTGTATCCTCCCAATCCGAATCGTGTGCGCGGGGATTTCGTATTCCTGTCATACATCCAGCAAAAATCTGCATATATCCTGATTGCTCATTTTGTTCTGATGAAGTTACACCACTATTAAGTTTAAGTTTAGGTTTATTAGGAGAGAAAACCTTCTGCATTAATGGCGCACCTGTTATATCTGTGTTCTGTAGTTTTGCTTTCTTTTTTACAAGATTATCAAGTAATTTGAAGGCTTCCTCAACTGCTCTGGCATGATGACCATCTTTAAATAGTTTTTCCGTTTTTCGTCGAAGGGATTTATTTGTTATGATCTCATCATATATGCAATGACCTTCAATTTTACAAATAATGGGTTCATTTTTTGAAAACCCTGCTTCCTTAAGTTCTTGATTTATTTGCTGTGTGGCAAGAAGTACATTTTGTTGAAAACTCATTTGTTATTCATCCCATACAAGTGCTTAGCCATACTGGCAAATATTGTATCAATCTGATCTGGCGTTGAATCAGGTGAAATATGGATTTGTAAATCGATATGTAGGTTGGGGCGATTGATAGAATCAATATTTTTATCGGTTTCTGCGGCTGGATGGTCAGTTGAAGCTATATTTGTTGTTTTGTTTGCAGATGCCCTACGCTGTTTTGAATTTGCCCGTTTATTTGATGTGCTTTTTGTAAATCCGCTCGCTTTATCTTTAATTTCACCGCTTTTAAGCAGAGAGAAAAGCGCAACCATTTTGTCAGCAGCACCTTGTCCAACCCCCTGACTCATAAACCATGTTCTTGCGGTTGCTCTATCGACACTTGAGTCGGGAAACAAGTCCAAAAGCTCCGTTGGGTATACGGATTTTACAATTTTTTCACATACAGTATTATACTTGTCATCTATTCTCCAATCGTTAGCCAACGCTGTTGGTTTATTTTCATCATCAATAAGCCCTATACGTTTTAATGGACTAATTACATTACTGTTAGCTGAGTTATCGTTCGCCATCGAAAGCAGCGATTTAATGTAAGTTGTAGAGACGATAGAAGGAAGTGAAGATTTGAATTTTTCTCTAATTGTCCACCAATTTTTTTCTGAAATTGTAGGAAAACTATTATTTTGTTCTGCCATAGTTATTTCTCCTTTTGGTTTATTTTTGATTTGATTTCGTCCACTAACAAGTGAACGGTAGTTCCTGGAATTTGCGCAGATGGTTTGTCCTTGCCCTGCATCCTGTGCTCGTACATTTTCTGAGTGGCAATACGAATGGCTTTCTCCTCATCTCCGAAGCGATTTAACTTTTTATAAATCTCTGAGTCCGATTTGATGTATTTTTGGTGTGTCATGCGTTCAAAAGTTTGTCCAAATCCATTACAGCAGGATACAGAGTTGGCATATGTAGGCATAGCGCCAAAATAGGCGCTAAACCATTCTTCTATACAAGGATTTGTCCAACCAATATTTATACCTTTCGATATCGCTTCAGAAATAATCTCGTCAAAATCGGGAACTTGATCTCTGTCAAATATAATCCATATTTCTCCATATTGTGGGTTAAGTGAAGCAAGATTTAAAGCTTCTTCAACGAGATTTTTTGTTTTAGTCTTAACCACTTTGATTACTAACTTGCCCTGCAATTCTGGAGGAATAGAGTTGCGAAGCCCAAACATATAATTTTGTTCAGTCTCTTTTGTGTCTGTTACAATAAAGTAATATCCAAGCTCTGGAATACGCCGTTTGAACAATTGTCCTCTTACTTTTCGATTACCATTTCTTTCAAAACTCGCCATTGTTTATTCCTCCTTGAACATATCAAAATGTTTTAAGGTAGGAATTGCTCCGTACTTTCCTAGCAAGTAATTTTTTTCATAATTTTCATCTTTTCTGATCTTTACACCGTCTTCATCAACAAAATCAGCAAGAGAATATAAATTTGAAACGCCATTTGCATCTTTTTCAGTAAACCAAATTTCATCTCTTCTTAACATGCTGCCATTTAGCTGCCAAGAATCGTGAGATGTGAATATTAACTGAGCGTGTTTTGTGTTTATTTCTGGATCTAAAAAAGTAATAATGAATGTTCTTACAAGCAATGGGTGCAATCTAGCATTTAATTCATCTACAAAGAATACTCCACCTGTTGACAAAACATCCTGAAGCATCGGATAAAGGGCAAACATTTTGAGTGTACCAGCAGATTCATGTTGTAGCGGAATAGATGCAGTTTCATCGGAATCAATAACTTTGTGAATGGCGTCTATTTTTATGTGCTCGTCATCTTCGTCATCAGTTTTTAGAACTTCAACATTAAAACCGACAATCGATGGGTCAAATGTTGCAAAATAATTTACAACTTTGTTTTGGACAGATTTATCATCAGCAAATCCCTCAGGAATTAGTTGAGAAAGGAAGAAATTTTCAATTGGTTTTCCAAAGTCAGCAAAATCATTATTTAAAAACCAATCTCGTACAAACTTTAGTTTGGAAACTTTTAGTTTAGCGCCTAATGATACTACGAGGGTTTCCTTTTCTAAGGCAACTTTTAAATTCTCTTGGCTCTTTGCTGGAAGACCGGAAAAATCATATTCGCTTCCGTTCCTGTAAAAGATTCTTTTATACACGCCTCGTGAAGATTTTGATTTATAATTCAGCCATTCTTCACACACACCAACGCTATTTACAGTAAACCCGTAATTATAAGTTTTTGCTCCGTTCTCTTCAGTATCTATGAAATAGACTTCAAATGAGGACTCTGCATTTTTGCTTGTTGCATCAAAAAGAAAAGGTGTTGGTTTGAAAAACTCAGATTTTTTCTTTTTAGACGAAGTTTCGTCACCGCCATAGTTTAATGAATGAATAACATAAGTTGACATATAACGAAAAGCTTCTTGAACATTTGATTTACCACTTGCATTTGCACCAAAGATAGATGCAACAGGTAGTATCCGTTCATTTGCTATTGTTACTACGTGATTATTGAATTCTGAAATCTTTGTTGCGGTTAAATCTATTGTGGTATCATCTCTAAATGACTTGTAATTCTTAAAATTGAATTGAAGTAACATTTTAATTTTGCTCCTTTCATTACTACTCACTATCTATTATATGCAAAAAAACAAATTTGTCAACACCTAATTGAGGTTTTTGCTCAATTAGGTGTAATTTTTGTTTGCAAACAGTTTTTGCGAGGTTGCAATTATTCTCATATTATAATCTGATCTAAAAGAAAAAATTAAATGACACACTGACTAATTTTTTCAATATATAATGTGCAATCTGCCAAGTCGCACATTCGCAAACAGAAACCTCCTTTGGTACAATAACGGTATCAAAGGAGGTTTTGCATTATGGCTAAAACAATATTTGAACAAATTGACGGCACATACACCCTGCAGGGCGATTATTGCCTACCGGATCTTACATTACCCGCCGTCCCATCGGCGTGTGGGAACAGCGCCACAGACAGTATCTAAAGCAGCATCATAAAATCCTGTACTGCAACCTGCTCACTTCCGGCAAGCTTCATTCCCATCTCGCTGATGCAGAGAAGGAAGCACAGTCCCTTTTTCTTCGGCTGGTAAAAGAATACGCTGAAAGGGAAGGTATAACCGAACAGCTCAAGGCTGAAAATCCAATGGAGTAGATAGGGAGGATGAATAATATTCGAAGCAGAGTAACAGAAATAGTAAATCACGATGTTGTTTATGCATAGTGCATGAACGGCGGCAGGAAATGAGATCCTTGCCGCCGTCTTGGATGTGTCTAATCGATGGAAAATTATAGACCAAACAGCTTTTTCATTTCCGTTTCCATCGTTCCGTTTTTTGCATATTCTAAGGTGTCGCATAGACGGATGTTGTTCTTTTCAATGTGTATTTCGTCACTAAATCCAAGAATGTACCGTAAACAAATTCGGTATATAATCTCTGTTGGGGCGCAGCCGTATACCTGTTTTGCAAAAATATGGTTCAGCCGCTCCACATCATCGGGATAAAGGGCTTTCATGCGTTTGCTCTGATAGAGTCTTGTCACGATCTCTGTTACATACATTCCCGATTTCATATAGAGGTCAGCAAATGTTGCATTTGGATCGTCGAAGCATCCGGGATTTTCCTGTTCGAGCCTGTCCACCATATCTTTCACGACTTTTTTCGGTGTAAATATCTGATTTGTGCGCTGCGGCGGAATATAATCAAAGATATCTCCTTTGTGGTCGGGTTCAAAATAGTTCGCAAGCTCGGCACGTTTCCTCATAAACTCCTGCACGGCATCATTAAATACGACTTCATCAAACAGGTGTCCGTCAAAGTGCTTTTTCTCACCGAACTCTGTTATGTAGTCTCCTCCATCACGAAGCATGCGGAACTGATCCAGCGTCACGCCCTGGCCGTTCTGAGGATTTACGGTAACCTCCCAGAACACCTCATCCGGCACAAGCGAATCAAAATTTGCAAGTGTGGTACTTTCATCACCATAGGCCATGAGGAATGCAGGAATCGTGCGGGAGAAGCCACGCAGATGGTCACGCACACTGCCCTCAATCGAATCTTTTTCAGCGTTCAATTTCTCCGTTTCTACGGTCTCGACAATCGTCTCAGCGGCCTTCTTCACAGTTTCTTCGCTATGAAGTTTTTTATGGATATTATCCACCATATCACGGTAGCCCTGAAGGCGTCTGTCTGAGTACTCCTCGTCAATTTTTGTGATTTCTGCCATTGTTGCGCCGGATTGCTGTGCCTCCTGTATCTTATCATCACGTTCTTTCATCAGCTGATGATCCCGTATCGTATAATCTCCGTATTCACGGTTTACAACGGTATCAGTGGTCTCCTGAATTTTTCGCTCCAGCTGATTTTGGGTGGATTTTCTTAAATCATCACCATACTGTTCTTTGGCAGATTTCATTAGTGTATCGGCTATTGGTTTTGAGAATTGCTCTCGAAGAGCTTTCAGCTCGTCCTTTTTCGGATTCGGAGTCATTTCCACATTTCTCTGTATTTCTTCCACGGCTGCGGTCAGCTGCTCCTCTACGTCCGCATAAACCTTATCCCCAAAGAGATCGCTTGCTGTTCCGATGACCTGCTCCCTTGGTATCTTAACCTCGCCGTTTTCATTCAGATTCAGGTTACCTGCCGTTGTATCGTCCACGGCGGCAGGTGCTAATTTTTTCGGTTCCTCAAGAGGCTGCATATTGTTAATAATATCAATGATCTCCTTCGGCGCACCGAAAATACCGCTGATATTGGCAAACAGGAAATTGGACATAAAGCCTCGCTCTACAACTTCCCTTGCATGGATACGGCGGGGAATCGTGAGAACTTTTTCTGCGTCAAGCTCTATCATCGAGCCCTCATCATCTTCACCGTAGACCGGGAAGAAGTTCAAAAGTTCTCTGACGTGCTGTTTGCGGCTGTCAAAGTCACCTTTGTCCCCAGAAGTTTCCGGGATGAGGTCATTTGCGAACTGCTCGAAAATCGTAAGAGTCCGGGCAGGGTCGAAATCGAATACATAGGCATTCTGCTTTCGGTAGGTGTTGCCGTCAGAATCTGTGAACAGGCATGGATTCTGCGCACGGAAAGCCGCCTGCATATAAAGCGCTGGGCTTGCCATATTGGAGAGCATGAGTACTGCCGTCCACTCCGGAATCGTCACGCCGGTCGTTAGCTGCCCCACGGATAGGGTGATGGTTTTGTCATATTCAGCGATCGCCTTTGTTACCTTATCAAAAGACTTCTCGTTTTCGTCATCGTCATCCAGCTTTCCGTCGCCGGCGGCAAGAATGATCTCATAGTCTTTGAATACCGGATGAAGTTTTAGTTTCTTTGCCAGAGCTTTTGCGCTTGCCACACGATTTAAGATCCAAAATGTATGCTTTAATTCATCACGGAGTTCCGGGGTGGAAAACGGAAACTTCTCCTGTCGTGTCAGAGCGTCGAGGAATTTATCCACATCTGCATCATGAATAAACTTGCCGGATTCATTCGTCTTGAAAAATTCGTTCAGATCAAAAGCAAATTCTTCGATATCGTCATCCGCAAGTTCTATGCCCTTTTTCACACGGTCACGGACGATGTCGGACATCTGATAGGTGAAAAGGGACAGCCTGGGCAGATTGGCATACGGATTTTCAATCTCGCAGGAAGCGTCCCAGTCCCGCTTCTTTTTCTGCTCGTCGGCATAGGTCCAGTTGTAGATTGCGCTCTCCGGGAACTTGTCATTTGCCAGAGCCTTAAACGGCGTGCCAGAAAGGTGCAGCGTCCATTTTCGCCGGATATGATGAAATGCAGTATCGGTCTTATAGGTATCCACGCCTTCATGGGCTTCGTCTACGATGAGAACATCCCATGTCAATCCCTTATCGGCGCTGATTTCCGAGAGTTTGTCAAATCGACCTCCGAAATAGATTGAGCCTTTTAAATCCTGTAAACTCACAAATTCGATACAGCCCTTGGTATTCTTGTCGATCTTTTTCAAGTATTCCTCACGGCTATAGACGAACTTTCTGTCTTTGATTCCGTCTACATTGCTGACAAACAGGTAGCCGGACTGCGGGCCGAAAAAAGTCTCATAATCCTGATACCATGAATTTGCAATAGCGGGACGGTTTGTCACGATGAGGATATTCTTTACTTGAAGCTTATTGATACACAGGTCGTAAGCAGAGAGCGTCTTTCCGAAACGCGGCTTTGCGTTCCAGAGAAATTCTGCCTTCTCCCGTCCGATAAAATACTCCATGGTTTTCTGCACGGCTTCCGCCTGCTCGTCACGGAGCTTATAGGGAATTACCGCATTCGCATTTTCCTCCGATACCACGCCGTGGTTCTGCGTAAAATCAATAAAATCCCCACGGGCAGCATTCGGTTCAATGAAAAACCATTCTGTGCCTCCTTCACGAGCAATCCCCAGTTTTTTCAGATAGGCGTGGAAGTCCTTATCCGTAAAGGTTCCATATGGTTCCGTCATGAACGCTGCCCGCATAGCCCACCAGGTCTTATGTGCAACGCCGACAGTATGGGTCTGCTCCTGAATCCGGGTTTCCACATCCCGCTCAGTAAAGCCGATCTTTGTCCAGCCGTCATGCGCCGGTACGCCGGGCGTGGTATAGGCATAACACTGCGGTGTAACTTTTGTAGCTGTTTGAATTTTGATTGCCGCCATTATGCCATCTCCTTTATGTGGGATTCGATAAACTCAATCTCCTTCTCATCCAAGCCGTACTTTCGATAGAGTTGGAGATCAATTTCGTGGACAGATTTCGACCAGTCGATGTCGCTATTGGGGGTGAAGTCCTGGAGGGGGACGAACTTCCATTTAGATGGAGTAATGTCCTGAGTAACCTTCAGGATTCCGAGAGTCGCTCTTGCAAATCTTGTTTTAATATATTTTGTTAAATTCTCCGCCTCAACTAATGTTGAAAAGTTACCTATACTCAGGAATGATTCTGTAGAGCCCATCTGGGGATATCCTAAAACAGAACTTCCTACTATTCGAGCTGGAACAGGATTTCCTATTGTTCCTGAAGCGCCATCCGCCTTCGATAAAAACACCTTATATTTATCAAAATTGGTAACATTATTAATGTATTCTCGCTTTATATACCTTAATACACGCCCACTATCATCTCTACCAAGGATACAGGCATCATTATCATTTTGTTTTTCGACTGTAAAAATATGGGATAAAGTCTTAAAACAGTTAGACTTTAAATCGTAGGCATGTCCTTTGCTCATAAGGCCTTTAGCTTCAGGATGCTCGTTATGCATTACATCGGTAAAATGATACGCAAAACTTGTCACGGCAATATCACTTAATGGCAAGAATCCTTTTTTCGCTTTGATCTTTTTAAGAACCGTATTAAGTGGTTCGAAAGCCGTAAATATTTCTATAGCTCCAAAATCTTTATTTGAATCTCGGTATGTTATGGCAACGCCGCCAGTGATTATGACATTTGGAAAAACATTACCCCGTCGCTTGCACAGGCTATCAAAATGAAGAAGTTTATGCAGGAGGGTAAGCTGACAGGTGAGGTTATCCAGAGCATTATGGAGGAAGAAAAACCCAACCAAAGGGAAAAGCCTGCTTTCCGTGACGAGAGGATAACCAAACTCATTCCTAAATCTGTTCCCAAAGGACAGGAAGCGGATTTTGTTGTAAAAGCGTTGGAGTTTTACAACCGACACTTGCAGCGAAACAAAGCTCAGGAACGATAGCCGCACACCGAGGGCGAGGTCTGCCCGTTTTCGTGGATAGCCGCTTTTCGGCTTTTTCCCCCTCTCCACACCTCACCCCCTTACTACTACCAAAACTGACCGAAAAAGAATATATGCAAATCACTCTGTCAGAAAGATTTTCTACCTTTGAGAGCTTCTGCGGTTTTTCGTATAATGAAGCCGCAAAGGAGGTCTATGACTATGCGAAAAAAGATGATTGCAATGCTATTTGTGCTGATAACGACATTAAGCGGCTGTGCCGATGTTTCAACAGCCCCCGCAGAAAGTGATAATTATGAGCCTGTAACGGAAACAGAAGCCGCCGCCGAAACAGAAAGCAGTTCTTTCTCGGAAAGTAGAGAAAGTGAAAGTGCCAAAACGGATACTGAGCTTGAAAGCAATGCCGAAGTTACAGAGTATGAGCCTGTTGAAAGCGAAACTTCAAAACAGAACGAGCCTGTATCGCAAGGAAAAAATCAAGTATCTGAAACAAAACCTGCGGTAACAGAAAGCAGCTCTGCTCCTGTCGAAAAGCCAGAGAAAACAGAGCCGCCTGCGGAGATACCAACGCAAACAGTCCCCGAAGATACAAAACCTAAAACCGCCTATGATTATGAATTTGACATTGAAACGGTCAAGGAAGATTGTATCGGCATTGGTCTGGATATGGGGCTTGCCTTAGACAGCTCACTCACTCCGAGTAATTCTACTTGGTGGAAACCTGTAACGGCATCACAGAACAATCAGGGCGAAGCATTAAAGCAGAGCCTTGAACGCTATATCACATTCCATACTGTCGAAAATCTCGGCGCATACGGAATTGATGAAATCACAGCTTTTAATATTTATTGCGAAGCAAGAGGAAACGGCAGCTACTCGATTTATTTCCTCTTTGCGTGAGCAGCTATCAGGCTTTTCCCTCTGTTCAAAGACAGAGGGATTTTTTATGCCCAAAATCAAGAAAGGACGGTTTAACAGCCTATGAAAACTAAGTTTACAAAGAAAGGCAGGCGTATCCTGTCGGCGGTTCTCTGCTTGCTGATGATGATAACAGCTCTGCCGATGTCCGCCTTTGCGTGGACGAGCGAGGAAGGTAAAAGCTGCACATCTTCCTTTGGCGATTACTATGTCGGCTCTGACGGCGAGTATTACCGCAGCAAAGCCCCGTATTCGTTCATTGTTTATGACAGCAACGGCGATATTTCTGTAAGGACGGCGAACGGAGGAACTGCGAAACGGGAATATCTGATGACAGATAACAGCGGGACGCATCAGGTTTACTGCGTGGAGTCTGGCGTTGATTTCAACACGGGCAATTCCTATGTGTCCAAAAGCGGAAAGAACAGCTCGTATTTTCAAAACCTGCCGACTGACGCTCAGTTCGGTATTATGATGGCTTTGATGTACGGCTGGCACGAGGGTAAGTCCTCTCCCGTTGCAGGCACAAATGCAGACGATTACGCTTTTGCGACCCAGACAATTATCTGGGAATATCAGCAGCAGCTCCGCACAAGTCCCTCAAACCGCCAGAGTGCAAACGGGATTGACGGGGACACTTACTACTATTCCCTGAAAGGCAGACCCGCCGAGAAATGCTACAACTGGATTTTGTCGCAGATGTCAAAACACTATACCATTCCGAGCTTTGCAGCAAGAAGCCAGAGTAATGCGGACACCTACACGCTGAAATACAATCCCGATACAAAGAAATACAGCCTGACCCTTGAGGATACCAACAACACATTGTCCGATATTAAGTTTTCCGCAAGCGGTATTTCCGTAACAAGAAGCGGCAACAAATATACTTTTACGAGTGATAAGATGATTACTTCTCCCGTAACAGTATCGGCACAGAAAAATGTCAATCTCGATTGCGGAGAAATGCTTATCTGGGGCTGTGTTGGTAAACAGACAATGGTTTCTGGAGCTTCCGACCCCGTATATTTCTATCTTAAAATCGACACGGAAACCTACGGCACAGGGCAGATTAAAAAGACCTCTGAGGACGGTGTTGTGTCTGGCATTAGCTTCAATATTTCTGGAAACGGTGTAAATAAAACCGTTACCACAGGCGCAGACGGTACGGTAGATGTTCAGCTAATGCCGGGGGTTTACACCGTCACAGAGCAGTCCATTGACCGATACGAGCCGCAGAGCGTTCAAAGGGTAACGATTGTAAGCGGTCATACTGCTACCGTAACCTTTAACAACACCTTGAAGCGTGGCAGTCTGGAGATTATCAAAAACTCTGAGGACAATCTTGTGGAGGGTGTGAAGTTCCACCTTTACGGCACATCTCTTAGCGGCTTGCCCGTTGATGAGTATGCTGTTACCGATGAAAACGGTGTGGCAAGATTTGAAAATGTCCTAATCAGCGGCGAAACGCCTTACACCGTAGAGGAAGTAGATACGGCTATTCGCTATGTTGTTCCCGAAAGCCAGACAGCTCCTATTGAATGGGAAAAGGTTACAAGCCGCAGCTTTACGAACATTCTCAAAAAGTTCAATGTGACCGTGACGAAATCCGATGCGGAAACAGGCACGGCACAGGGTGACGCTTCTCTTGCAGGTGCAGTTTACGGCATTTATAAAGGCGAAGAACTGATTGACACCTACACTACGGACGAGAACGGGCAGTTTACAACAGACTATTATATCTGTGATGATGATTGGACTATCCGAGAAATCAGCCCGTCCGAGGGCTATCTGCTCGATACTACAATTCATCATAT
>ERZ826764.3790-NODE-3790-length-11353-cov-29.967693_pt1 | contig 11353 bp, 13 predicted proteins | sample MGYA00519870_ERZ826764 | MGnify/ENA primary metagenome ERZ826764 (study PRJEB31778, sample SAMEA3449239) | human gut metagenome | biome: human gut; feature: human-associated habitat; material: faeces | place: United Kingdom | collected 2010/2012 ...
GTCTTTGACGAGCCGCCGAAGAAAGGCAAGGACTATAACGATTACCTCTGCATACAGCTTGGAATCTATAAATCCAAAGAAAGGAGCTATGAGCGTTGAATGTACGAATTTATCAGATCAATATGAAGCGTGACGCTAACAATGTCGCCTTTATGAATTATGAGAGCCTGCCAAAATTTCAGGGCAGCTCAAAGATCGACAGCAGCCTCTATGATAAGGTGTTTGAGGGAGAAGTAAACTGCTTCACGCTGGAAAAACTCTATGAGATTTTCAATCTTGAACACCCCGCAGGATATAAAGGGCGGTCGATGTCCGTATCCGATGTGGTGGAGATCATTGACGGGAATACCGGAAAAAGCTACTTCCACTTTTGCGACAGCTTCGGTTTTCAGAAGGTCGATTTTGAGCCGGAAAAGACGCAGGTCAGCGACCGCTTCCTATCGCTTGCCGGGCAGGAGAAAATCTCTGTCCTGCTCATTCCGGTCGGCAAATCTCCGATTGTGAAAGAGATACCGAATACCTATGAAGCGATGAAAGCGCTGGTCGGCGGAGGCGGTTTAGACGAGTATATGCCTTTTGAAGATGACGCCGCTATCGTCTGCAACCGTGACGGGAAGCAGGAAAAGCTGCCGATGAATCGGGCGGTCTACCAGCCGCCGAAGCGCACACAGATGAGTTACAGCGACCTGAAATCCCTTTTTCGGGAAGCGGAAAACAACAGACAGCACCTTACCGCACATATCGTTTTTACCGCCGATACCTTCAAAAAACCGTACAGCGAATTTGAACGGACTTATGAAGTAAGCTCGGACAACAAGGCATTCCAGTCCCGTATGGGCGGCTATTCCATCTACGGCGCTTCTTTGGACGGTGTTGATCCGTGCCTGAGAATGGAGGGATTGATGGCGGACGAAATGGGCGGTAAGGACGGTTGGAAAATTGAAAAATGCTTCTTAATGGAAGATTCAAGAGAGGTCGCCGACATCATTCACGGCGATTTTTTTATTGCCCGTTCCAATGTCGTCGATGAGAAATACAGCAGCTTATCGAGCGAACAACTACTGAAATACAAACGGCTTTTTCGGTATCCTGAGCGATTCCACGAAACCGCACACGGGATTGAGATCGAGCCGTTTAAGCCCAACAGGGCGGACAAAGAACGATAAATATCAGGAAAAACGGGGCAGCCCGACAGGTCTGCGTTAGCTTAGCGAGCAGACTGTTTTTACTCCTATCGGGCAAAAACAGTAAAAGCTCGTTAGGGGCTGCCCCTAATACCCCAATACAGGAAAGGATTTTGACTATGCACGAATTTCTATTCTTTATGATAGGCTTCCTGCTCGGCGGTATTATCGGCGTGACGATAATGTGCCTTATGCAGATCAACCGAATCAGCCGCACACCAAATATCCGAAAGGAGGACGAGGAACTGTGAAACGAACAGTCAAAAAACAGTTTTGGTTTTCTAAGGCGGAAGCACAGGACTTGCAGAAGAAAGCAAAGAAAGCCTGCCTGACCGAAGCGGCGCTTGTACGACTGCTTCTCCGTGGCTATGAGCCGAGAGAAAAACCGGACGAAAGATTTTATGACGCTATGCGGGAGCTTTCCGCTATCGGCAACAACATCAATCAGCTCGCCATTAAAGCGAACGCCCTCGGCTTTGTGGATTCGCAAATGCTGAAGAACGAGACGCTGAGGTGGCACAAGTTTCAGGCGGCGATTGAGCGTGAATTTCTGCGTCCTGAAAAAAGCGGTCTGAAATGGCAGTAACAAAGCTTTGGAAGGTAAGCGTCCGGCTCGGTCAGGTACTGGACTATACGACCAATCCTGAAAAGACCGCCAACCCCGAATATTCCGCCGAAGATTATCAGGCGCTCAAAGATGTGCTTGCCTATGCAAAGGACGAGGAGAAAACAGAACACGAGTTTTTCTGCGACGGGATCAACTGCAATGTCGCTATGGCTCGTGACCAGTTCATTACCGTCAAGGAGCAGTTCGGCAAGACGGATGGGATTCAGGCATATCACGGGTATCTAAGCTTTAAGGAAAACGAGGTCACGCCCGAACAGGCGCAGCAGATCGGAATGGAGTTTGCAACAAAGATGTGGGGCAAGCGGTTTCAGGTGGTCGTTACTACCCATCTGAACACGAAACATCTCCACTGCCATTTTGTCATCAACTCCGTTTCCTTTGTCGATGGGAAGCGGCTGAAAGACAAAGAAAAGTCTTGGTATTACTTCCGCCATATCGCCGACGAGATTTGCTTGGAACACAAGCTGTCCATTGTAGAAAAGCCGGAGCTGCACAGATCGCCCGCCTATCTTACGATGAAGGACGAGGCGGGTATGCCAACCCGATACAACAACGCTAAAAAAGCGATTGACGAGGCGATTGCGATGAGCCGCAACCTGCGGCAGTTCCAATATGAGCTGGGCGTGATGGGCTATCACTCGAATTTTAGTCCTAATCGTAAGTATGCGACGGTTACACCCAAGGGCAGCGAAAAGCCGATACGGACTTACCGGCTCGGCGAGGAATACACCAAAGAGAAAATCCTTGAAAGGCTGATTGCTAATCGGGATAATATCGTGTTCAAGCCGTTCCAGCCAAAGACCTATATCGTCCGGCAGTACCGCCTGCCCACAAGAGAAAGCAAAATCCAAAAGGTCGGCGGTCTGTATGGCTTGTATCTCTACTACTGCTATCGGCTCGGCTACCTTCCGAAGCACAATCAGAAACAACAGAATACGGCGAGGCTTCACTATCTTCTCAAAGACGATCTGATGAAGATGGACGAACTCACCAAACAGGTAACGCTGCTCGGCAAGCACCAGATCGGTACGGATGAGCAGCTTTTTTCATATAAGCGGTCGGTTGAGGACGAAATCAAAACCCTTACCGCCGACAGAACACATCTCCGAAATGAAATACGAAAGGTAGATATATCAGATGAACGGCTGTCGGCGGCAAAGATGAAAATTTCAGCTATCTCCGAACGCTTGAAAGAGCTTCGCAAAGAAGTAAAGCTCTGCGATGGGATTGCAAAGCGGTCAGGCGTAATTGCCGATACTCTTTCGCAAGTCAAGGCAGAGGAAGAAAAATCTCAAAGAAAGGAGTCCCGAAATTATGAACAACGGCGGTGACGCAGCAGAACAAATCGTCAGGCTGTCGCTTGAAGGATTTGAAGTGGCTGTCCGGCTCACAGGCTCGGCGGCGAAGAATATCGCTATTCTGTTAGCTTCCGTGCTGAAGCAGGAAATCAGCCAGTCGAATAAGACACGGGGGAAAGCACGGCTTACCAATATGATTAAGTCCGGCAAGGAACTGAAGGTCTTTTCGTTCCAGCAGAAAGATTTGCCGAAGTTTACCGAGCAAGCGAAACGGTACGGCGTCCTTTACTGTGTTCTGCGTGATAAAAATACTAAGAGCGATACGGCGATGGTCGATATTATCGCCCGTGCGGAGGACGCTGCGAAAATCCAGCGTATTTCCGACCGCTTTGAACTTGGTAAAGTCGATAAGGCTTCCATTGTTTCCGAAGCGGAAAAAGATGTGGCAGACCGTGAAGCGGCTGCCAATGAAATGCCTACGAAATCAAGGGGCGAGATCATCGTGGAGGAAGCGATGGGAAAGCCAATGCAGAAGGAGGGAAATTCCCACCAAAACCCCTCGGTCGCAAAGACGGACAAAAGCCCTCTGTCCGAGCGAGACTCAGAAACGACAGGTACGCACACTGATAAGGGTGTCGCAAAGGCGGCGGATAAGAAGCCTTCGGTCAAGGAAAAGCTCGACCGATACAAGGCGGCTGCCAAAGCGGAAAAGGAAGCAGAGCGTACTGTGCCGGAGGTTTCCAAAGAGAAGCCGAAAACCCCTGAAGCCAATCGGCAGACTGTTCACAGGCAGCCGAAGAAATCCAAGAAGCCGAAAGAGAGGTGAGCGAAATGGATCAACTGAAGGAACACCCGCAGATCGTGGAGCTTTTAGACACGCTCGATAAAAACGGCTTGATGAAAGAGAAAAACGAGGTGCAGTCGCTGGTAAGCTATATCGGCGGTATGGAAGAAACGCTGACAGAAATGCTCGGCGAGCTTCAGGATATGCGCCGTGAAATCAATCTGATCCACAACAACACGCTGCGGAGCAAGTGCCATACCCTTGTGGAAAAAACGGAGGGCAAAATCCGTCAGGGATTTTCCGCAGTCAAAAAGATGAAGGACAATCTGATCCAGTCAGCCGGGAACGCTGTGCGGGCGTTCCGGGAAAGAGGCAGGGACGCCCTCGCCGAATCGGTCAGGGCAATGAAAATCCCCGAAGCGCTGGATAAGCTGTCTGCTATGTTCGGTAGAATGTCAAAGGAGATGGCACAGGATACAAAGAAGCTGTCCGCTATGCAGGCGGAGCTTCAGGGCGCAAAGGGACATTTGAAAAATATGGGGCTGCTGTTTATGGGGAAAGCCGCAAAGGAGGCGGAACATTCCAAAACGGATAAAGGCGTATTATCAAGGCTGTCCCGTTTATTTGAAAAAGCGCAGAAAGGATTTGCGTCTTTGGAGCAAAAGGCGATGGACGCAGCGGATAAGCTCAGAGTTTCCCGTGTGAAATCGTCTGTAAAGGAAAATCTCAGCAGATACAGGGCGGCGGCAAAGGCAGAAAGAGGAACAGAGCGCAGCGAGCCGACCGCTTCCAAAGAAGAAAACCGCACAGCACAGGCGTTGGGGCAGATTAGCGCCCCGCACCAGCAAAAATCAAATCTATCAAAAGAGAGGTAAAAAGATATGACCAACGATTTTAAGAGTAAGCAAAGCAGCGGCGCAAGACCGCCGAGACTTTCGCCGGAGGAATACGCCGCCAAGAAAAAGGCGGAGAAAGAAGCTATTTATCAACTGCTCGACAATACCGCTTCGGAAGTGGTGCAGTCGCCGGAAAAATTCAAAGCCTATCTTGATGTGCAGAGCCGTATGGACAGGTACACGGCGAACAATGCGCTGCTGATGTATAAGCAGTTCCCGCAGGCAAGCCAGATCAAGGAATTTGACGATTGGGCGGCTGAGGGCGTAAAGGTCAATAAAGGCTCCAAGACCTTTATTATCCTTGATCCGTATGAGTACACCAAGAAAGACGGGACGGTCGGCATTGATTTCAATTTGAAAAGAGTGCTGGATGTTTCGCAAACCAACGGCAAGCGCCCCGCCGCCCCGACCGCTAACCGTGATCCGAGAAAGCTGGTGGCGGTTATGCTCGACAGCGCCCCGATCAATATTGAAAGCACCAGTGAGCTGCCTTATCCCGATATGGGCGCTTTCTATAAAAATGAAGATCAGACGCTTTATGTGAAGCGGGACATCGGCGACAGCGTAGCCCTTTGCCAGTGCGTCGCTCAGGAACTCGGTCACGCCGAGCTTTCTATGAACAGCGAAGTATACAGCCGCAGAGATATGGGATTTCAGGCGGTGTGCATTGGGTATATGCTCTGCAAGAAATACGGCGTGGATACGCAGAATTTTGCGATTGACCGTATCCCCGACGAACTGAAAAACAAAGAGCCGAAAGAAATTAAAGCTGAACTCGGCAAGACGCAGAAGGCGTTTAAGGAAATTACCGCCCGTGTTTCCGACGAGCTGTACCGCCAGCGGGCGGAACGCTCAAAGGAACAGGAGAGATAACCGGAGGTAGCTGCGATGAAAGAAGAACTCTACCATATCGCTTTGGACGATTATGAACACGGCGTTGTAATCCGTTCCCTGAACGATAAAAAGACCGACCTCAAAAAAGAGGGCAAGTCCACCGACGCCGTAGACGATCTGATTATTAAAATCGGTCACGCCCCAAGACGCAAGTTCAAAGTGGTAGAAAAGGAATCCTGCCGTGAATCGAGATAGCAGCAGGCAGTCTGCGATTATCCTTGCGGTCATTGGGATTCTTCCCGTTGTGTGGCTCGGCTTATTGATAGCGCCGTCCGTCAAGGGCGGTCTGCCGGATATACTGCCGAGCCTTTTGACGGTGTTCAATGATCCGTTCCATATCGAGCTTTGCGGGGACAGCTTAAAAACTGTCCTCGTTTTGCTTTTGCTCTACGGAATGGGGATTGGGATTTATCTGTCTACACGGAGGAATTACCGAAGGCGTGAGGAACACGGCTCTGCGAAGTGGGGCAGCGCAAAAGCCATTGACAAAAAGTACCGTCAAAGCCCGCCCTCGGAAAATAAGCTGATGACGCAGAATGTCCGGATCGGACTCAATGCGAAAAAGCACCGCCGCAATCTCAATACTTTGGTGTGCGGCGGCTCCGGCGCAGGCAAGACGAGATTCTATTGTAAGCCGAACTTAATGCAAACAAGCAATTCCTCTCAGGTAATTTTAGATCCAAAAGGGGAAATTTTGCGTGATGTCGGCAATCTGCTTGAAAAAGCAGGATATGAAATCAAGGTGCTGGACTTGATTTCAATGGAGAAAAGCCATTGCTACAACCCGTTTGTCTATCTCAGGGACGACAACGATATTCAGCGCCTTGTGACCAACCTTTTTAAGAGTACCACCCCGAAAGGCTCTCAATCCAACGATCCTTTTTGGGATACTGCGGCGAGTATGCTTCTACTCGCCCTTATTTTTTATCTGCACTATGAAGCGCCGGAGGAGGAGCAGAATTTCGCTATGGTAATGGAAATGCTCAGGGCGGCGGCGATTGAGGACGAGGAGGACAACCGCCCTTCTCCCCTCGACAATCTGTTTGCCGATTTGGAAATGGATAATCCCGACCATATCGCCCTGAAATACTATCGTTCCTATCACTCCGGATCGGCGAAAACCCTGAAATCCATTCAGATCACTCTTGCCGCAAGATTGGAGAAATTCAATCTTGAAAGCTTAGCGGCGCTGACTTCCGCCGATGAGCTTGACCTTGCTTCAATGGGCGAGAAGAAAACGGCGCTGTTTGCGCTGATACCGGATAATGATTCGAGCTTTAATTTCCTCGTCAGTATTCTTTACACGCAGCTTTTCCAGCAGCTTTTTTACTCCGCCGACCATATCCACGGCGGCAGCCTGCCGATACCCGTCCATATGCTTATGGATGAGTTTGCCAATGTGAGCTTGCCCGATGATTTTGACAAGATACTTTCCGTTATGCGTTCAAGAGGCGTGTCGGTATCCATTATCCTGCAAAATCTGGCGCAGTTAAAGGCTTTGTTTGAGAAGCAATGGGAATCCATCATAGGCAACTGCGATGAATTTCTATATCTCGGCGGCAATGAGCAGAGTACGCACAAGTATGTGTCCGAGCTTTTAGGCAAGGAAACGATTGATACGAACACTTACGGGAAAAGCGAGGGGCGGAGCGGGAGCTACTCGACCAATTATCAGATTTCCGGTCGTGAGCTGCTTACCCCTGACGAAGTGAGAATGCTCGACAACCGCTACGCTATTTTGTTTATCCGTGGCGAGCTTCCGGTAATGGATTTGAAGTACGACATTTTGAAACACCCCAATGTGGTGTATACCGCAGACGGGAAAGGAGGCGTGTATCAGCACGGCGAAGTCACAAAAAATGTGGCGACCATTGAAACCTTGTATGTTGATCTCGACAGCGTTCCCGAAATGGAGTTTTCGGAAACGACTTACGAGCTGTTGTCCGATGAGGACTTTGAAAACTTAACAAATTGATTGGAGGAAAACAGAATGAACATTTTTCATAAGACTCAGAAGAAAGAAACCCGCAAACTGCCGATGACCGGAAAGGTAAAGAAAGGCTTTCGCTATTACTGTGCGGCGGTTTTAAGCCTGACTGCTATTTTTGCAATGTCTACAACGGCTTTCGCCGCAGGCGATCCGCTTACCGTTGTCAACAACCTGTCCGATTTCATCTTCGGCTTTATCCGTGCGATTGGTCTGATCCTGCTCGGTTTTGGTATCGTTCAGGTAGGACTTTCCCTGAAATCCCACGATCCCTCGCAGCGTGCGAACGGATTTCTGACGCTGGCGGGCGGTATCATTATCGTTTTTGCGAAAGAAATCCTCACTCTGATTACGGGCTAACCCTTACGCAAACGACGCTCAGGGGCGTTTCTGGATTGTTTTTCAGGAACGCCCCATTTTTCTTTTTAAGGAGGTGCTACGAAATTGAGTGATAACTGGGTAGTTCAGAATCTCCAGAACGCCCTCGAAACTTGGAATGAAAAACTCGCTGAGATATGGCAGCTTATTACGACTACGCCGCAGAACTTCAAAGGCGGCGGAATATGGGCGGTCATTGTCAATATCAACGGCGCAGTGCAGGCGATAGGGCTTGCGCTGCTTGTTTTGTTTTTTGTTGTTGGTATGGTAAAAACCTGTGGCAGCTTTGCCGAAGTCAAAAAACCGGAGCACGCTGTAAAGCTCTTTATCCGATTTGCGCTTGCAAAGGCGGCTATCACTTACGGTATGGAGCTAATGCTTGCCCTGTTCAATATCGTGCAGGGGACAATCGGCACGATTATGACCGCCGCCGGCTTTACTTCAGCGCAGCAGACCACTTTGCCGCAGGAAATGATCGATACCATTGAAAGCTGCGGCTTTTTCGAGTCAATTCCGCTTTGGGCGGTTACGCTCATCGGAGGCTTGTTCATCACGGTAATGTCATTCCTGCTCATTATGACGGTGTACGGGAGATTTTTTAAGTTATATATGTATACGGCGCTCGCCCCGATTCCGCTTTCCACCTTTGCGGGAGAACCAAGTCAGAATGTGGGTAAATCGTTTATCAAAAGCTACTGCGCCGTGTGCCTTGAAGGTGCAGTGATCGTTTTAGCCTGTATTATCTTCTCACTGTTCGCTTCTTCCCCGCCTGTGGTCGATCCCAATGCGGCAGCAGTTACGCAGGTATGGTCATATATCGGCGAGCTGCTTTTTAATATGCTCGTACTTGTCGGTGCGGTGCGAATGAGCGACCGGATTATCCGAGAGATGATGGGGCTGTAAGGAGAACAGAATGAAACGAATATACAACAAATTCAAGGGCTACACCCTTGCGGACTGCGATTGCAGATATTGCCTGTATTACGGAGGGCGGCGAAAAAGCAAGATCATCTGTCTTGTAGACGGGTGCGTCTGCGCCGATGAAATCCGGCAGGCGAAAAAAATGAAAGAAAGGAGTTCCTAAATGGAAGTCAAAATCAATAGAGAAATCAGGAATTACACAGAAGCGATGTTTTTTGGACTGTCACTGCGGCAGTTCATTTTTTCTGCCTGTGCCTGCGTAGTGGCGGTAGGTATCTATTTCTTGCTCAAGCCCTATGTCGGCACGGAAACCGTATCGTGGATGTGCATTTTGGGAGCCGCACCCTTTGCGGCTCTTGGTTTTGTCAAATACAACGGAATGACCGCTGAGAAATTCATTTATGCGTGGATTAAGTCGGAGTTTTTAATGCCGAAGAAGCTCACTTTCCGTTCAACGAATACCTACTATGAGCTGTTCAAGCCGAGTATCGAAGCAAAAGCAAAGGAGGCTATGAAATCGAATGATTAAAACACTTACCAATCTCCGCAAACAGGAAAAGGAAAAGTTTGTCGTGCCGAAGGGCGTTCAGGATGTAATCCCTATTACCGCTATTTATGACGACGGTATCTTTCAGATCGGGAAAGACAAGTTTTCCAAGACCTATAAATTTTCCGATATTAACTATGCCGTTGCCAGCCGTGAGGACAAGGAAGCAATGTTCCTTGAATACTCGGAACTGCTCAATTCCCTCGACTCCGGAGCAACGACAAAAATCACAATCAACAACCGCCGTTTAAATCGGCTGGACTTTGAGAACAACATTCTTATTCCGATGAAAGGCGACAGCCTTGATGAATACCGTGAGGAGTATAATAAAATCCTTTTGGAAAAAGCCACAGGCGCAAACGCCATCGTGCAGGATAAGTATATGACGATTTCCGTCAACAAGAAGAATATTGAGGACGCAAGGAATTATTTTGCCCGTGTGGGCGCAGACCTGATCGCCCACTTCGGCAGGCTCGGCAGCAAGTGCGTGGAGCTGGAAACCGATGAAAGGCTGCGTATCTTCCACGACTTCTATCGTGTGGGCGAGGAATCCTCTTTCCACTTTGATATAAAGGAAACCCGCAAAAAGGGACACAGCTTCAAGGACTATATCTGCCCTGATTCAATGGAATTTGAAAAGGACTACTTCAAAATGGGCGACCGTTACGGGAGAGTCCTTTTTTTGCGTGAGTACGCTTCCTATATCAAAGACAGTATGGTGGCGGAGCTGACCGACCTCAACCGCAATCTGATGATGTCGATTGATGTTGTCCCCGTGCCAACGGACGAAGCGGTACGGGAAGCGGAAAACCGTCTGCTCGGTGTAGAGACGAACATTACCAACTGGCAGAGGCGGCAGAACTCCAACAATAACTTTTCGGCGACCGTTCCCTATGATATGGAACAGCAGAAAAAGGAAATGAAGGAATTTCTCGATGATTTAACGACGAGGGATCAGAGAATGATGTTCGCCGTGATTACCTTTGTGCATACGGCGGATTCCAAAGAACAGCTTGATAACGATACGGAAGCGCTGCTTACCACGGCGAGAAAGCACCTTTGTCAGTTCGGCGTGTTGAAATTCCAGCAGGTGGACGGGCTGAATACGGTTATGCCGTTTGGTGTGCGGAAGATTGATACCTTCCGTACCCTTACGACCGAAAGCCTTGCCGTGTTTATCCCGTTTCGAGTGCAGGATATTTTTCACGAGAACGGTATTTACTACGGGCAGAATGTGATTAGCAAAAATATGATTATCGCCGACCGCAAGCAGCTTCTCAACGGTAATTCCTTTATTCTTGGCGTATCCGGCGGCGGTAAGTCCTTTGCCGCAAAGGGCGAGATTGAGAATGTGATTCTTTCCTCGGATTCCGATGTTATCATCATTGATCCGGAGCGGGAATATTCACAGCTTGTGAAGGCGCTCGGCGGTGAGGTAATCCATATCTCCGCTACTTCTCAAAATCACATCAACGCTATGGATATGACGAAGGAATACGGCGACGGGGCGAATCCGGTTATTTTGAAGTCGGAGTTTATTATGTCCCTGTGCGAGCAGCTCATCGGCGGCAGCAACCTCGGCGCAAAACAGAAATCCATTATCGACCGTTGTACCGCCAGCGTGTACCGCACCTATCAGCAGAATAACTATCAGGGCGAAGTGCCGACCTTGCAGGATTTCAGGGCGGAGCTTCTCAAGCAGGACGAGCCGGAGGCGCAGGAAATCGCCCTTGCCATCGAGCTGTTTACCAACGGCAGCTTGAACACCTTTGCGAAGCATACGAATGTGGATACCAATAACCGCCTGATCTGCTATGACATTTTAGACCTCGGCAA
>ERZ826764.3795-NODE-3795-length-11336-cov-6.565730_pt1 | contig 11336 bp, 10 predicted proteins | sample MGYA00519870_ERZ826764 | MGnify/ENA primary metagenome ERZ826764 (study PRJEB31778, sample SAMEA3449239) | human gut metagenome | biome: human gut; feature: human-associated habitat; material: faeces | place: United Kingdom | collected 2010/2012 ...
TTTCTTCAATATCCTCTTTCGGCAGTGAATTGCCGGCCATATGATACAAAACAGTGCTCAAATACGGTGTATAAATTTGGATTGCTTCATCTATTGAATTTTTTTCTCTGTTCCTGAGACGCTGCAAAAGCTCTGCTTCATCTGTCATATCAACCCAACTTTCTTTTTAATACTTTCAAAAATTAAAAGCTTTTAACCTTTACATTCTTATATATCCTGCCAGGGAACAAAAAGTTTCATTTCTTATAAAAAAAAGTATACAGAACTTGTGTTAAAATCTGTACACTCTCAATGAACTGTTCCTTTTGCATTTTATCTTCTACCCATCCATTTACCTCTGATACCTGATAAAAATAAAACCTCCAAACTGAGTAATCTTATCTTACATCAGTTTGAAGGTTTGCACGAGAATTCCTTGCTCAATCAAAACAAATCGTTTTCTAAAGTTTAGTTAAAATCCCAGAATCCAGTCCCTGTTTCAGGATCATATTTGCGGTGGATAGTTCCGCCTGTTACCGGACGAAGTTCGATTTCTGCAGTATACAGTACAGTAATTGATTTCATATGACCTGCTGCCATGCAATGTCGTTCACCATCTTTATAAGAAAATACTGCATGGGTATGATGGTAACAGGTATTATTTTCATCTGTGACCACGTTACCGTTTAAAGATACCAACTCAAGCATTCCGGAAATACGCTGTTCTTCGAAGCTGCCTGTCTCTGGGATAAAGGTCTGGATTTCTGCATCCTTACATCCTCCGATCCCGGAAAAAGTGGCTGATCTGATGTTTTCTTTTTTGCATATTTCGAGGATTGTACTGATGATCTCGTCATCACGATCCATTCTTATGTAATAGCATTCGCCGAATTTTCTGTAGTCCATTTTTTATCTCCATTTAAGTTATTGCTTTTGAATAAATATTGCTTAACAGAAATATTATATTCCTGTTCCCTGCAGATAACAATCCCAAAAAATCTCTGGCAGGGATTGCTATAGTAATGAATATTTATAGTGTATTATTATCTGTTTATCCAAGAGCTACATCCAGAATCATCATCAGAGAGAATCCTACCGCAAAGAAAAGGGTTCCGATGTTGGAGTGTTCTCCGGCAGACATTTCAGGTATAAGCTCTTCTACCACTACATAGAGCATAGCTCCGGCAGCGAAGCTTAAAAGATATGGAAGTGCCGGGACAATGAGGCCGGCAGCCAGGATTGTGAGGACTGCACCGACAGGTTCTACGATTCCGGACAGGACTCCTCCTGCAAAGGCTTTGGTTTTTCCCATTCCCTCAGAACGCAGGGGCATAGAAATAATGGCTCCCTCGGGAAAGTTTTGAATGGCAATCCCGATAGAAAGAGCCATGGCTCCCATTATAGTGATCTGGGCGTGACCTGTTAAATAGCCTGCGTATACGACTCCTACTGCCATTCCCTCCGGAATATTATGCAGAGTTACTGCAAGAACCAGCATGGTAGTTCTCTGAAGTTTGCTCTTCGGACCTTCTGCCTTGTTACTGTTCTGGTGAAGATGCGGGATCATGTGATCCAGCAAGAGCAAAAAAAGCACCCCTATCCAAAATCCCACTGCTGCCGGTACAAATGAAAGCTTCCCCAGTCCGGAAGACTGTTCAATTGCCGGGATCAGCAGACTCCATATGGAAGCTGCAACCATAACTCCTGCTGCAAAACCGGTAAGTGCCCTTTGAATCTGTTCATTCAGATTCTTCTTCATGAAAAATACGCAGGCGGCTCCTGCAGAAGTTCCAAGAAAAGGAATCAAAATTCCATAAAATACATTTATATCCATCAATTTATTCCTCCTGTTTTTATTTGTATGCAAATAAAAGAAATAGGTTCTTGTTATTTGTTTAGTTAGTTTATTCTAACTTTAATCAGTATATCAGATTTTTTGACAAATAAAAAGAGAATACAAAATTTTTTGCTATTTTGTATTCTCTGTATTTGTACAACAGAAATAAATATTCTCATGTAAACTGCATTTTGGATTAAATCCTGCGTGGCAGTAAGGGCAGCTGCCTTTTTTGTATTCCTGAAGTGTAAGTTTCCTGCCACAGTTTCCGCATAAAACAGGATAAACTTCTTCCGGTGTTGTTGCAACAAATGAATGGTCTTCCAGTTCATCGTGGCAGGAATAGCATGCGTAATATTTCCTGCATTTCGCACAAAGCAATGCAGCTATGTCAAGCTGTGTGTGATAGTGTGTACACCGTCCTGCTTTATCAAGTCCGATTCCGTGAATCTTTATGTTTTCCTGCTTTACCAGATTGTCTTCCGGCAGGCTATTCTTTAACCTGTTACTTTTATCAGTGGTTTCCTGCATTGTTGATTCCTTTTCTGATGGGAATTGCGATCAGTACTGCAAGAACTGTGATCACAATATCCTTTGGAATAAATGCTGTTAAGGAGTATACTGCGATTGCCGGGATGCTCATGGAGCCTCCCACAAAGTGCCACTGCAGACCACCGATTGTCTCAACGATCAGAAGTCCGATCAGTGCGAATACGATTGAGATTGCAAGATTCTTTGTCTTGTTCTCTGTTTTCGGACGGATTCCGCAGAGCCAGGTCATGATTGGCCATGCCCAGATGTATCCTCCTGTAACTCCTACGATGCTGCTGATTCCGCCTGAGAAGTTAGCAAAGATTGGAAGACCGATGGCTCCTAACAGAACGTAAACCAGTGTTGCTGTAGTTCCAAGCCTGGAACCAAGTACTGCGCCTACAAGTGCTACACCAAATACCTGAATGGTGATCGGTACACCGGTAGGCATTGGCAGTGAAATCTGTGATATTACTGCAAGAACTGCTGCAAACATACCAACCAGTACCATTTCTCTGGTTGTAAATTTTCTCTCTGCAGCAGGGCTTTTTGCATATGACTGACTCATAATAAGACTCTCCTCTTTCCCTGTTGATGATTGGTTTTGACTTTCTTTTTATATCATAGGCGCGGAGAATTGTCAACTTATTTATCTGAATTCAGTTTACATTTGTTTCCGATAAGTATCCGGCGATACATCTGTATAGCGTTTAAACACTCTGGAGAAATAAGTGCTATTTTCGAATCCAAGAAGTTCTGAGACTTCATAGACCATTTTTCCATCCTGAAGCATTTGTCTGGCCAGTTCTATTTTTCGGAGGTTTACATATTCTATGAAATTATAACCGATTTCTTTTTTGAACATGGTGCTGAGATAAGCTGAGGAAACTCCTGTTTCAGCAGCTGCATCTGACAGATGGATTGGTTCCGTGATATGCGCTTCTATATATTTTACTACTTTCTGCAGGATTTCAGATCTACTGCATTTGTAGGCAATCCAGAATTTTTCCATAAAAATATCATTAAATTTCAGAAACCATTTTTCTATTTCCCTGAGGCTTTCCATCATCATGATTTTCTGATAATGACAATTATCACCATCCAACTCTATTTCTTCCAGTGCGCCGTCCAATGACTGTGCAACCAGGGAATAAATTCCCAAAATATCCATAAAATTTCTTCTCAGCACATTGATACTGACATAAGGCTCCTGTCGGATCAGTCCGAAGATTCCATACAGCTCCTGTTCAACTTTTTCTCTGTCAAAACTTCGAATCTTCTCTTTTAGGGAATCCAGATATCCATGCATTCCTCGTGGACTATGACCTTCTGTTTCAATCTTCTTCTGAAAAAACACCAGTTTCTCTTCTTTATCATAATAACTGAAAAGCTGTATCTGCTCGGCCATCGCAGCAGCCCGAACAAGATCCGCAGTTTTTTCCATGCAACCTTCAAAGATTCCCATGTACAGTTCTCTGCCTGTTTTCCGCTCTGCCCTTTTCTTTAATTCCATATAAACAGATCTTTCCGGTTTTTCTTTCAGCAGGAAATATCCATACTGATTTCCCTTCTGAATCTGCAGACCTTCCCTGAGTTCGGTTTCTGCCCATTTATGGATCATTTCCATAACCCCGGACAACTCTTCTGTATCTTTCGCCAGTATACAGATTAATGTCTGATAATTACAGGTACCTGCAAAAATATCTCTGCTGTCTCTCATAATCTCTTCATAACGGATCTCACGTATTCCCTGCATATGCACCTTATTTCTTTCTTCTGTTTCTCCCAGACACTTTTCCAGAATACTTTCCAGTTCATCAGAACTCAGATTCAGTTTTCGCAGATAATCATACGCCCCCAACTTCATTGCCTTCTTTACAACATCGAATTCTTCCTGGCAGCTTACCACGATTACTCTGGTTTGCATTTCTTCTTTCTTCAAAAATTCCAGAATTTCTAGCCCGCTGACTCTGGGGATATTCAGATCAAGAAGAATGATATCCGGACGGCTGTTCCGGATCATTTCCAATGCTTCTTCTCCATCTGTTGCATCCGGCAGCAGTTCCAGATCCAGTTTCTTCCAGTCTACAAGCTGACGCAGTCCAAGTCTTGCCAGAATTTCATCCTCTACGATCAATACCTTTTTCATAGAATGTTCTTCCCTTCATCCGGATAATAATTGCTATCTTTTTATCCTATTTTATCACCTTTCTTCTGATTCTGTAATTTTTTTTGGAAGACGAACCCATATTTCGAAACCATTTCTGACCTTTTCATTATAGATCAGTCCATAAGATTCGCCGTACAACAGCTTCAGTCTGGAATTTACATTGTAAAGCCCGATCCCCGTCACAGCTCTCTGGTTCTTCTCTCCCTTCAGAAGATCTTCAATCTTCTTTTTATCCGCAGAATTTCCATTATTGAATACAGATATGACAAAATCATTCTCATACTCTATTGCAGAGACTATAATCTGCCCTGCTGGCACACCTTTTACTCCGTGCAGAATCGCATTTTCTACAATCGGCTGCATGGTAAATGCAGGGATTTCATAATAGAATAGTTCTGTTGGAATTACATTATAATACTGAAACGAACTTCCAAACCGCATCTGCATGATATCTACATATGCTTTCAGAAGTGCCGTTTCCTGTCCCACAGTAGTCATGCCGTTTTTGTTACTGTAAACTGCATGCAAAATATCTCCCAGTGCTTCCAGTGCTTTCTCCGTGTTTTCATTCCCCCCTGCACGGTCCTGTCCTTCTTTTATGGCCATGATCCTTATGGAATTAACCGTGTTAAAGATAAAATGAGGGGAAATCTGCGACATGAGCATCTCATAATGGGCTTTTTCTTTTAATCTGCTCTCTCTTTCTACTTTTTCCAGAAGCTCTTCGATCTTTTTCCCAGCCTGGTTATAGCAGGATACAAATTTGCTCATCTCCTTGAAAGAACCTCTGGGTTCCTCCAGAACTGCCATTCCATTGGGAGCTTTTTCCAGAGTCTGTGCCACTTCAACCAGAGGTCTGGCGAGCCTTCTGGAAAAATATAACATAGTACAGACCGTGAATCCGATTACCAGCAATACCATTTCCAGAATATGCTGGAGAATCTTTCTGTTTTCCTTCAGGAAAATTTCCCGTGGCACAAGATAGACCAGTTTATTGGACGCATTTTCCAATTCACCTGCTATATAGTAGAAATCATCTTCCAGGTTACCGGTAATGATCTCCTTCTCAGAAATCTCTTTTACAGACTCCTGTTCTCCCAGCTCTTTCAGCTGTTTCTGATATTTCTCATTATATCCCATCAGTATATTATTGTTTCTGTCCAGGATATAAATGGCACCGCCTTCCTCTGTCACCTTGCTTGCTGCCAGTTTTCCCCAGATGTTCGTCTCAGACAGGCGGATCAGCATAACTCCCAGATTTTTGCCGGAATAATCCAGGATCTCACGTCCCATATAGAGATATTTCTGTACGTTGTCATATATGGTCATTTCCTGAAAAATTTCCCCGATGCCGGTACTGTAGGTCGTCTTTCTTCCATTCTTCAGAACCTCCTGATACCACTGTTCTTTCTCATAATCTGTCTCTGTCCTGCTTAATGCGTAGGAACCAATCACATATCCTGTTTTCGTAAGAATGGCTACTTTTCCGTTAACGGCATTTAAGACGGAGCTCTCTACATTCGAAATATCATTGGAAAGTTCTCTTTTCGCCTGATAAATCTCGTAGGAATCCCCGTCTTGTTCTAAAGTCCGCAGGTTCTTCAGCGTATTTTTGTTTGTCATCAGCATACTGGTGGCATAATTTGTCACCTCGATCATCTGATCCGCATTGTCTCTGATCTGGGACAGCAGATTTGTTTCATTGTTAATCTTATTTTCCGTGGTAACCTTCTGAAGATAGAAATTCAGAAGCATCAAAGCCAGGCACAGCGGCAGCACCACAAAAAATCCCATATAAAATGTGAGCTGCCTCCTTATGCTCTGGTTACCCGGATTTTTACGTTTGAAACCCATACGCAAATTTCCTCTTTCTACATCTGATCTGTGTTTTATCCTTTCACTGCACCGGCAGAAAGTCCTTGTACCAGATTCTTCTGTACCAGTGCAAAGAAGATCAGGATCGGTATCAGGCTGATCACCACCGCTGACATCAGCAGTCCCCAGTCTACAGAATACTGTCCTATGAAATCCTGCATACCGACCTGAATGGTTTTCTTTGAAGTTGTATTAATAAAAATAGACGCATACATATATTCATCCCAAGATGTCATGAAACAGAACAGGGCCGTGACAAAAAGTCCCGGTTTGGCCACATGGATGATCACATGAAAGAATGATGTCAACCTACTGCATCCGTCGATCCTGGCAGCTTCCTCCAGCTCCCATGGGATGGAAATAAAAAATGCACAGGTATTCCATATGGCAAAAGGCAGGGTAAAGGAGCAGTACATCAGAATCAGTCCTGTATAACTGTCAATCAGGTTCAACTGTTTCATAATAATATAGTAAGGAATACACAACAGGATTCCCGGAAACATTCTTGTCATAAGAACCGCCATCTTGATCTTCCCGGCACCTGCGATTTTATATCTGGTAAGTCCATATGCTGCCATTACTGATAATATCATACAGATCAGTGTTGTGACCAGTGTAATAAAAATACTGTTCATAAAATATCTTACGAAATTCGACTGAAACAGTACATGTCTGAAATTGTCAAATGTGATATGCGTCGGTATGATCTGGGATGGGTCATAAATCTGTTCTTTTGTTTTCAGGGCAGTCAGCACCACGTAGATAAACGGAGTCACTGCAAGGAAAACCATGACTATTGTAAACACATAGGCGATCACATGCCTTATGGCTTCATTTCGTTGTTTTGCAAGCATATATTTTCCTCCTCCCTATTCATTCTTTCTCACTTACCATCTTCAGATAAACTCCGGAAAAAACAGCCATGAATACAAACAATACCACGGATGCAGCTGCTGCAGTTCCGAAATTATGGTCAATAAATGCTCTTCTGTATGCATAGGTGTAAATGATCTCTGTGCTGTACAGCGGTCCACCTTTGGTCATCAGCCAGATGGTGTTAAAACAGGACACAATACCGATCAGGTTCAAAATGGTTGAAATAGCCAGAGGCTCTTTAATGATCGGAAGTGTGATTTTCCAAAAACACTGCCAACGACTGGCACCATCTATTTCCGCACTCTCATACACATCCCCGGAAATTCCCTGCAGTGCAGCCAGAATAAAGATCATCTGAAAAGGAATTCCCTTCCAGATTGCTACCAGAACCACACACCAGAACGCTGATCCCACATTTCCAAGCCAGGACACAGATTCTGTAATCATTCCCAGTTTCACTGCCAGGATATTAATGATACCTACATTTGCATTGTATAAAAAAGTAAAGGTCATGGCTGCTATGGCGTGAGGAACTGCCCATGGAACCAGGATCAAGGTTCTGTATACGGATCTTCCTTTCAGCTTTTGGTTCAGTGCAAGCGCAAGAAGCATGGCTGCCACAAGCTGCACTACAAGGTTTATCACTGTCCACTTTACTGTATTTCCAATAGACTGTATGAACACTTTATCTTTAAAAATATCAATATAATTCTGCAAACCTGCAAAAGTATTAAATGCAGGATCATTGGGGCGTACAAGGTTATAATTTAAGAAACTCAGATAAATACCTCTGAAAAGAGGATACACGGAAAGCGCCAGAATCGCAATCACTGCAGGTGCCATCAGAAGATATCCCGGAAGATTTTTTCTCAGCTCCAGACCTTCTTTTCTACATATTTTGGACATGATCTTCCTCCCTTCTCAACGAAGAAGCGCTGCCGACATTTCACGCCAGCGCCTCTGTTATTATTTCATGTTTGTTTCCCGGATATTTTTACTGATAATTAGATGCAATGTTTTCATTGAGCTTCTGGGTAAGAGAAGTCAGCGCATCTTCAGCTGATGACTGTCCGTAGTCTACTTCCAGGATGGCATTGGTGATCAGTTCATCGATGGATTTCTCATTGATAACAGCAGGTCTTGCTTCTGTATACGGAAATTCCTCTGTAAAGACTTTCAGTTTGTCATTTCCTTCCAGTGCTTTGTCATAGTCGAAGTCTTTACGTGCTGAAATCTTTCCTTCTACGCCAAGAAGAGAATCTCCTTTTTCTGAATTCAGATACTGAATCAGGTCATAAGCAAGTTCCGGATTTTTGCAGTTGGTATTAATATTCCAGGTCCATCCTCCCAGTACAGTTGCTTCTGTTTTTCCTTTTACCATCGGAGCAATGCCGTAATCCAAATCCGGATTAATATTTTCTACTCCGCTGGAGCACCAGTCTCCGCCCAACAGGAAGGTTGCTTCTTTAAAAGACTCTACCAAACCGCCTTTGGAGATCAGATCACAAATATAATTCCATGCCTCTTTTCCCTCCTTATTGTCGATCACTACCTGCGGGATATCTCCACTTGTATCAATGACTGGGCATTCATTCTGATAGAAAAATGAATAAAAAGCATATGCACTCTGATAAGTAATAATACCGCCATATCCGGCTTCTTTTGCTTTATCTACTGCATCAGAAAGTTCTTCCCATGTTGTAGGAACATCGATTCCCAGTTCCTCCAGACGTTCTTTATTATAATAGAGACCCGTACAGTCCATATACCATGGCACGGAATAATATTTACCCTCAAATTTGCCGGAATTGAGTGGTCCTTCCTGATACTGCGCAGTAAGCTCATCGGCTGTGGTAATATCTTCCAGTGGATACAGAAGTCCCATTGCTGCAAGGTCAATGGCATGTCCGGAATTGTCCATCATTACAATGTCTGCTCCGCCTCCTGCCAGAGCTGCTGTCTGGAAAGATTCCTTAATATCCTGCTGGGAAGCTCCCTGCAATGTGATCTCCACCCCTGGATTCTCTTCTTCATATTGTTTGATCACTTTCGTAAGCTCTTCCCCTTTTGCTCCTGTCTCATCGATCCAGTCATTTACCATCAGAAGTGTCAATTCTCCTTCTTTCTGATCTGAAGTATCGGATGCAGCCCACACACCTGTCTGTGCGCCCAAAACCATAGCCCCTGCCAACATAACAGCTAATGCTCTTTTCTTCATTATATAGTTCCTCCTTCTCATCTTCTCATCTTCTCTCTTATATCTCTGTATTTCTGATCTGCTTTCCAATCGATTGTTCTGCTATGCACTTATTAAAACATGAAATCCCTGATTTTTGAATAACGATATTATTCTTTCTTTTTCCATCTTTTCTAAAAAAAGTAGAGCTTTCCGGAACTGGTATTATTTTTATCTTTTTGGGGTCAAACATCTAAATTATCTTTATTCTCATTTCTCTTCTCATCACGTATAATCACAAGCATAAAAGACAGATGCAGGATTCCTGACATCCTGTGGATTTTATTCCTAACTAACTTTTTACTATTTTTTCTACTATTTTTAAGGAGGGTTTTCCATCATGAAAAAACTGAATGTTGCTTTAGTAGGCTTAAGCTTCGGGCTTGAATTCGTTGCTATCTACTGTAAACATCCTGATATTGATAAGGTGTATATCGTAGATAAAAATGAGAAACTTCTGAATATTGCAAAAGAACGATACAGCATTCCTGATGAACGCTGTTTCACAGATCTGCAGGATGTACTGGATATTCCTGAAATTGATGCAGTTCATCTTGTAACACCGCCAGCAACACATGCTCCGTTTTCTGTACGCGTCTTAAATGCAGGTAAACATTGTGGCTGTACAATTCCTATGGGAATGAGCATCCAGGAATTAAATGACATCATTGCAGCCCGCAAGGCCTCCGGCAAAAATTATATGTTTATGGAAACAACGATTTTCCAGAGAGAGTTCCTCTATATCCAGGAGCTTTATAAGAAGGGCGAACTTGGACGCCTCCAGTACATGACCTGTGCACATTACCAGGATATGGAAGGATGGCCGGAATACTGGGAAGGCTTCCCGCCACTGATGCATCCGACACATGCAGTTGCTCCTTGTCTGATGCTCGCAGGCCATCTTCCAGACAAGGTTTACGCAAGAGGTTCCGGAAAAATCCGCAAAGAACTGGCTGACAAATACGGCTGCCCGTTTGCATTCGAATCCGCATTTATTTCTCTTCAGGATAGCGATGTAACTATTGAAATGGAACGTTTCCTCTACGGTGTAGCCAGAAGCTATTCCGAATGCTTCCGAGTATACGGTGAAAACGAGAGCTTCGAATGGCAGCAGCTTGCTGATGAAGATCCTGTTCTCTTTACCCGTACAGGAGAACTGGAGAAAGTGGACATTCTGGATGAAGACAGCGAAAAATCCAGTCGTGGATCAGAGATTGTGGAAAAAAGAATCCAGATCCCGGATTATGCACACCTTCTTCCGAAGGAAATCGCATCCTTCACCACCAACACAGTATATAACAATGAGAACACCCATCTCTCCTTTACCCAGGGTGGGGGTCACGGTGGTTCCCATCCACACCTTGTACATGAATTCATTCGTTCCATTCTGGAAGAACGTAAACCTGCTATTGACGACATCATGGGTGCTTACTGGACAGGTACAGGAATCTGTGCGCACGAATCCGCTATGAAGGGTGGAGAAGTTATTACAATTCCTCGTTTCGAATAACCTATATCATTTAACTTTATATCATAAATATACCAAAGGAGCTGTCTTGAAATAGACAGCCCCTTTTTTCTTTATCTTCTATTATTAATAACCTCTTTCGCCATATCTGCAAGTTCTCCGGCAGATAATTTTCCATCTATTTGCAGCAAATCATACTGGATGCCATCCTTATTCCAGTTAACGCTTTGAACCTGACTGACTTCAATCTGAGAAGCACTGTCATTGTAACTGAATATAACTTTTCCACTGGACTGGTCTTTTTTATCTTGTTCTGTCAATTCGTAATCATCTGATACCACTTTATTTATATAATGTACATAAT
>ERZ826764.3798-NODE-3798-length-11321-cov-13.906000_pt1 | contig 11321 bp, 9 predicted proteins | sample MGYA00519870_ERZ826764 | MGnify/ENA primary metagenome ERZ826764 (study PRJEB31778, sample SAMEA3449239) | human gut metagenome | biome: human gut; feature: human-associated habitat; material: faeces | place: United Kingdom | collected 2010/2012 ...
GAATTATATACTATAATCAAAATTGTATGATTATGAATTGATTGGAGCAAAGATAGATGAAGCAACAAAATAAACTGGATCCGTATAAACGTCTGATCCGATTCCTGACTGTGATGGTTCTTGTACTTGTGCTGACAGGGATGTTCATCGTTGTCTGGAAAAGATATCATAACTGGGGAATTGTATTTCCATTTTATCATAAAGGATATTGGCTGATGGGAGCATTTTACGCTTTCTTCGACTTTATCTTTATGTATCTTATGGGAGGAATGAATGTGGGGTCCCTGCGGATGAGTAATCTGTGCCTTTCCCATGGACTGGCAGCAGCGGCGGCCAATGTATGTATTTATCTGGAGACAGTGCTTCTTTCGGCAAGATTTGTAAGTGTCCTGCCATTGACATGTCTGACGTGTGTGGATATGCTGGTGATCCTGCTGTGGGTGATCTTTTCGGCAAAGCTGTTCCGGCGTCTGTTCCCGGCGAGAATTGTACTTTTGCTGTATCAGGAGTATGACCCGATGCCGTTCCGCAGGAAAGTGCGGATGAGAAGTGACCGTTATATCATTAAAGAATCATTTAATGTGGATGAGGAGTGGGACATGGTCGTAAAGAAGATTGATGATTATGATACCGTCTTTCTCTGCGATATTCATGCACCACTTCGCAACCGGCTTTTAAAATATTGTTACGCACATGGAATCAGAACGTATATCACACCAAAGATTTCCGATATCATTATCAGAAGTTCGGAAAATAACCATATGTTTGATACACCGTTATTGCTGGCAAAAAATGAAGGACTGACGTTTGACCAGCGGCTGGCAAGGTGCATTAAGAAGAAAGCGACTCTTTGATCTGTGCGGATCACTGGTCCTGACGGTACTTCTGTCGCCGGTCATGCTGGTGATCGCGATTGCCATTAAGGCATATGATGGCGGCCCAGTATTTTTTGTCCAGGATCGTTGTACGATCAACGGAAAGGTATTTAAGATCCATAAGTTCAGAAGTATGATCGAAAATGCAGAAAAGGACGGAGAAGTAATCCCGGCGACAGATGATGATGCAAGGATTACTCCGGTTGGAAAGATAATCCGCAAGACGAGGCTGGATGAACTTCCTCAGTTCTTTGATATTCTGATTGGAAATATGAGCGTGGTCGGTCCAAGACCGGAACGTGTGGAACATGTAGAAAAATACGTGGAGGAAGTACCGGAATTTACCTACAGAATGAAAGTGAAAGGTGGACTGACAGGGTATGCACAGATTTATGGAAAATACAATACTTCAGCTTATGACAAGCTGAAGCTGGATCTGTTTTATATTGAAAATTATTCATTCCTTCTGGATATCAAGCTTCTGTTTATGACTGTGAAGATCTTTTTCCAGAAAGAAGTTTCCGAGGGCGTGGATGATAATCAGAAGAACGCTCTTAAGGATTCCGAAGAAAAAAAATAAGCAACGAAACGAAATGCGTGTCAGGCTGCGGAAGATCATCCTGACGCGCATTTTGCAGATAGAGAGGACGGAGGTTGTTTTATGGAAAAGCCGTTGGTTTCCGTAGTGATGCCCGTATATAACGGGGAAAGATATATTGGAAAAGCGATCGAATCAGCACTGGGACAGGAGGTTCCGGTAGAAGTGCTGGTCATTGATGACTGTTCTGCAGACGGCACAGAGCTTGCTGTAATGAAATATATGGACAGCGGAAAGATCCGTTATATCCGAAATGAACAGAATATGGGTGCTGCCCGTTCCAGAAACCGGGGCGTAAAGGAAGCCCGGGGAAAATATATCGCATTTTTGGATGCGGATGACTGGTGGGAAAAGGGCAAGCTGGAAGCACAGGTAAAGACGATGGAGCTTACCGGATGTGATATCTGTTCTACCGGGAGAGAGCTGATGCAGCCGAATGGACACACCACAGGGAAATACATCCCGGTAAAAGAACGTATTACCTATCATGATCTTCTGAAACATAACAGCATTAACTGCTCGTCTGTGCTTCTTAAGAGAGAAGATGCCCTTGCGTTTCCGATGACTCACGATGACAGTCACGAAGACTATATTACCTGGCTGAAGATCCTTCGGAGAGGCGGTTTTGCAGTGGGGATCAATAAACCGTATCTGAAGTACCGGCTCAGCGAAGGGGGAAAATCCAGAAACAAACTGAAATCTGCCGCAATGACTTATCAGGTGTATCGTTATGTCGGATATGGACGTCTGAAAAGCCTGCTCTTTTTTATTTCCTATGCAGTTCACGGAGTATGGAAATACCGTTAAAAACAGGGATTACAGGGAAAAAAATATCGTCCTGTATAGTTTTGGAAATGGAGAATAATTGTGGCAAATATTAATTTTTTATTTCCAAATTCATAAAGGTATGTTATTATTTATTCATACTTTCATCAAAATTAAGTAAGAATCTCTGACCTGATGAAGGAACAGAGGGAATTATCAGTAAGAATATTACAAGGTGGAAACAAATGAAACAGAGAATGGAAAGTCAGGGGGTACCATATTCCTACCTGGTTGATAACATTAAAGTATTATTGATTTTTCTTGTTGTATTTAACCATCTGATCGCTTTTCAGCTGGTTAAAGTGGACGTTGTGGTGCGTTATGTATGGTATGCCATTACTATTTTTCATATGCCTGCATTTGTATTTATGTCCGGATATCTGTCCAAGAAGCCGCAGGATGTGCTGAGGAATGTGAAGAATCTTCTGATTCCTTATATTCTTGGATACAGCCTGACCTGGTATGCATATATCTGGCTCGGCAAGAGTATGGATTATGAGCTGCTTCGCCCGTCTGGCACGGTTATGTGGTATGTGCTGGCATTATTTGCATACAGACTGACTATTGAAGCACTGGGTAAGGTGCGTTTTATTGTGCCGATAAGTATTATTTTTGCGTTATGGGCAGGAACAAGACCGGAATTTACAACATATCTTTCTACTTCAAGGATTGTTGTATTTTTTCCTTTTTTTGTGGCAGGCTATCTGTGGAAGAGTGATTATACCAAGATTGTCCGTAAGTTCAAGGGAAAATGGGTTCTGGTGCCGATTTCGGGACTGCTTCTGTACGGAATCCCGAATTTTATGATCGCCAATGAAATGCCGGTTGATATCCTCAGAGGTAATCACTCTTATCAGGTATCGGGAATGGATGATGTCACTGGAATGCTGATCCGTCTTCTGATGTATCTGGTATCTTTTGTGCTGGTCCTTACTTTTCTGGCACTGATGCCGGACAGGAAGCTGCCGATCACCTTCGTGGGAAGAAATACCATGGGTATTTACTTCTTCCATTATCCGATCATGATCGTGTTAAATGGTCTGCTTCTTCTCAGCATCCCGCAGACATTGAATGTATGGGCACTGTTCGGAATTTCCTGGCTGTTTGTGCTGATTCTCGGAAGTGCGCCGGTTTCCTTCATTTACAATGGCATCCTGAAGCTTCTGACTTTTATCCTGTTTAAGAAAGAAAAACAGGTCCAGGATGAAGGACTGGAGGAAGAATACGACGAAGAAGACGACTATGAGATCATGCGTAAGAGAAAGAAAGCGATCGAAGAGCTGGCTGCAACACTGGAGGAAGAGACAGAGGATGCCGGAGATCCTCAGGAGTTTCAGGAGCTTCAGGATGCACTGGAAGAAGAGAATGACAGTGCGGAAGAGTTTTTTGATGAAGAAGATTTTTATGTGGAAGAGGACATGCTGACGGGAAAGGAAGATCAGAAAGAGAAGGACGTATAATGAAAAGAGTCATTACTTATGGTACTTTTGATCTGTTCCATCAGGGACATTATAATATTCTGAAGAGGGCAAGAGAGCTGGGAGATTATCTGATCGTGGGAGTCACCAGCGAGAGTTATGATATTGAACGCGGTAAGCTGAATGTTCAGGACAGCCTCCTGAAAAGGATTGAGAATGTCCGGAAAACAGGTTTTGCAGATGAGATCATTGTAGAGGAATATCAGGGACAGAAACTCAGCGATATCACCAAGTATAATATTGACCTTCTGGTTGTCGGATCGGACTGGCGCGGGAAGTTTGATTATCTTAAGAACTACTGCCAGGTGGTTTATCTGGAACGGACCAAGAATATTTCCAGCACCAAACTGAGAAGTGAGGGAACCATTTACCGTGTAGGCATTGTAACTGATGATGCGGAAGATAATGGAATGGTTCTGGAATCCAAATTTGTAAGCGGGCTTCATGTGGAGAGTGTTTACTCAGAGGATATTTTTGTTGCCCGGGAGTTCTGTGACAGATATGAACTGGACTCTTATGGTACAGATTACGGGGAATTCCTGAACGGTCTGGATATCATCTATATTAAATCCGGTCTGAAAAACAGGGCGGCTTATATAAGGCATGCACTGGAGCAGAATAAATATGTGATCAGTGACACGCCGATGACGCTGGCTCCGGGGGAAATGGAAGAACTGTTCGCACTTGCGAAAGAACACAGGGTAGTTCTTGTGGAAAGGCTTACCCTTGTTTATCTGCGCGCTTTTACACAGCTTGTATGGCTTACACATGGTGCGCTGGTAGGAGATGTGATCGCTGTAAAGTGTGCGGTTTCCCAGGATGATTTTGAAGGCGGCAAGACATTTAACGAGACAGTAAGCCAGGCGCTCTGTGCATGCATCAAGCTTCTTGGCAGCAATTATCTGGATGTGAATACCAATGCTGTGAAGGGAAATAACGGAGAATTTATTTATGATATGATCACTGTCCGTTATCCGAAAGCACTGGCGACCATAGAGATCGGAACAACGGTTGATGTGGAGAATGAGCTTGCGATCATCGGAACCAGAGGCCGCATTACAGTGCCCAATGACTGGTGGAATACAGGATATTTTGAAGCGAAAGTGGAAGGTCAGGAGTTTCTGAAACGATACAGCTTTAATTTCGAAGGAAACGGACTTCGTTATCTTCTTCAGGAGCTGATGATCATGATCCGTGACAGACGGACGGAGTGTACGAGATTTTTTTATGAAGAATCCGAGACGCTGGCAGAGCTTTTGAAAATTATTGATCAAAGAGGTTAACAGATGACAGAAAAACAGGAACTTCTTTTGCAGCTCTTCCGGGAGGTTGACGCAATCTGCAAAAAGCACAATCTTAGATATGTAATGGCAGGGGGAACACTGATCGGAGTTCTTCGAAATGAGGGATTTATCCCATGGGATGATGATGTAGATATCTATATGCCAAAGAGTGACTGGGATAAATTTGTAGAGATCTGCAAAACAGAAATGCCGGACAACCGGGCAATTTACTGCTCAGACGTAGACCGCACCTATACCAACAGTTTTCCGCGATATGGAAGTACAGATACCTGTTCCATCCATAAGCATCAGATCATCGGAGACGATAAAGCCGGAGAGATCATAGATGTTCTGACACTGGATCCGATCCCGGATGATGACAGGGAGTATGAGAAGTACAGAACATACATGATGATCTATACGGATCTTATCAATATCAGTATGGTAGTCGGAGCAAGATGGGAAATTTCTGCATGGAAGTATCTGTACTGGCTGTTCCGATATAAATTTTTCGGAAAAGACAGAACACTGAAAAAACTGGAAAAACTCATGTTTTCATATAAAGAGGAAGAGTGCAGCCGCTATGCCATGCGCTGGGGTGGCTGCCCGTTTCTTTTTGATAAGGATATGATGTTTCCGGTGAAATATATGGATTTTGAAGGGGAAAAGGTAATGGTTCCCCACAGGGTCAGTGATTATCTGATCTGGCATTACGGGGACGAATGGTCCTATATACCGCCTCATGGGGAAAGAGAATCCCATGAGTCTATTTATGTACCGGGAGCGAATTATCAGGAAATCCGTGATGAATATATGCCGAGGATATCCAGAGGAAGAATTCGCAGACAGATGACATTCCGTAAATTTTACTGTCTGCTTATGGCAAAAAAAGACCATAAACTGGATGTTGAGCGAAACCGGATCAGAGCAGAAGCAGCGGCGAAGGATCTTGAGGCGAGACTTCTGAGATCTGAGAGATCACTGGAAACTCTGCTGGCAGAGAAGCGCTTTGACGTGCTGAATGAGATTTTTGACAACTATTATAAGATCCAGCTCAGTGCAGAATTTATCGGCCGTGAGGATTATAACGGGATACGGCCATTTTATCATCCTACACTGATCCGTACAGAGGACGGTACTTTTCAGGCTGCCATGCTGACCCTGATCTATACAGAGCGTGTTTCCAAAGCATATCGCATGTATGAAGTACGCAGAAAAATGGATCATATTACTCCGGAAATGGAACAGACGGTGGAAGATATCCGTGCATTCCGGAAAGCTGCCAGTCTGTATGAATTTCACGAGAAGAAAGAAGCAGAAGCGATCGTAGATGACCTTCTGAAAAAATATCCGGATGCGCCTGGCTTTATAAAGTTCAAGTGCAGGTTTGTTATGGAACGCCTTGAAGAGGTGAAGGATTTTTCCGAGGCAGAAAAATTTCTGGCGTATTGTCTGAAGCATTTTCCGCAGGATGGATACTTCATCAAATATAAGGGCGATCTCCTCTGGAAAAAAGGTCTTCAGAATGAAGCCATGGAAAAGTACGCACTTGCAAGAGAAACCACCAACAATGGAATTGTGCATCTTGAGCTGGATAAGTTCCTTCAGGACAAAAAAACACAGGTCATTTCCCAGTGCAGAAAACTTCTGGAAGCACGTCATAAGTCCGAGGCATCTGTTTACATGGAACTCTGGAAAAAATTACTGCCGGAGGATACAGAAATAGACGGAGCATTTTATCTGGCAAAGGTATCTGTTGTGCGCACAAAAGCGGAGCTTGAGGAACTGGTAAAAGAGCTTTATCTGAAAATCGGTATTTCTGGTAAGATAGAAAAGAAGCCGCTTTCGGAGGAAATGCTTTACCGGGAGGCACTTACCCTGGCATGGAAACGGTTTGGATATCCGGAAGTTCTTGCTGACTGCCGTACCAGATTTCTGTGTACAGACGAAGTAAGTGATATGGAATATCTGGCAGAAGAAGTCAGAAGCTATCTGGTTCATAAGCAGTGGCAGGGAGAAACCTGGAAACTTCTTGGCGATATCCGCAGAAAGCAGGGCCAGACAAAGGAAGCTTTCGAAAATTATTTCAAAGCTCTGGAGCATATGCAGCATCCATATCTTAAGACGGAACTTGCCGGAATCTTCCTGCGAGATCTTTACAATGGCAGCAAAAGAAGTGCGTTTTTTGCAAAGAAATCCGATGTATCGGAATTTCTGGATGTCTGGCTGGATAAATACAAAAGCCAGGAAAATATTCAGGAACTTCTGAAAAAGATCATGTAGTTGTACCATACACCAAAACAATAGAAATGAGGCAGAGTGTATTGAACAGAGAACAACAGAAAGTACTGGAACTCCTTAAAGAAATAGATATCATATGCAGAAAAAACAAGATCACATATTTTCTTTCTCCGTATCTTACTCTCTGCGCAGTGACGGAACGGCCTTTTCCACTGAATCCCGAAGCTGGTGTTATATATATGAAAACCGGAGACATGGAAAGGTTCAAGAATGTTTTTGAAGAGGAACCGGTGCTGAGGAGAGCGTTGGAATCCATGGACAGTTATAAATATTTCCCCGGATTTTATCTTCGGTATACAGATAAAGACACATTGTTTTACAAGATGGATGATTACGGAAAATTTCAGTATCCCGGTATGGCAGTAAGAATACTGCCGCTGCAATGTGAATATGGTCCCAGGAGAAAATATCTCTGGAACCGTATGCGGGAAGATGGATGGAGAAGAATCCACGAAAGAAAAGAAAAGTGGAGAAATCAGAGAGCTTTTGCCTGTGTCTGTATGGTACGTCTGCTTATGCTCTGTGGAAGAGGATGGCTCGGTAAGAGGATATTTCGGGATCTGATCCATCAGCCACAGGAAGATGTACAGAATTATGTGGTGCGTTTTCTGAATAAAAATGTCTATTATCCTGCATATGTTTTTGAGGAACAGAAGGAAGTAGAGATTGAGGGAGAACATTTTTTTATACCGGTTGATGCAGAGAAATATCTTATGACTTCCTACGGAGCGAATTACCGGGATAAAGGACCTGAGAATTACCGTCAGAGTGCCATAGCTGTGTGCAGCACACTGATTCCCTGCGAAGAATTCATGCAGCAGGGAAAAGATCTGAAGAGACTTGCTTCCCGGAGAAAAAGAAGAGCACGCCGGCAGAAATTTGGTCTCAGCTACCGGGAATATTTCAACCAGTGCTGGAATTACGCAAAGCTCTGCGGTAAAAAATATACATGTGCGAGAGCATATCGAAAGAAGTTGGATTATATCCGAAACCTGCATAAGAATCAGGATTATGTGCAGCTGGAAATTGTGTTTGGCAGATATACGGATATGATGAATAAATGCCTGAAATACGATGAGATATTTGAAGCAGATCCGGAATTACTGGATATCTATATTCAGTATCTGGAAAAAACAGGCAGAGTTGGTTTTATGGAAAAGGTAAAAAAATATGTTTAAAATGAAGCTTACAGATTATGTTGTAGAATTTTTACAGAAAAAAGGGATCCGGGATTTCTTTGGATATCAGGGAACCATGATCGCACATCTGGTAGATTCCATTGAAAAGAATCCTCATACAAAAAGCCATTCCAGCTATCATGAGCAGGGAGCTGCTTTTGCGGCCTGCGGTTATGCTCAGGCGAAAGGAGCCTGCGGCTGTGCATATGCCACAAGCGGTCCCGGAGCTGCCAATCTGCTCTCCGGCGTGGCTGATGCATATTTTGATTCGCTTCCGGTGATCTTTATTACCGGACAGCTCAATACCTATGAGTATTCCGGTATTGCAGGACTTCGACAGCAGGGCTTTCAGGAGATCGATATGGTTTCCATGGCGAAGCCGGTAACCAAGTATGCCATACAGGTCCGTGACCCGAAAGATATCGTCCGGGAACTGAACCTGGCATGGCAGATCGCCAACACAGGACGGAAAGGCCCGGTTCTTATCGACCTGCCTATGAATGTACAGAGAAGTGAAGTGGAAGATCCGGTTTATGATATGAAATTTTCTGAAGAAGAGATCGATACAGCCATATATGGAAAAAATGATCCTGAGAATGGAGCCGCTTTTTACAGGGATGCTGTTGCAAAAGCAGATTCTTCTGATGCGGCAGAGGCAGCAGAGTATATTCTGGATAAGATTAAAGGTGCGAAACGTCCGGTATTTATGATCGGCCACGGAGCGAATGGCGAAACAGAAAAAATGCTTACTGATCTCGCACGCGTCCATCATATTCCTATGATCACAAGTGTACTCGCCCGTTCTGTTCTGAAATTTGATGATCCGCTGAACTTCGGATGTATCGGCGGTGCCTACGGACACCGGTATGCAAATATGATCGCCAATGCGAAAAGTGATCTCCTGCTTTGTTTTGGGATTTCGCTCTGCACACGCCAGATCGGAACGAAGGTCCATGAGTTTGCCAAGGGAGCGGAGATCGTCCGTGTGGATATCGATCCTTATAACCTTCAGAGAGAGATCCATGAGGGAAGAAAAGGGGAGAAATGTTTTTGCGTCAGCGCAGAGGATGTAGCGTGTAAACTGACAGAGCAGCAGGCGCAGATCGGCTCTTATGAGGAATGGCTGGCTGTATGCCGGAAGATCCGAAAAGAGCTGGAGCAGGTGGATGATGCAACACCGCAGCGTTATCCGAACCGCATGATCGCATATTTAAGTGACAGGCTTTTCGATACTGGAGCCGTTGCTGTGGATGTGGGACAGCATATGGTCTGGAGCTATCAGTCCTTTCACAACCGACAGGGCCAGAAGACACTTTTTTCCGGTGGACATGGCGCCATGGGATATGCACTTCCGGCAGCGATCGGTGCTTATTATGCAACAGGAAAACCGGTGGCATGTATCTGCGGAGACGGAGCATTCCAGATGAACATTCAGGAACTGCAGTGGGTGAAGCGTGAGAACATCCCGGTAAAAATGATCGTGATGAATAATGAGGCGCTGGGAATGATCCGTCATCTCCAGAGAGACTATTTTGACTGCGTGTATGCGGATACTTCCGATGGCAGCGGATTTTCTTCCTGTAATTTCTCAGACGTGGCGCAGGCTTACAAAATTCCTGCGAAGCGTATCCAGGGAGAAGATGTGGAGAAATATGCCGGTAAGTTTCTGGAACAGAACGGACCGGAGCTTCTGGAGATCATGCTGGAGCATGGAACTTACGCATACCCGAAGACCTGTCTGGGAGAGCCGATCCATAACCAGCAGCCTTATATACCGAAACCGATATTTGATGAACTGATGGAGTTATAAAATGGGAAAAATAACTGTAATCACAGGCGGAACTTCCGGAATCGGAAGGGGGATCGCCGAAAAGATCCTGGCAGAGTCAGCGAAAGAAGACAGGATCTTTGTAACATACGGACATGATGAGAAGAAGGCGGCCGCTTTTCTGGAGAGCCTTCCTGAGGAAAAAAGATCTCAGGTGATCCTGATGAAGGCAGATATGTCTTCCTATGATGAGATGATGGTTTTTGTGGAAGCGCTGAAGAAACAGGCTGACCATATTGACTGGCTGGTAAGCAACGCCGGGATCAGCACCTATGCAAAATATGAGGATTACAGCTTCGAGGAGTGGACACGGATCGTAAACACCAATCTTTCCGTACCTGTATTTATGGTAAAAGAGCTGAGATCCATGATGGTAGAGGGCGGCAGTGTGCTCTTTACCGGTTCCTATGCAGGACAGCAGGCGTATTCTTCCTCCCTTGTATATGGAGTCACCAAGGCAGCCATCCATTTCCTGACAAGATCCCTGGTAAAGGAATTTGAGCCAAAGGGCATCACAGTCAACGCCATTGCACCTGGCTTCATCGAAACTCCGTGGCACAGCGCCCGCACCCAGGAGAGCTATGACCGTATCAACCGGAAGATCGCACTCCACAGGTTTGGAACTGTGGAGGAAGTGGCGGATATGGCTTATGCAGTGCTGTCTAACGGATATATGAACGGCAGTGTGGTGGATATCCACGGTGGTTATGACTACTTTTAACCGCTTGCTTATCAGTTGAAAATGCGCAGGAAGACAGAAGAAGACATGTTGTGCCTGCACATAAGGGTCTTCTTATTACTTTCTGTACAGGGGCGACGTCCCGAAAACGAAATGCAGCGAAGCAGAATCGGGTTTGCACACTTGAGACGTCCGTACGGAATCTGTGAAATTCTTTATATTTAAGCGAAAAAGGCTTGACTTGCACACCTGCTCTGTGATAAAATTGACGAGCGA
>ERZ826764.3805-NODE-3805-length-11295-cov-3.094039_pt1 | contig 11295 bp, 10 predicted proteins | sample MGYA00519870_ERZ826764 | MGnify/ENA primary metagenome ERZ826764 (study PRJEB31778, sample SAMEA3449239) | human gut metagenome | biome: human gut; feature: human-associated habitat; material: faeces | place: United Kingdom | collected 2010/2012 ...
TGAGATGCAGCCTGGGCTATATAGGATACGCGGTCCCGCAGGAACCATAGGACGGCACGGTTGCCAGGGGCGAGGGAAACAGCCGGGGCGGCGGGCGGGGATGGGGACTCGAACCGGGGTAGGCAGTGGATAAGAAAGGAGAGGGGAAGGGAATAGAAATGGAATATACATTATTGGGGTGGGTATGGTAAGATAATATGGATAGAGTGATAGAAAGTAAGGAGGTAATTTATGGAAAAGTGGGAGCAGTTCTTACCATATAAATGTGTGTTGGAAGGGGGAACGGGGGAGATTGTGGAGAAGAGGTCTCGGTTTTTGGCGGAGGTCAGGAGGGTGGAGACGGAAGGGGAAGCGGTGGCTTTTGTTGAGGAGGTGAAGAAGAGGTATTGGGATGCTTCTCATAATTGTTCGGCTTTTGTGATTGGGAGAAGAGGAGAGCTGACGCGGTGCAGTGATGATGGGGAGCCTTCGGGGACGGCGGGGAGGCCTATGTTGGAGGTGCTGCTGGGGGAAGGGATTTGTAATGCGGCGGTGGTGGTGACGCGGTATTTTGGCGGGACGCTGTTGGGGACCGGGGGTCTGGTAAGGGCTTATGGGGCGGCGGTGAAGGCGGGGCTTGAAAACAGCAGGGTGGCTGTTATGCGGTATGGGACGCGGCTTCGGATCGGGACGGATTATTCGGATATCGGGCGTGTTCAGTATATTCTGGGGAAGCGGGGGCTTTCGCAGGAGAATGCGGAGTATACGGACCGGGTGTCGCTGGAGACTGTGGTTGCGGCAGAGGAGGAGGAGCGTCTGAAAAAAGAACTGACGGAGGCTACGGGGGGAAGGGCCGTGCTGGAAGCAGTTGACAGATACTATTTTATTGACAAAGGGTAATTGTAAAGGTATAGTGAATGAGTATTTAAAACTGGTATTAAGGTAAAAATAAATTTCCGGAAGGTGGTGGTTTTAATGAAGAGCAAAACGGCAGGAAGCAGTGATGTTCCGGTCCCCGGGCGAAGTTGCAGTCAGATAACGATTACAGGTAAGGCGGGGAAGGAGCTTTGCAGGAAAGCTGCCGGATGTGCCCGTTTGGGGGCAGATCCATGCCTGAAAGCTGTCATGACACCGCCGGAAGGAGATTGTCATGGAAGAACGCAAGGTAATAAGAGAACTGCTTGACAGCAAGCAGTATACAAGGCTTCGCCAGATGCTGTCGGAGCTTAATGATGCAGATATTGCAGCGCTGCTGGAGGAAATGGAAGAACAGGATATGCTGAAGGTTTTCCGTATTCTTCCCAAGGATCTGGCAGCGGATGTTTTTTCGTATATGGATGTGGATAATCAGCAGTTTATCATCACATCCCTGTCGGACAGAGATGCCGCTAATATTGTGGATAATCTGATGGCCGATGATGCGGCGGATCTTATGGAAGAGATGCCTGCGAATGTGGTAAAGAAAATCCTGGCAAACGCCAGTCCGGAGACAAGAAGGGATATCAATCATCTGCTTCGTTATCCGGAGGATTCCGCCGGAAGCATTATGACGGTGGAGTATGTGGATCTGAAGGAAAACCTGACTGTGGATGAGGCGATTGCCAGAATCCGTAAAATCGGGGTGGACAGTGAGACGATTAATATCTGTTATGTGCTGGACAGCCGGAGGAAGCTGGTGGGAACGGTGGCCCTGCGGTATCTGCTTCTGAGCCAGCCGGATGAAGTGATTTCTGATATCATGCATGAGAATGTTATTTCTATCAGCACCATGATGGATCAGGAGGAGGTTGCCAGGCAGTTCCAGAAATACGACTTTACGGCCATGCCGGTTGTAGATAATGAAAACAGGCTTGTGGGTATTATTACGGTAGATGATATCGTTGATATCCTGCAGGAAGAGGCCACAGAGGATATTGAAAAAATGGCGGCTATCGTGCCGAGCGATAAGCCTTATATGAAAACCGGTGTGCTTGAAACCTGGAAAAAAAGGATTCCCTGGCTGCTGCTTCTGATGGTGTCGGCCACTTTTACCGGGCGGATTATCGCCAGCTATGAATCGGCGCTGAGCGCCTGTATGGTGCTGTCAACTTTTATTCCCATGCTGATGGATACGGGCGGAAATGCGGGAAGCCAGGCCAGTGTTTCCATCATCCGCGGTATTTCCCTGGATGAGATCCGCTTCTATGATCTGCCCGGGGTAATCTGGAAGGAAGCGAGGGTGGCGCTGCTGTGCGGTGTTACGCTGTCGGCGGCTAATTTTGTGAAGCTGATGCTGTTTGACAGGGTGGCTGTCCAGGTGGCGTTTGTGATTTGCATAACCCTTGTGGTTACGGTTTTTGTGGCAAAGATCGTGGGCTGCAGCCTTCCTATGCTGGCTAAGAAAATCGGCTTCGACCCGGCGGTTATGGCGAGTCCTTTTATAACGACAATTGTGGATGCGCTGTCTCTGGTGATTTATTTCCAGATTGCCACCGTATTGCTGCAGTTTTAGCAAAAGAGGAATGGATGAAGAAGGAGGATCGGAATGAAACTGGTGTCATGGAATGTAAACGGCCTGAGAGCCTGTATGGGCAAGGGCTTTATGGATTTTTTCAAGGAAGCGGATGCGGATATTTTCTGCATTCAGGAGAGTAAGCTTCAGGAAGGGCAGATTTCCCTGGAACTGCCGGGATATCATCAGTACTGGAATTATGCGGTGAAAAAAGGGTATTCGGGGACCGCAATTTTTACGAAAGAAGAACCTCTGTCCGTTTCGTACGGATTGGGGCTCGAGGAGCATGACCAGGAGGGAAGGGTCATTACTCTGGAATTCCCGGATTTTTATATGGTGACGGTTTATACTCCTAATTCCCAGGATGGGCTGGCGAGGCTGGACTACCGGATGACCTGGGAGGAGGAGTTCCTGAAATACCTGAAGAAGCTGGAAGAGAAAAAGCCGGTGATTTTCTGCGGGGATCTGAATGTGGCCCATAAGGAAATTGATTTGAAAAATCCTAAGACCAACCGGAAAAATGCGGGTTTTACAGATGAGGAAAGAGAAAAGTTTTCCGTTCTTCTGGAGAATGGATTTATTGATACGTTCCGGTATTTTTATCCGGATTTGAAAGATGCTTATTCCTGGTGGTCCTATCGTTTCCATGCCAGGGAAAAGAATGCAGGATGGCGTATTGACTATTTCCTGGTATCCCCGCAGCTGAAGGAAAGGCTGGAGGATGCGATGATTTATAAGGATGTTTTCGGTTCGGATCATTGTCCCGTTGCTTTGATTTTAAAGGAAGCATAGCGGAAAAGGAGATAAATAGTATGATGGAAAAAAGGTTCAGATGGAGTAAAAAGGCGGGGAATGCGGCGCTTGCGGCAGGAATTTTAGCTTCTGTCCTGTTATTTGCCGGATGCGGTAAAAATGCGGCGCAGACCGCCGAAAGCATCGCTCAGACAGAGACTTCGGGCAGGGAAGACAGCCAGATGCAGCAGGAGAGCAATGAGGCGGAAAGCTCTCAGGAGGAAAGCAGTACACAGGAAAGCGTTCCTTATGATATGGAAGCCGAGGAAATTGAAATGGCGCCCACAGGCACCTATGACGGTATTATCGTGGATGCGGCAATGAACAGCATGGTGATTGACACGGCGGAAGGAAAGATGTATGCGGTGAGCTTTCCGGAGACGGAGGATGTGGTGGACACTGCGGACGGCCTGCTACTGGGCCAGGCCGTTACTGTTTCCTGTAAGGACGGCATGGCTTCCAGCGTGACGGACAGCAGCAGGAAGCCTGCGGCCGGCAGAGAAGCCCTTTCCTTTGCGGCAGATGTGCTTTTTGCCTGTAAATACAGAGACATTAATGCCCTTTCCGAGCTGGCGGGTTATCCCGTTTACATAAACCTTGGAGAAAAGGATCAGGTGGTGGAAAGCGGCGGTGATTTCCTGAAGATTCCGGCGTCCGATATCCTGACGGAGGAACGGGTGAAGGCGGTTCTTGGCACCAATCTGTTTGAACTGAAAGAACTGGACGGAGGCAAATATGTATTAGGTGCGGAGGAAGGAAAGCCCAATATTATTTTCCAGAAGGATGAAGGAAGAGACAGCGGGTTTGCGATAACAGGAATTAACTGAAATGATTAGTAAAAAACAGCCATACCCTTTCCTGCGGCAGAATGACGCCGGGGAAGAGGCGGGGCTGTTTTTTTGTATAAAAAAAGTTTCCTATGTCAGCTGCAGGTTTCGCAGGAGGCCGTTAAGGTGATTTCACGGAGAAGGGACGGAAGGGAGGCCTCAGGCTCCAGGACGGAAAGATTGCTGCCGTCGGGGAGGGAAAACGTTCCGTCGGAATTTATTTCCATAAAACAGGTTTTTCCGGAAATAATGTGATCGATTCTTTTATGGTCCGTAAAAAGCTCCATGGGAAAAACCGGATATTTAGGATGACAGCGCAGCTGATAAACGGATTCAGCCAGCTGCTCCTGGTCCGCAGGGCTGCAGCCGTTTTGGGCGAGGAGGAAAAGAAAGGGGGATTCACAGCCTTTCAATTGACTGGACAATGTTTCGTCATCGGTTTCCAGGTAATAATGGTGATTCGCCGTCAGGCAGCTTTTCTGCTTCAGGAGACTGATATTTTTCTTATAACAGGTGGAAAGCTCTGCCGAGATCAGGACATTATGGCATTCGGAGAGAATGCCTGCCGCGTCCTCATTCAGTTCCTCGTCGGGAAGGAATAAAAGAAAGGCGCTGTTTTCATATCGGCAGAACAGCTCCGCCAGTATGCCCCAATCCTCCGGAATGGTTTCCAGGCGCAAAAAATAGGTGAAGATGCCGATGCTGCGCCCCTCCCGGATCAGGCTGTCCATGTGGGAAAGAGTAAAGGAAGCCTGGGGATGGTAATGAAAAAAGATGGTCCAGGGTACCTCAAAACCATGCTCTTTTTCGTAAGCGCGGATGAGCTGTGCACCATATGTCCAGCTGGTATATCCCAGGTTGACACCGAAGCGTTTGAGGGTTTCATGGTCAATTTCTTCGGTGAGCCGGGAAAGGAGTGTATAATAAGGACAGTCATCGTCCTGAAGAAGAGTCTGGGACAATTCAAAGAAGCTTTTCTGGAAACGTCCCCTGGCAAACTGATTCCCCAGATCAGCCAGCTTCCGGACGCTCCGCTTGGGATCCTCCTGCATTTCCTTGATACCGCGGTTAACAGCCGCTTCTATAAGAGAATAGGTTACTTTTTCTGTTTTCAGTGATATCACTTCCTGTTTTTATTTTTATTGATTTATATACTTCTGGTTCTTTTGTTAATTGTATCATACTTGCCGGTAATTGTAACTAAAAGAGACATTTTTGTCAATCTGTCTGAAAATGGGACATTATTTTTATTTGTCCCAAATAGGGACACAGACAAAAGAGTGTCCAATGACAGAGAGCTTTCTTACAATTAAAATATAGATAACAATTACAAAGGAAACAGGCGGGGCTATTGTCCGCAGAACGGAGGAAGTTATGGAATTTGCACATCAGGCGGAACGGAAAGCATTCAGCGTAGCTATTGACGGGGCTTTAAAACATGTAAAAAAGGATCGGGAAAAAAGTTTTCTCCAGCTGATTGATTTGGCTGAAAAATTTATGGACGGTGATAAATTACAGAAGGAGGATTATGACAAGGCCAGGGAGCTTGTAAAGAATTCTGACGGAAAGTGGATGAAATATGCGGATCGTATATTAAATGAAGTGGATCCTCATGTGGTAAAAATGACGGCACTGAATCTGGGGTTTGAAGCATTCTTTTATGGAACGAAAAGAATAAATCAGATGAGGAAAATACATAATTGTAATATCCCCTGGCTGCTGCTGGTAGATCCCACCAGTGCATGCAACCTTCACTGTACCGGCTGCTGGGCAGCTGAATATGGAAACAGGATGAACTTAAGCTATGAAGAGCTGGACAGCATTATCACGCAGGGGAAGGAGCTGGGAGTATATCTGTATATGTATACCGGCGGCGAACCTCTTGTGCGCAAGGATGATATTATCCGTCTGTGCGAGAAGCATGATGACTGTGAATTCCATGCTTTTACCAATGGTACCCTGGTGGACGATGCTTTCTGCGAGGAAATGAGACGGGTGGGTAATCTGTCGTTGTCCATCAGTCTGGAGGGCTTTGAAAATGCGAATGACGGAAGAAGAGGAGACGGCTGCTTCGAACGGGTTATGGAAGCCATGGATCGGCTGAAAGCACACGGACTGGTATTCGGGACTTCTATTTGTTACACCAGAAATAATGTGGAAGCGGTCACCAGTGATGAATTCCTGGATATGATCATTGAAAAAGGTGCCAGATTCAGCTGGTATTTCCATTATATGCCCGTAGGCAATGATGCATCTACCGAATTGCTCTTAGATCCGGACCAGAGAGAATATATGTATCACCGTATTCGTGAAATCCGTGCCATGAAGGGCGGAAAACCTATCTTTGCCTTCGATTTCCAGAACGATGGAGAATATGTGGGCGGATGTATCGCAGGCGGCAGAAACTACTGCCATATCAATCCAAACGGCGATGTGGAGCCCTGTGTATTCATCCATTATTCCGGTGCCAATATCAAGGAAGTAGATCTGCTGACTGCGTTGAAGCAGCCACTGTTTATGGCATACCGTGTGAACCAGCCTTTCAACTGCAATCACTTAAAGCCCTGCCCGATGCTGGAAAATCCGGAAATCTTACAGCGTATGGTGCATGAGACCGGAGCACATTCCACTGATTTACAGTCACCGGAGTCTGTGGAGCATCTGTGCGGAAAGTGCGCAGAATACGCGAAAAACTGGGATGAACGGGCCCAGAAACTGTGGAATAAATAATAGTTCTTTTACAAAAGTTTATACTTAGTTAATTGCTTTTTGCCTTTCGGCATACCATAATGTAGGTAACATTCAGAGGAGACTTCGCGAAGGAGACTCTGAAAGATTTGGATAATGTGTCCCCTGTATGGTGGCGGACGAAAGGTGGTACTTCATGAAAGAGAAGTTACAGCGTTTCATGTGGGGGCGTTATGGCAACGACCGCTTCAATCAGTTTTTGATGATTGTGGCTCTGGTCTGCCTGGCGCTCTCTTTTTTTGGTCTGAGAATATTTTATGTGCTGGCTCTGGCCCTGTTAGTCTATGCGTATTACCGGATGTTTTCTAAAGATCTGAGTAAGAGGAGTGCCGAGAACCAGTGGTATCTGAAGAAAGAAATGAAGGTTCGCGGATGGTGGCAGCGAAAGAAAAAGGCTATTGCCGGTCGTAAGGAGTACAAGATCTATAAATGCCCGAAATGCGGACAGAAGATTCGGGTACCCAGACATAAGGGGAAGATCGCAATCCGGTGCAGAAAATGCGGTGAAGAATTTATCCGCAAGACCTGACGGGAAAATCCTGTGGCAGGATCACGGGAAATGAAAATTGGAATACAGAAATATAGGAAAGGGTGGTGAGCCAGATGTTCGGATATATTGTGATCAATCAGTCGGAAATGAAATTTAAGGAGTATGATGTTTATCGATCCTATTATTGCGGATTGTGTCAGAGCCTGAAGGAACGTTACGGTGTCCTGGGGCAGCTTTCTCTGAATTACGATATGACTTTTATCCTGATGCTGCTCACCGGCTTATATGAACCGGAGGAGCAGGAGGCCCAGTGCAGATGTGTGGCCCATCCTTTGGAAAAACATCCCACAAGAAGAAATCTGTTTACGGATTATGTGGCAGATATGACGGTACTTTTTTCCTGCTATAAAGCGGAGGACGACTGGGAGGACGAGCATAGTCTGAAGGGACTGGTGTACAGTTATCTGTTGGGAAGAAAATTCCGTAAAAAACCGTTATTATATCAGGAAAAAGTAAGAACTATCTCACTGGCCATGCAGGATTTTGCGGATGCGGAAAAGCAGGGCAATGCGGACATTGATACCATGGCGGGATTGTTTGGCAGAGTCATGGCACAGATTGTATCCTGTCGTGAGGATGAGTGGAAGGACAATCTGGAGAGACTTGGATTTTTCCTGGGAAAATTCATTTATCTGTTGGATGCCTATGAGGATATCGAGCAGGATCTCAAAAAAGGAACCTATAATCCGTTAAAGAAACGGTATGAGGAACCGGGCTTTGAGGAGGAATGCCGGCAGATCCTGACCATGATGATGTCGGAGTGCTGTAAGGAGTTCGAACAGCTTCCTATTTTACAGAATGTGGATATTCTGCGGAATATTCTGTATTCCGGTGTATGGTGCCGTTATGAGATCGTGCGGAAGAAACGGATGAAAGACAGTGCAAAAGAGGTAACGGGAAATGACTTATGATCCATACAGTGTTCTGGGAGTGAGCAGAGATGCCTCCGAGGAAGAAATAAAAAAAGCATATAAGGCACTGAGCCGGAAATACCATCCCGATGCCAATATCAACAATCCCAAAAAGGATCAGGCGGAAGAAAAGTTCAAGGAGATCCAGGCAGCCTACCAGCAGATCATGAAGGAGCGGACCGAAGGCTACAGTTACGGTGGCGGATATGGCAGGCAGACCTATGGTGGTAGCGGAAGCGGCTACGGTGGAAGCCAGGGATATGGCGGCTACGGTCAGGGATTTGGAGACTTCTGGCAGCAGGCAGGCTGGCAACAGCAGACTTCTGGCTATGAAGAAGAGCCCAGACTGCGGGCAGCCGGTAATTATCTCAGAAACGGCTATTACAGAGAGGCCAGAAATACGTTGGACGGCATGGGAGAGCATGAGAAGACGGCCAGATGGTATTACTACAGTGCCATGGCACACATGGGCCTTGGAAATAATGTAGCGGCGCTGGAACATGCAAACAAGGCGGTGGCGCTGGATCCCCAGAATATGGAATACCAGATGCTCCTGCAGAGACTACAGAGCGGGGGACAGTGGTATGAGAGCAGACAGGCAGCCTATGGCTATCCCCATGTGGGTGGCAACGACCTGTGCCTGAAAATTTGTCTGGCCAATCTGTTCTGCAACCTTTGCTGTGGCGGTGGCGGTTTATGCTTCGGCGGTTATGGTGGAAGAGGAATGTTTTAAAAAAGATACTTGCTTTTTCCATGTATCCTCACTATAATATTAGATACAAGATGTAGATACGAAATTACTTGAAAAACACAAAATCTAGTGAGACACTATGATTTGCAGAAAAAGTCGTGTCGGGAACTTGCTTCCGATGCGGCTTTTCTTTCGGCTTATGCAGGAATTCGTATCTTATGGGAATGATATAAAGTGAGGGAAACAGCAATGAAGATTCAGAAGAGAGACGGCAGAGTAGTGCCTTATGAAGAGGAGAAGATCCGGGAAGCGATCCATAAGGCCAATAACGAAGTGGAGGAACGGTATCGTGCCAGCGAAGGACTGATTGAAGAGATTCTGGAGGATGTGCAGCAGGAGGGCAAGCAGACCCAGACCGTAGAGCATATCCAGGATATGATCGAAGAGCATCTGGTAGAGCATAATAAGTATACCCTGGCCAAGAAATATATTGTATACCGTTACCAGAGAAGTCTGCTCAGAAAGTCCAATACTACGGATGAATCTATTTTAAAACTGATCCGGAATGAGAATAAGGAGCTGGCGGAGGAAAATTCCAACAAGAATACTCGTCTGGCTTCCACTCAGAGAGACTATATTGCGGGCGAAGTGTCCCGTGATGTTACCAGACGTCTGCTTTTGCCGGAGCATATTGCCATGGCGCACGACAACGGTGTGTTGCATTTCCATGATGCGGATTATTTCATCCAGCCGATCTTCAACTGTTGTCTGATCAATATCAAGGACATGCTGGACAACGGCACTTCCATCAACGGCAAGATGATCGAGTCTCCCAAGAGCTTTCAGGTGGCATGTACCGTGACCACCCAGATCATTGCGGCAGTGGCCAGCAACCAGTACGGCGGCCAGAGCGTCAATATCAAGCATCTGGGGAAATATCTGCGTAAGAGTAAGGAAAAATTTGCAAAACAGCTGGAGGAAGAATTCGGGGATACTCTGGATCAGGCAGCCAAGGACAAGATCGTGCAGATGCGCCTGCATGACGAACTGAAATCCGGTGTGCAGACCATCCAGTATCAGATCAATACTCTGATGACCACCAACGGACAGTCTCCTTTTGTCACACTTTTCCTGCATATCGATGAGAATGACGAATATGTGGAAGAGACCGTGCAGATCATCATGGAGATTCTGCGTCAGCGGATCGAGGGGACCAAGAATGAGAAGGGCGTCTATGTGACTCCTGCTTTCCCGAAGCTGGTCTATGTATTGGATGAAAACAACTGCTTAAAGGGCGGAAAATATGACTATGTGACCAAACTGGCCGCACAGTGCTCTGCCAAGAGAATGTATCCCGACTATATCTCCGCAAAGAAGATGCGCGAGAATTACGAGGGAAATGTATTTTCCTGCATGGGCTGTCGTTCTTTTCTGTCTCCCTGGAAGGATGAAAACGGAGAGTACAAGTGGGAAGGACGCTTCAATCAGGGCGTTGTCAGCATCAATCTTCCGCAGATCGGTATTCTGGCAAAAGGAAATGAAGAGAAATTCTGGAAACTGCTGGACGAGCGTCTGGAACTGTGTTATGAAGCATTGATGTGCCGTCACAAGGCACTGGAAGGTGTGGTATCCGATGTGAGCCCCATCCACTGGCAATACGGAGCCATCGCCCGTCTGAAGAAGGGCGAGACCATCGACAAATACTTGCACAATGGTTATTCCACCATGTCTCTGGGATATATCGGACTGTATGAGACCACGTATCTGATGAAAGGATGCAGCCAGACCGTGGAACCCGGCAAGGAATTCGCCCTGCGTGTCATGGATTATATGAAGGATCGCTGCGCAAAATGGAAAGAGGAGACCGGTATTGCATTCAGCCTCTACGGAACTCCTGCTGAGACACTGTGTTATCGTTTCGCAAGGATCGACCGGGAAAAATACGGTGATATTTCCAATGTCACCGATAAGGGATATTACACAAATTCCTATCATGTGGATGTCCGGGAGAAGATCGACGCTTTCACCAAGTTCAAGATCGAGAGTGAGTTCCAGAATAAGTCGTTGGGCGGAGCTATCTCTTACGTGGAAGTACCGAACCTGACCAATAATGTGGAAGCCATCGAGGAAGTCATCCGTTTTATTTACGATAATATCCAGTACGGTGAGTTCAACACCAAATCCGATTATTGCCACGTCTGTGGCTATGACGGTGAGATCATGATCAATGATAATATGGAATGGGAGTGCCCTCAGTGTCACAACAAGGATCATGCGAAAATGAATGTCACCAGAAGAACCTGCGG
>ERZ826764.3806-NODE-3806-length-11291-cov-3.323959_pt1 | contig 11291 bp, 9 predicted proteins | sample MGYA00519870_ERZ826764 | MGnify/ENA primary metagenome ERZ826764 (study PRJEB31778, sample SAMEA3449239) | human gut metagenome | biome: human gut; feature: human-associated habitat; material: faeces | place: United Kingdom | collected 2010/2012 ...
TGGCTGATGGCCGTTGGGTACATATTTTTCAGTCCCTGGAAATAGCCGCGGATGGCCGAAGAAATGCAGATGAGGAACAGCGTGGGCGAAATGACCCGCATCGCCAGCGCCGCTTCGCGGTGCTCGGAAAAATTGCCGATGGCCTCCGCGCCGAAGAAGAGCAGCAGCGAGCAGAACAGGCCGATCAGGCCGAACATGGTCACGCTCAGGCGGTAAACCCTTCGGATCTCGCGCGGACGGCCGCGTTCATTCGCGGAAGCGACCAGCCGCGAGATGGCGACCGGCAGCCCGGCGGTAGAGAGCATGAACAGCATCGCGTAGATGGAATAGGCGGCGTTGAAGATGCCCATATTCACGCCGAGAATATATGTCATCGGGATCTTGAACAATACGCCGATGATCTTGACGACAAAGTTGGAGAGCGAAATGATCAGCGCTTCAACGATAAAACTTTTTTCGGCCGTCGCCCTTCCTGTGTTCTGCATCCTTTGCTTCCTTTATCTCTTCAAAAATTCCCAGAGCAGCGAATTCTCGGGCACCAGTCCGATGTCGATCTGCTCAACACCCGCAAGCTGGCCGAGGATTGCGTCGGCCATCGGGCGGTAAACGCTGTTCTGCGGCAGCAGCGAAAGAATCTCTCGCGCGTCGTTTACAAAGCAGCTTTTTTCATAGTGAAAATAGGTGTTTATTTTCAAGTCCGCCGTTTCGGCAAACGGTTCGATGTTCTCAACCTCGCCCTTTTTCACGCTTTCCCACATCGAAAACGTCACTTCGGCGGAAGCGTCACGGTAATGGAAATCGCGAACCAGCCGGCGCAGCAGCCGCGGTTCGCTGACACGGGTGGAATACGCGTACAGATAGATTTTATAAAGTTCCTTTTCATCGATAAAACGCTCATACACGACGGGATTAAGCGCGTGCAGCCCTTCGATGACAGCCACATCGCCCGCTCCGAGCGTAAGCGGCACATAGTCGTCGGCACGCCTTTTCTGCATAAAATCAAACCGCGGGATCAGCGCCTCGCGGCCGGCGACGAGCCGTTCCAGACATTCGTGCAGATACGCAAGATCAATGCTTTCAATTCCCTCGAGGTCGCGTACCCCGTTTTCGTCCAGAGGCACATCGTCCGGATTTTTATAAAAGTCGTCGATCGAAACGGTGTGACAGCGGCGGCCGGCGTCACGGATATACTGCGACAGCTTTTTCGTGGTAGTCGTCTTCCCCGCGCATGAGCCGCCGGTGATCAGCACAAGCTTGGCGCCGCCCTCAATAACGGTTTTTGCCGCATCCAGCAGCGCCCGCTCATAACCGCTTTCTTCTCTTGCAATTTTTTCGGTCATATTCATCGTTCAAAAATATCTCCCATAGAATTTCCGCACCTCGTCCGTCCGCAGACCGCAGTTCGGGCCGAGATACTCAAACGGATACTTGGGGTGCGCGAGCCGTTCAATGACCTGCTTATCAGGCGAAACCAGCTTGGTAATCGCGCCGGCGCCGCAGGCAAACACGCTCGCGTACTCCTCCATCATCAGTATATTATAGATCCCCTCCGCTCCGATTATAGAATAACCGGTATTTTCCGCGTTGCCGACAGTATTTTTCTGACGGTAAAAATAATAGGGCGCGTACCCTTCGCCGCAAAGGCGTTTGTATGCGTAATCAACACACGCACGGGCAAATATGCCCTCCGCGTCATAAACCGATTCATCCGAAAAGCGGATCGGTGACGCATTCTTGATGCTGAGGGTGTGGACGGTAATGTTCTCAAATCCGCTCTCGAGCACGTCGGACAGGCTTCGGTCAAAGCTCTCCTGTGTATCGCCGGGCAATCCGGCGATCAGGTCGGCGTTCAGGCAGCCAAAGCCGACGCGGTGCGCCGTCTCGACCGCACGGAAAAAGTCTGCGGCGGTATGTCGGCGGCCGATGCGCGCGAGCACGGCGTCCGAGGTGGACTGCGGATTGATGCTCACACGGTTGACGCCGCAGCGCTTGGCAACGGCGAGCTTTTCGCCCGTCGTCGTATCGGGGCGGCCGGACTCATAGGTAAATTCGGACACATCGAACCGTTCGGCACAGGCGCCGAGGACGGCGAAAAGGCGTTCGGTCTGCGCATTGTCGAGAATGGACGGTGTGCCGCCGCCTATGTAGATGGCGGATAGCCGCAGGCCGAGCGAAGCGATCAGTTCGGCCGTATCGCGGATGTCGGCAAGCAGCTTCTCCAGATAATCGGGAATGAGGGCAAAAAGCTTTTTATTGCTGTATGAAACGAACGAGCAGTACGCGCAGCGCGTGGGGCAGAACGGGATGGAAACATACAGCCCGCAGCAATCGGCAGTGACGCCCGCCAGCAGCGCGTTCTCACGCGCGGCGGTACGCATCGTCAGCTCGGTCTTGCCGGGCGAGACGAGGTAGTCATCGGAAAACAGCCTGCGCACGCGATCCTCAGTATTGCCGAGCGCAAGGAAATGGCGGGCGCGCTTAGCGGGCCGGAGGCCGGTGATGCAGCCCCAGGGCGGCCGGAAGCCGAACAGCTTTTCACCCGCATCCAAAAATGCGCGGCCGGCAGTAATCTGCGCTTCATCCTCCTGAGAAAGCAAGACCGCAAAGTCATAGCCGGAGGAAGAAAAAACGCCGTCGGCCGTCTTCCCATCCACGCATAGGCGAACGGTGCAGCAGAAATCGCCCGGCGTTCCGATGAACGCGATGCGGGCTTCGGGCGCATCCGCCGGAGGGACGGCCGGAAATTTTTCACCGGGAAAGTAAAGCAGACAAAGCGTCTGGAAATAATAATCGTTGAGGAATCCGGTGCTGTTGTCGATGACAAGTCTCATAACTGCGCGGTATCGAAAAAGAGCGTTACCGGTCCGTCATTGCAGGCATCGATCCGCATATCAGCGCCGAACACGCCGCAGGCGACCGGCAGGGTCTTTTCCAGCTCCTTTACAAGTGCTTCATAATAGGGTTTGGCCTTCTCCGGCCGGGCCGCGGTCAGAAATTCGGGGCGGCGGCCGTGCCGGACCGAGCCGTAGAGCGTAAAATTGGAAATCACCAGCAGACCGCCGCCGACATCGGCGGCAGAACGGGACATTTTGCCGTTCTCATCCTCAAAAACACGCAGCCCTGCCAGTTTTTCAGCGCATTTTGCGATATCGCGTTCGGTATCCTCGATGCCGACGCCGACAAAGACGAGCAGTCCGACGCCGATTTCGCCTGTAACAGCGCCGTTCACAGTACAGCGCGCGCTCTTTACGCGCTGAATGACGGCCCTCATCGTCCGGCCCGCGTCACGTCGCGGACGTCGGGCAATTTTTTGAGCGCGCCGATGATGTTCTTCAAATGCTCTATGCTGCTGCACTTCAGGCCGACAATCAGCAGCATGCTGTCACCGTTCTCCCGGGTCGTGACCGAATTGAGCGTGACCTTCAAATCGGCAAGGCAAACGGTGACGTCGGCAATAATCTTGGGCGAATACCGGGCGTAAATATGCAGCACGGCTTCAAAATTGCCGTAATACTGGCGGTCAGGCTTCTGTGCCCACGAGGCGACGATCCAGCGGTCCTTATCCTCGGGCTTACGCAGCCCGGCAACGGCGTTGGGACAATCATATTTATGGATGGAAACACCGAAGCCCTTTGTAATAAAGCCGATGATCGGATCACCCGGCAGCGGGTTACAGCACTTGGCGAATTTGACGTCGCAGCCTTCGAGTCCGTCAAGGATAACCGACTGCGAGCGGTCCTCGGCCTTACGGTCGGGCCGGACCGTCTTTTCGGGCTGCTTGGCGGCGGCCTCAGAAGGATTGACGACACGGGTGAACTCGTCACGCAGCTTTGTCGTCAGCTTGGATACGGAAAGGCCGCCGTAGCCGATGTTGTTGTAAAAATCCTCCACCTCAAGCGAAAGACGGGCAGCGACATTGCGGACAATCTCTTCCTTCTGCGCTTCGGTATAATTACGCCCGAAGCGGCGCAGCTCGCGGTCGACCTCGGTCTTGCCGACCTGAATATTCTCCTGCCGCATTTCACGCTTGAAATACTGGCGGATCTTGTTGCGCGCCTCACCCGAGCGGACGATCTTGAGCCAATCGCGGCTCGGCCCCTTGGAAGCAGCGGAGGTAAGCACTTCGACGATCTGGCCGGTCTGGAGCTTATAATCGATGGGGACGATATTGCCGTTGACCTTAGCACCGACCATTTTATTGCCGACGGCGGAATGGATCGCATATGCAAAGTCAATCGGCGTGGCGCCGTTCGGCAGCGAAACGACGTCGCCTTTAGGAGTAAAAACGAAGGTTTCATCTTCGAACAGATCGATTTTCAGCGGACGGACGAATTCGTCGAGGTCGTCTCCGTCCTTCTCGGTCTCCAGCAGCGTACGGATCCACTGGAGCTTGCGGTCAACCACTTCGCTGACCTGCTCGCCGGACTTGTATTTCCAATGTGCGGCAAGCCCGTATTCGGCGTCACGGTGCATTTCCCAAGTGCGAATCTGCACCTCAAAGGGAATGCCCTCGCGCCCGATGACAGTAGTATGCAGGGAGCGGTAGAGGTTGGGCTTGGGCGTAGAGATGTAATCCTTGAAACGGCCGGGCATCGAATTGAACTGCTCGTGGATGACGCCGAGCGCCGCATAGCAGTCCAGCTCGGTATCGACGATAACGCGGATAGCGTAAAAGTCGTAAATCTCATCGAAGCTCTTGGATTGGTTATAAATTTTACGGTACATCGAGTAAATCGACTTGACGCGCCCCTCGATGGTATAATGGATGCCGTAGCTGTCCAGCCGCTCAGCGACCTTGTTCTGCGCGTTCTGCAGGAAGTCCTTGTTCTCTCCGTAGCGCTTTTCAATGTCCTTCCGCACCTCCTCATATCCTACAGGGTCAAGGTAACGGAGCGCAAGCTGCTCAAGCTCGGTTTTAATCTTCTGGATACCGAGTCGATGCGCGAGCGGCGCATACACATGCATCGTCTCCAGCGCAATGGAACGCTGCTTTTCCTCGGAGCGGTAGTTGAGCGTGCGCATATTGTGCAGGCGGTCGGCAAGCTTGATGAAAATCACACGCAGGTCCTTGCTCATAGCTAGGAACATTTTGCGCAGATTTTCGATGCTCTCCTCCTGCTTGGTTTCGAAGGGGATCCGAACAAGCTTGGTCACGCCGTCGACGATTTCCGCGACGTCGCGGCCGAATTCGCGGCGGATCATAGCGAGGTTATCGTCGCCGGGACAATCCTCCACAACGTCGTGGAGGAAGGCAGCGCAGATGGAATCGGTGTCCAATTGCAGATCGGCCACAATTTCCGCAACAGCGATCGGATGGATGATATACGGCTCACCCGAGCGGCGCATCTGCCCGCGATGGTATTCCTCGGCCACCGCATAGGCTTTTTTCACTTTTTCAAGGTCATACCCGCCGGTTTGCGACAGCCGGTTCAGCAGTGCGTCGATGTTGGGTGCGCTCTGCGGCTGCGGGGTCGGGCTTTGCAATTGTTCTTCCATATCCGTCACGCGTGTTCCTTCAGCTTTTTGAGTATGTTTGAATCATCCAGATTTATTTTGCCCGAAAACGGCAGAATCATCAGCTCGGCAAGGTCGTAGCCCTTGAGATAATTGCAGTCGGCCAGACCGCTTTCCTCAAGGACATCGAGAATGATGCGCAGCTTGCAGAGACCGACAGGACGGTTTTCCGTACTGCGGAGCTGCTTCTGCATATAGCGCAGCGACAGCCGCTTCTTGCCGCCGCTGAGCTCGTGCTTGAGGAAACGGAACACCGCGCGGAAATCGCCCAGTGTGGGCATAATCACTCCCGCATCCTCGATCGCGCCGCTTTTGGCAAGTGCATAAAGCCTCAGCTCATGCTCTATGGTATCGCGCACGGCCTTTGCGGGACGCGCGGCCTTCAGGATGAGCTGGGCCGAAGCATTGCCGTTGTATTCATTGACGTCAAGCGTAAAGATCAGGTCGCATTTTTCGCCGGGGAATACCGGAAATTCACTCGGCGACATCCCGAAAAAGACCGCATTTGCGGTGCGGCGGCCATCGGTCACCCGCAGGCGAATATGACGGCCGTCCGAAAGCGGGGTCATATCGGCGAGCGTAACCTCCTCAAGCAGGAATGTCGGTATGGGATTTTGCAGGCCGAACGGCTCCAGCAGGCGCAATTCCTCGGCGGTCTGAAGATCAAGCTCCTCAAAATGCGCGCGGCAGTCCGCTTCAATGGGCGGCGTACGTTCAACGGTGTGAAGCATTTCTCCGACGTAATCGCAGAAACGCTTTCGAAACGCATCCAGCTTTCCGCGCTCGACCGACAGGCCGGCGGCAAGTTCATGGCCGCCGTATTCGATCAGCAGGTCGCCGCAATGCGCAAGCGCATCCATCAGGCTCAGACCTCTGATGCTGCGGCCGGAGCCTTTTGCCACATCCCCGTCAAAAGAGAAGAGAATGGAAGGCAGGCTGTACTTTTCGGTGATCTTCGAGGCGACAATACCGATGACGCCCTGATGCCAACAATCATTCGCCAATACAAATGCCGGGGAATCCTTGCCGTAAACGCGGATCTGCTCCTCAGCCTGCTCATAGATTTGCTGCTCGGTCTGTTGGCGGACCTTATTCACCGCACAAAGCTCGGCGGCGATGGCATCAGCCTGCGAGGCATCTCGGCAGAGCAGAAGCTCAACGGCGCACGAAGCGTTGGCGATGCGGCCTGCTGCATTTATCCGCGGCGCGAGGACATAGCCGACGGTACTGCTGGTGATGCGCTTCTGTATACCGCCCGGCTTAAGCACACCGGCATGCTCCATCAGCGCGCGCAGGCCGACATTGTCCGTCCGACGAAGGCGTTCGAGTCCGATGCTGGCAATCAGCCGGTTTTCATCGGTCAGCGGCATCACATCGGCGATCGTACCAATGGCGACAAGATCGGCAAAACACTCACAAACCGACTCGGCGTTCCCCTCGAGCGCGCAGAGCAGCTTAAATACCACCCCTACGCCTGCAAGCTGACGGAAGGGATAAGCGCTGTCCGGACGATGCGGATTGATAACAGCGGCAGCCTGCGGCAGGACAGGCCGGCAGCTATGGTGATCGGTTATAATCAGTTCCACTCCAAGCGAGCGCGCGAATTCGGTCTCTTCGGCAGCGGTGATGCCGGTATCAACGGTGATGATGAGGTCAACTTCCGGTGCAAGCCGTTCGATGGCGGCACGGCTTAGACCGTAGCCCTCGGAAAGCCGGTCAGGGATAAAGTAGGAGCACCGCGCGCCGCGCGCAGCAAGATAGGTATACAGCACGGTCGTAGAGGTGACGCCGTCCACATCGTAATCACCGTAAATGCAGATATGCTCCTTCTGTTCAATCGCCTGTTCAATGCGGGCGACCGCTTTATCCATATCCGCCAGCAGGAACGGGTCGTAGAAGTGCAGGCCGCTCTTGCGAATAAACGACGAAGCTGCCGCGGGATTCGTATAGCCGCGTGCGGCCAGCACCCGCGCAGTCAGCGGGCGGAGGCCAAGCGAAGCGATCAGTTCATGCTCGGCACATCCGTCATGCTCCTTAACCAGCCATTTATTCGAAAACAAGCGCTTCACCCTTCTTTCTTTGCCGGCTCATTCGTCGACCTGAATATGCAGCGAATAGCTGCCGAACGCGTATACGCTCTGTGTGCTGCGGAGGATGACAATCTCCGCCGGCAAATAGTATTCGCCGCTGCCGTCCGGCTGAAATTCCGCAAAATCGATGACGATGTCAAAATAATCCATCGTATAATAGCGCAGGGCATCGACCAGCCCCTTGAAGGAGACGTTGATCGTTTCGTCAAGCACGGTGAAGTCCAGTCCGTCGGGCAGATTCTTGAGCACAAAGCGCGAGGACGGGACGGCAAACGTCCGCGTGGCAATGTCCAAAAAGCGGAAGGAGATTTCGACGTCGGTCTCACCGGACACGTTTTCGATACCGGGCGGCATCACAATGCGTTCGTATTTGATGCCCTCCTTGCCAAGCGCGGTTTCATCCATCTCAATGCGGATTTCGCTGAGCGCATCAATGCTTTCAGCCGTACCGCGGACGCGGACAGTCTCCACGGACAGCTCAATGAGGGCATTGTCCGCGCTCATCATCCCGCCGATAAAGTACACCTTCAGCGGCACGTCCTTTTCCTTATAAGCGGGCACACGGAGCTCAACGTTGCGGTCGATAAGATTCACATACGGATTGTTGACTTTTTCACCATTCTCATAATACAGCTCGACCTCAGCAACCGCAGTGACCGAAGAACTGACCGTCCCGAGCGCAACGGACGCGTACGCGCGCGAAATGGCGTTGATCTCCCCCTCCGGGCCTTCGACAGTGACGGTTTTGGGTGTATAGACCGGCTGGCCGAGCAGCAGGCCGTCCGTCAGCACATAATCAGTCAGTTCGACATCCAGCTCGATCTCAGCGGTGACGCTGCGGTCAACGTAAATATACACGGTATCGGTTGAAAGCGAAGCAAGACGGATGCCGTTGGGCAGGTCAACCTGGATGCGGACGGGCACGCGGCCGTTTTCCGACAGGGACGAAATATCGATATATGCGTTGATGTCATCGCTGGAGAGACGGTTGACGTCTGTTTTTTTGCCGGCGACGGTGACATCAACGGTAAAGGAAAACTCAGACAGCACGGCAAATCCGTTTTTCTCCTTCAGCTCCGCCGCGCCCGAAACGCTCACGTCAATGCCGGCAAAGCGCTTTTCGAAATTCGGGCTGTCATAGCCAAGGACATAGAACCACAGCAGGATTGCCAGCACGAACGCGCCGAGCATGACCGTGAAGGTCAATATACGCTGCCTGTCAAGCTTTTTGCCGCCGACGCGCAGCTTTTTGTCTTTATCATCCGTTTCCTTCATCACAGCCACCATCGCCATCGCGTGCGCGAAAGCGTCCTTTCATCGGATTCGACAGAGAGGGTGTTGCCCCTCGGGCTTATTCCTCAGGCTTGTCATCGCGTTTCCGATTGAAGAACCGGAAGCGCGCAGAGGGTTTGCTTTTCTGCTCGTCAATGAGCAGATCGGAGAGATACGCTTCAAGCGTTTTTTTCGAAAATCCGCGCTTGAGCACGCCGTCGACCGCGACGCTGATGACGCCCGTTTCTTCCGAAACGATGAGGACGACAGCGTCGCTGTTCTCACTCATCCCGATGCCCGCGCGGTGACGCGTACCGAGGTCTTTGACGATATCGGGATTGGTCGACAGCGGGAGGAAGCAGCCGGCGGCGTAAAGCCGTTCGTTGCGCACGATGAGCGCGCCGTCGTGCAGCGGCGCTTTATTGAAGAAGATATTCCCCACAAGAAAGGCAGAGATTTCCGCGTCGATGACTGTGCCGGTGCGGATGACGTCGCCGAGCTTGGTGCCGCGCTCGAACACGATGAGCGCGCCCGTCTTGGAGGCGGAAAGATTTTCCGCCGCATAACACAGTTCAGCCAGCTTCGGCCGGAAGCCCTCCGAGGAGGTGCGGTCAAAGCGGCTTTTGATGCCCTTGATCGATTCGCCGCCCATTTTTTCCAACATGCTGCGCAGCTCGGGCTGGAACACGATGATGAGGGCAATAAATCCGACGTCGACCACGCGCTCGAGAATATAATTCGTCACCCGCATCTGCAGCCAATTGCTCACTACAAGCATCAGCATCAGCACCAGCACGCCGAGCGCAAGCTTTCCGGCGCGCCGGTCGCGCACGAACTTGAACAGATAGTACAGGAAGAACGCAACGATGACAATATCTATAATATCCGTCAATTCGACGGAGGAAAGCTGGTTGCCGACATAAGTAAAAAAGTCTCTGATCGCATCCATCAAAATCGCTCTCCTTCCAATTCCCGGGATTCCGTACGTTTACATATTATATAGATTATCATTCCCGGGCCGGTTTGTCAAGAAAAAACATTTCCGCAAACCGTCTGACCGCTTTCCCACGGTGGCTGACGGCGTTTTTTTCTTCCGTCGTCATCTCGGCGAAGGTCTTGCCCAGCGGTTCGTAATAAAACACGGGGTCATACCCGAAACTGCCGCTGCCGCGGCGCTCGTCAAGGATTTTTCCCTCACATTCGCCGCGCGCGGTAATGCGTCGGCCGTCGGGAAAAACAGCGGTGATGACCGAAACGAAGCGGGCGCGGCGATCGGTTTTTCCACAAACGGCGTCGAGCAGCTTATCGAGGTTTTCCGCATCGGAGGCGTGTTCGCCCGCGTAGCGTGCCGAATGCACGCCGGGCGCGCCGCCGAGGCAGTCGACCTCCAGACCCGAATCGTCGGCGACGGCGATGCAGCCGAGCCGCTCGGAAACGGTGCGAGCCTTGATGTACGAATTTTCCTCAAACGTCGCACCGTCCTCGACGATTTCGCCGGAAAAGCCCGACTCGGCGAGCGTGCGGATTTCCCTTCCCTCTCCGGCGAGCAGATGCGTCAGTTCCTCTACCTTATGCCGGTTATTGGTGGCAAGCACAATCTTCATTCCGCTTTCTCCTGTCCGTCGTTTTCAAACATCGCGCGCACGAAGTCCGCGCCCGAAAAGGGCTGAAGGTCCTCCGCACCCTCGCCGACGCCGATATATTTAACCGGAATGCCCAGCTCCCGCTTAATGGCAAACACGACGCCGCCCTTGGCGGTTCCGTCAAGTTTCGTAAGAACGATGCCGGTGATTTCGGCCGCTTTGGTGAACTCCTTGGCCTGCATCAGCGCGTTCTGGCCGGTGGAGGCGTCGAGGACAAGCAAGGTCTCGCGTGCGCTGCCGGGCAGCTCGCGGGAAAGGACGCGATTGATTTTAGCCAGCTCGTCGAGCAGGTTTTTCTTATTATGCAGCCGGCCGGCGGTGTCGACGATGAGAACGTCGACACCCTGCTTGCGGGCGGCGGCGGCGGCGTCAGTTTCACCGCTTGCCACGTCAAAGAGCATAGCGGCGGCGGCGCGGCGGTCAGGGGCGAACTTGCCTAGATAGCCGCGGGCGGCGGTCAGAATGGGCGCGGGGTCAGGGGTTTGGCTGTTAGTGACAGCGGCGCGATAGTCAGCCACGGCCATAATCAGGGCGGCGGCGCTATCCCGGTACAGATGGAAGAGTTCACGCGCGGCGGCGGCGGGAAAGTCGGGGCCTTCACAGTGGGCGGTGAAGATTTTGCAGTTAATGGCTTTCTGCTCTGCAATAGCGGCGCGGGCGGCGGCGGTATAATTTGTAGTCATGGTATGTATTCCTTCCTTATATTCAATGGAGTGTTGCCCGGAAGGTAAAGCCGGGCGCGGGAAAAATCGGATGAACATACCTGAAACGG
>ERZ826764.3813-NODE-3813-length-11270-cov-3.294427_pt1 | contig 11270 bp, 10 predicted proteins | sample MGYA00519870_ERZ826764 | MGnify/ENA primary metagenome ERZ826764 (study PRJEB31778, sample SAMEA3449239) | human gut metagenome | biome: human gut; feature: human-associated habitat; material: faeces | place: United Kingdom | collected 2010/2012 ...
ACAGACGGCGGCATTCACTTTTTCTGCCTGCACCTGCTATGTACCATTCATTGACATAAGTTAAGAAAACCGTTATAATCATTATTGTTTTGAAAATCAAATTATTTGAACACAGCATACACAGGAGAGGTCTTTTATGCAAAATTATTGTATTACCACCGATTCCAATTCCGATCTTCCGTCTTCTTATAAGGAAAAATTCGGAACCACTATTATTCCCCAGTATTACGCTTTCGGCGACGAGGTATACGGGGATGAGAAAAATATGCCTCCGGCAGAATTTTATGAGCGTATGAAACAGGGCGAGCTTCCTTCATCCATGGCTAATAATCCTGCAGTTATCAGAGAAAAATTCGAGCAGATCCTGGAAAAAGGAATGGATATTTTACATATCGCTTTTTCTTCCGCGCTGAGCGGCAGCTATAATAATGTATATGTTACCGCCCAGGAGCTGTGTGAGGAATATCCCGGCAGAAAAATCATTGTCCTGGATTCCCTGAACGTATCCCTTGCTGAAACGATCCTTGTAATTAAGGCAAACCACTTTCTGGAGGAGGGAAAAACTCTGGAAGAAAATGCGGCTTTGCTGGAAGAATATAAAAAACATCTGCATGTGCAGTTTACGGTGGATGATTTGTTCCATTTAAAAAGAGGCGGACGGATATCCGGCGCCGTTGCCGCGGTGGGAACCGCATTGAACCTGAAGCCCTTCCTTTATGTGGGAACCAACGGAAATCTGGTGTCTGACGGCACTTCCAGGGGAAGGAAGAAATCCATCCGCACACTTGCTGAAAGAATGAAAAATACCCTGGGCGACGCTCCCGATAAAACCGTGCCGGTAGGTATTGTTCACGGGAACTGCCCGGAAGACGCCCGCATGGCGGCTGATTTTGTCACCGAGCTTACGGGGATTACAGATATCATCATCAACGATATCAGCCCCAGCATAGGAACCCATGCCGGCCCTGGCGCCCTGGGAATCCTTTATTATGGAGAAGAAAAGAAAAACTGAATGTGCTGTCCATCTTTTTAATACAGCGAGACCGCATGGCTGCCGAATCAACGCAGCCATGCGGTCTTATTTTAATTCTGTGAAATACGGATCAGCATCTGAGGAACATCGGTGTTACCTTCATGCCTTATTATTAATATAATTTACAAGGCCTTCCGCATCAATGATTTTCTGCATGAACTCAGGAAAAGCCTGCCCCTTAAAGCTGGTTCCTTTTGTGATATCCGTAATAATACCGGAATCAAAATCCACTTCAACCTCATCTCCCGCTTCAATGGCGCGGGATGCTTCCGGACATTCGATGATAGGAAGCCCTATATTGATGGCATTGCGATAAAAGATACGGGCAAAGGTTTCCGCAATCACACAGCTTACACCGGCGGCTTTGATGGCAATGGGAGCATGCTCCCTGGAGGATCCACAGCCAAAATTCTTTTCCGCAACGATAATATCGCCTTTTTTCACTGTCTTAATAAAGTCCTTGTCAATGTCCTCCATGCAGTGCGTGGCAAGTTCCGCGGGATCTGATGAATTCAGATAGCGGGCGGGAATAATTACATCTGTATCTACGTTATCACCGTATTTGAAAACGGTTCCTTTTGCATTAATCATAAAAAAACCTCACCTTCTGCCCTTCTTCGCCATTTTCGTTCTGTAAACCGGACCTGCGCTCACAGCTGTTCCGGGCTGGAAATCTTTCCTGTTACGGCGCTTGCTGCGGCCACGGCCGGGCTCGCCAGATAGACCTCGGAATCCACATGTCCCATGCGTCCTACAAAGTTACGGTTCGTTGTGGACACACACCTCTCTCCGGCGGCGAGAACCCCCATATATCCTCCAAGGCAGGGGCCGCAGGTAGGTGTGCTGACAATCGCTCCCGCTTCGATAAAAATCTTCAGAAGCCCTTCTTCCATCGCCTGCAGATAAATTGCCTGTGTGGCAGGAATAATGATGCAGCGGATGCCCTGTGCCACATGGCGGCCTTTCAGCACCTCGGCAGCACAGCGGAGATCTCCGATACGTCCGTTTGTACAGGAACCGATAACTACCTGATCTATTTTTACAGCTTCTTTTATTTCATCAATTGTCTTCGCGTTTTCAGGAAGATGAGGGAACGCGATTGTGGGACGCAGAGCTCCCAGATCGATCGTATATTCTTCCTCATATACCGCATCCTCATCCGCCTCGTAAATGACGGGGGTTTTCATGGAATGCTCCTTCATATAAAGAAGCGCCTGATCATCCACCGGGAAAATACCGTTCTTGCCGCCGGCCTCAATCGCCATATTGGCAATGGTAAAACGGTCATCCATGGTCAGGCCCGATACTCCTTCGCCCACAAATTCCATGGATTTATAAAGAGCGCCGTCAACACCGATTTTTCCGATGATATGCAGAATCACATCCTTGCCGCTCACCCATGGGGAAAGCTTTCCGGTGAGGTTGAACCTGATGGCTCCGGGAACCTTAAACCATGCTTTGCCGGTTGCCATTCCTGCCGCCATATCCGTACTTCCCACACCGGTGGAAAAAGCACCCAGCGCGCCATATGTACAGGTATGAGAATCCGCTCCGATCACTACATCCCCGGCTACCACAAGGCCTTTTTCCGGAAGAAGCGCATGCTCGATTCCCATTTCACCCACTTCAAAGTAATTGGTAATCTGATTGCGATAAGCAAATTCCCTCACACATTTGCAGTGCTCTGCGGATTTAATATCCTTGTTGGGGACAAAGTGATCCGGTACCAGGGCGATTTTATCTTTATCAAAAACGCCATCCACCTTCATCTTTTCCATTTCCTTAATCGCAACCGGACTGGTAATATCATTTCCAAGCACCAGATCCAGATCCGCCTCAATCAGCTGGCCCGCTTCTACTTTTTCCAGGCCTGCATGGGCTGCCAGAATCTTCTGTGTCATTGTCATACCCATTTTTCTTTCCTCCGTTTCCATTGGTTCAGGCCATCCCGGCCTTTCGATGTTAATAGTGTAACATAACACCTGTTATTGGGAAAATACTTTTCTTTCATGTTTACTATAATTTCAAGTTATAGTATAATTTTATAAAATGCAATATAGTTATAGAAGACAGGCTTCCGCAGTGTGTATACAGCACCGGATGGAAACGCCGGACGGCAGGAGGATTTCGAATGGAACAGAATCTGAATTTGTATCATATTTTTTATACGGTTGCCAAGTGCAGGAATATTTCCGGTGCGGCGAGACAGCTTTTCATCAGCCAGCCCGCTATCAGCAAAGCCATATCCCGACTGGAACAGAATCTGGACACGACTCTGTTTCTGCGTTCTTCCAGAGGAGTACGGCTGACCGAAACCGGTGAGCTTCTGTTCCGTCAGGTGGAAAGTGCATTTCAGGCTATCAGCCAGGGTGAGGAACAGCTGCGTAAGGTGCAGGAGCTGGGAATGGGGCATCTGTCCATCGGAGTAAGCACCACTCTGTGCAAATATGTTCTTCTTCCTCATCTGAGCCTTTTTACACGGGAAAACCCTCATATTCAGATATCCATTTCCTGCCAGTCCACATATCAGACAATGGAAGCACTGGAAAAAGGAACTGTAGATATCGGCCTTATCGGAGAGAATGACAGGATGGATAAATTCCATTTTCATCCGGTACAGGAAATCCGGGATGTTTTCGTCTGCACACAGCGGTATCTGGACAATCTGTGCAAAAGAGTCTCCTTTTCCGGCAGCCCTTCCTCCAGGGATATCATCTCTCACTCCACCCTGATGCTGCTTGATAAGGAGAACATCACAAGGCAGTACATGGAAAAATATCTGGTAAAGGAAGAAATCACTGCCGCCCAGACTATAGAAATCACATCCATGGATCTGCTCATTGATTTCGCCAAAATCGATCTGGGGATTGCCTGTGTGATTGAAGATTTTGTACAGGAGGAACTGGATACCGGCAAACTCATCAGCCTTCCGCTGCCGGTATCCGTCCCTTCCCGGAAGGTGGGCTTCGCCTACCTGAAAAATCAGACCTGCTCCGCCACCGCAGAAAAGTTTTCAGATTTCTGTATGAAGCATGTATAAAACCTGCTTCTTTTGATCTTTAAACAGTCACGTAAAAAAGGAACGGATTGCCGTATTGGCAGCCCGTTCCTCTTGTTTTCCGTTCTTATTGTCCGATTAGTTATCGATCAGCTTGTTGGTATCATTCCAGCTGTAAAGCTTACGCAGCTCCGCACCGGTCTTCTCCAGCTGATGAGCGCCTTCTCTCTTTCTCATTGCATTGAAGTGAGGGCATCCAACCTGGTTCTCCAGCAGCCATTCCTTTGCAAAGGAACCATCCTGGATATCGGAAAGAACCTTCTTCATAGCCTTCTTGGTATCTTCGGTAACGATCTTGGGCCCGGTAATATAATCGCCGTATTCAGCCGTGTTGGAAATGGAATATCTCATTCCGGCGAATCCGCTTTCATAAATCAGGTCAACGATCAGCTTCATTTCATGGATACATTCAAAATATGCGCTTTCCGGCTCATATCCTGCTTCAACCAGAGTTTCGAAGCCAGCCTTCATCAGAGCGCATACGCCGCCGCAGAGAACTGCCTGCTCACCGAACAGGTCTGTTTCGGTTTCTTCACGGAAGGTGGTACGAAGAACGCCTGCTCTTGCCCCGCCGATTCCCAGTGCATAGGCCAGAGCGAGATCATTTGCTTTTCCCGTAGCATCCTGAGCAACCGCGATCAGACAGGGAACGCCCTTGCCGGCCTGATATTCGCTTCTTACGGTATGTCCGGGTCCCTTAGGTGCGATCATGGCAACATCAACATCTGCGGGAGGCTTAATCTGTCCGAAATGGATGGAGAAGCCATGTGCGAACATAAGCATCATACCGGGTCTTAAGTTGGGTTCGATGGATTCTTTGTAAAGAGCGCCCTGCTTCTCATCATTAATAAGAATCATGATGATATCTGCTTTCTTTGCAGCTTCAGCAGCTGTATATACTGTAAGGCCCTGAGCTTCTGCCTTTGCCCAGGATTTGGAACCTTCATAAAGTCCTACAATGACGTTACAGCCAGACTCCTTCAGATTCAGGGCATGTGCATGTCCCTGGCTGCCGTAACCGATTACTGCGATTGTTTTATCCTGTAATAATGACAGGTCACAATCCTCCTGATAATAAATCTTTGCCATTTTTCTTTCCTCCATTTAGTTTGAATGACTATATAACTGAAAGGCCGCAGCGGATGGCTGAACCTCAGAGTCCACAACAATAAATTAATCCAGCGGATCCAGATATACCACATTTCCTGTTCCGCGTCCCAGGCCTGCAATGCCCGTTCTTGCCAGCTCAAGAATCTCATAATTGCTCAGAAGATTGATGCACGCATCCACCTTGCTCTGGTTGCCTGTAATTTCCACAATCAGGCTTTCCTGTCCCACGTCAATAATATTGGCCCGGAAAATATTGGTGATTGCTATTACATCCTGCCTTTTTTCCGCGGAAACACTGACTTTAATCAGCGCCAGTTCGCGGTAAACGCTTTCTTCAGGTTTAAGCTCCCTGATATCCCGCACATCCACAAGCTTGGATACCTGCTTCTCAATTTGTTCCAGAATCTCATCATCCCCATTGGCTACAATGGTAATCCTGGTAATCCTGGGATCCGCAGTCACGCCCGCCGTAATGGTTTCAATATTATAGCCGCGCCTTGAAAACAGTCCGGATATACGGCTCAAAACCCCTGAGGTATTATCCACAAGAAGCTGAAAAACTTTTTTTCGCATATGTATCACGCCCCTCCTGCACAAGGGACGTTAAAGTCCCGCCGGTGCTGTCTTTCCAATTATTCTAGCAACATTTATACACCTTGTCAACGTATGATAGTCAGTCATACTTTTTATAACTCCAGGTTATAGTCAGTACTGAAGTCTGTAATGTACGTTATACAAGGCGGGCCGCTTTTCAGATATCGCTTTCCATACATTTGGGGAGGGCCAGGGTCCCGGTTCTCGCCACCTCCACAATGCTGATAGACTGCAGCATCGTAAGGAAAAGCTGTACTCTTTCTGGAGTATCGCAAATCTGGATCAGCATCATGTGCTTTGACATATCCACTATGGAAGCATGCATAATCGCACAGTTTTCCATAATATCCTTGCGGTTGTTCCTGTTATATTTAATTTTTACCAGCATCAGCTCCCGGCTTACGCTGGAGTTCTCGTCAAAGGTCTTCACCTTGATAACATCCAGCTTTTTATTAAGCTGCTTTTCGATCTGTTCAATGGTACGCTGATCGCCGCTGCTGACAATGGTCATACAGGATACGGCCGGATCATCTGTTTCACCCACGGCCAGGGAATTAATATTAAAGCATCTTCTGGAAAACAGGCCGGCTACCTTGCACAGAACGCCGGATCTGTTTTCAACAAGAACAGAATATATTTTTTTCATTGCCAAACCTCTTTTCTTTCCGTTCCCGGACGGTATTTGACCGGTTCAAAATTTATTTCACCAAATCCATGGGATCTATCATACATTCCATCAGATAAGAACAGTCATCCTTCAGGAAGTCGTCCAAAGCCCCGTCAATATCTTCATTCCGGGCCACACGGATATAAGGGATATCATAAGCCTGCGCCAGTTTATCCAGATGGGGAACTCCTGAAATATCAACTACCGAGTAACTGTCTTTATAGGAATAGTGCTGGTATTCCCGGACCATTCCCAGATAATTGTTCCGGAATACCACGATCTTTACCGGAATATGATACTGCTGGATGGTAGCCAGCTCCATCATGGACATCTGGAAGGAACCATCTCCGCATACCGCAATTACCTGCTTGGACATATCGCCCAGCTTGGCACCCATCGCAGCCGGGATGGAATAACCCATAGTTCCCATGCCGCCGGAAGTAAGGAAACGCCCTTCCCTCACCACATGGAAAGCACAGGACCATATCTGATTCTGTCCCACATCCGCCACATAGACGCCATCCGGCTTCATTTTATAGGATATCTGACGAATCAGCTCTTCCGGATCCACATATTCCGGATTCGGACGGCGGACAAGCTTCATATTCCTGCGGTAGCCATCCAGCGCTTCCAGCCATTCTTCATGTTCACATTCAAATTCCTGTTTTTCGAAGTCTTCAAAAATATGTCTGGCATCCCCTACCAACGGAATGGTGGGACCTGCATTCTTACCGATTTCGGCGGGATCCACATCAATGTGCACCAGCACTTTATCATGGGTGATCAAATCCGGCTGATTTACGGAACGGTCCGCCACGCGGGCACCTACCATAATCAGAAGATCCGATTCATTCATGGCGCGGTTGGCATAGGGTTTTCCGTTATTTCCCACCATACCGAAATACATGGGATGCTCTGTAGGCATAACTCCGATCCCCATCATGGTGGAAACCACAGGAATGCGGAATTTCTCCGAAAATTTCCGAAGCTCTTCACAGGCCCCGCTCAGAGTAACGCCGCCGCCTGCATAAATCAAAGGCCTTTTTGCTTTTTCCAGCTCCCGCATTACTTTCTTTATCTGGACAATATGCCCTTTTACAGTGGGCTTATAGGTCCTCATATTCACTTCTTCCGGATAACGGAATTTGTTTATCACAGCGTTCTGTACATCAATGGGAATATCAATGAGAACAGGGCCCTTTCTTCCCGTATTTGCCACATAAAAAGCTTCTTTGAATACCCGGGGGATATCATTCACGTCTCTTATGAGGTAGCTGTATTTCACAAAGGACTCTGCCGCTCCGGTGATATCGGCTTCCTGAAACACATCGCTTCCGAGAAGCTCGCTGTTCACCTGGCCGGTTATGCAGACAAGGGGAATGCTGTCGGCAAAAGCTGTGGCAATACCGGTAATGAGGTTTGTGGCGCCCGGGCCTGACGTTACGGCACACACACCAACCTTTCCTGTCACCCTGGCAAGTCCGCTCGCGGCATGGGCCGCATTCTGCTCTGTCCTGATTAAAACAGTACTGATATCAGAATCAAGAATACTGTTGTAAAAAGGGCAGATAGCAACGCCGGGATAACCGAAAACTTCCGTTATTCCTTCCAATTCCAGACACTTTACAATCGCATCCGCACCATTCATCTTCCAATCCCTCCGTTTATCTGTTTATCCTTAATTTCCGCAGGCCTCAAAAGGCTGCCTGCTTATCTGAATCTGCCGAAAAATTCTGCCATGGGGGCCACCACATCGTTTAAATCGGAAATCGCGTTATTCAGACTCTCAATATCCATCTGATCCACCTTATCCATTGTCTGCTCCACGGCCTTACTGCTGGAATCCACCAGAGAATTTACATTATCGAATACCTTCCCGAAATCATCAAGCGCTCCGTCCACCTTAACAAGTGATTCCGTTGCCTTATCCAGGGCTGTCGTCAGCCTGGGCAACACTCCCGCCACGAAGATCAGGACAAGAAGCACAAGAACACAATTGGAAACAGCAAAAATCCGGGTAAACAGGAGCTGTTTCTTCATAAGGCCCTGCTGTTTTTCCTCGGAAGCCTTCAGCTGATCCATGAGCTGTCTCACCGCCAGCTCCGTTCCTTCCGCTTCCCATAAGGTTTCATGCTGACTGTCCGTGGGTAAATCATCCCACAGCTCTTCCGCCTGTTCCATTCTGTCATTCATTTCCATGGCTGTCCCCCTGCGTTTCCTCATTAAGGCCAAGCAGCCGTTTCGCCAGCCTCACCGTATCTGCCGCATCTTTGGCATAACCATCCGCATGGATTTCATCCGCATAGTCCTGGGTGACCACCGCGCCGCCGATAATGATTTTGGAATCCAGTCCCTCTTCATGCGCCAGCTCCACCACATGGCGCATTTCCTGCATGGTAGTAGTCATCAGGGCAGAAAGCCCTATGATACCCGCTCCATGTTCCTTAGCCGCCTGTATTATTTTTTCCTTCGGCACATCTTTTCCCAGATCGATTACCTCAAACCCGTAATTGCGCAGCATGAGGGCCACCAGGTTTTTACCGATGTCATGGATGTCCCCTTCCACAGTGGCGATCACCACCACCGGCATCTTCTCCTGCTTTCCATCGGAGGAAAGAAGGGGCTCCAAAACCCCGATAGATAATTTCATGGCTTCCGCGCTGGAAATCAGCTGGGGAAGGAAGTACTTTCCTTTATCAAAAAGCTCTCCGACCTGATTGATAGCAGGCAGCAGACAGGTATCCAGAAGCTCTCTGGCCGAAGCGCCCTCTTCCAGCGCCCTTCGGGTAATCTGTTCGATCCCGCTTCGGTTTCCTTTCAGAACGGCTTCATAGACCGCCGAAAATGGAAGCGTTTCACCGGGAGATTTCTCTCCGGAAGCCGCCGACCCGGAGACACCATTTCCGGAAGGCTGCCGTCCCAGATTCTTTTCCTTCTGACCTGAGGTTTCAGTCGTTTGGGCCGCTGAAGAAACAGGTTTGATACCGGTACAGGTTCCCGCATATTCGATGTACCGCAGAGCGCTTTCCTCTTTGCACAGCAGCATATCCGAAGCGAATGCACTAGCCACCAGCAGTTCCTGGGAAGGATTGGCAATTGCCATCGTCAGCCCTGCCTGAATTGCCATGGTAAGGAAAACACTGTTCACATAGCTGCGTTCCGGAAGCCCAAAGGAGATGTTGGACAGCCCGCAGACAGTGGCCAGCTGTTTTTCTTTACAGTAACGGATGGTTTCCAGCGTTTCCAGAGCCGCTTTGGGATTGGCTCCCACAGTAGTGACCAGACCGTCCACAATGATATCTTCTTTAGCCAGGCCGCATGCAAAGGCCCGTTCCAGTATGGTTTCTATTATCTCTTTCTTTTCCTGCAGGCTCTCGGGAAGTCCCGCATCGGAAAGAGGCAGTAGAATAAACATGGCCCCATATTTTTGGGCCATAGGTATCAGCTTCTCAAATTTTTCCTTTTCCAGGGAAATGGAATTGATGAGTGCTCTTCCGGGATAACGGCGAAGGGCTGCTTCCAGGACCTCCACATGGCTGGAATCCAGAGACAGCGGCAGCTGGCTTACGCCTCCCACCTCTTCCAGGGCACGCAGCATCATTTCTTTCTCATCAATGCCGCTCATTCCCATGTTCACATCCAGAACAGACGCTCCGCCCGCCTCCTGTTCCTCCGCAAAACGGGTAACCATCTCAAAGCTGCCTTCCCGCAGCTGCGCCTGCAGCTTTTTCTTTCCCGTCGGATTAATCCTTTCTCCGATGATAAGAAACGGATCGTCCAGACCGAAAGCAATCGTTTTTCTTTCGGAAGTCAGATACCGGATTCCGGAAGGCCTTCTGTTCACCTGCGCGGGCATTTTCCCCGCGAAGCTTTCATGCAGGTCTGCAATATGCTCCGGCGTGGTTCCGCAGCAGCCTCCTATAATCGAAGCCCCGGCCTCATAAACCGCCTGCATCTCTTCCGCAAATTCCCGGGGCCGCATCTCATATACCGTTTTTCCCTCTTCGTTCAGGGACGGCAGCCCCGCATTAGGCTTCGCAATCACAGGGATCCGTGTTACCGACGCCATCTGCCGTATGATTCCAGCCATTTGCTCCGGCCCTGTGGAGCAGTTGGCTCCTATCGCCGCGGCACCCAGGCTTTCCAGAACCACGGCCGCCGTCGCCGCGTCCGTTCCGTACAGGCTCCGCCCGTCCCCTTCAAAGGTCATGGTAACCATCACCGGCAAATCAGGGCAGATTTCCTTTGCTGCCAGCAGGGCGGCTCTGGATTCCTGCAGGCTCATCATGGTTTCCACCACCAAAAGATCCGCCCCCGCCTCTTCAATACATGCAATCTGTTCTTTATATATATCAATCAATTCTTCAAAGTCCATACTGCCGATGGGCGCCAGCTGTTCCCCTGTCATAGTCAGATCACCTGCCACCAGGGCTTTTCCGCCTGCCGCCTCTTTGGACGCGGCCACCATCGCGGCATTTATCTGCCGAAGCTGTCCTTCCAGGCCGTATTCCTTTAATTTGCACCGGTTTGCCGTAAAAGTAGGTGCATATAAAATATTAGCGCCGGCGGCAACATATTCCTTCTGAAGACCGATCAGCACCTGTGTGTTTTCCATTATCCATTTTTCCGGGCAAACGCCTCCCGGCATCCCTCTGAGCATCAGATTGGAACCTGTGGCTCCATCCAGAAAGACCATTCTGTCCTTAATAAATTCCCTGAATTCCTGTTTCGTCATAGCTTGTTCTCCGTTTGTAAATATGTTACATTCTAACATGAAACAAAGCAAAAAGAAAGCACCCGCTACAGAA
>ERZ826764.3833-NODE-3833-length-11193-cov-14.390286_pt1 | contig 11193 bp, 11 predicted proteins | sample MGYA00519870_ERZ826764 | MGnify/ENA primary metagenome ERZ826764 (study PRJEB31778, sample SAMEA3449239) | human gut metagenome | biome: human gut; feature: human-associated habitat; material: faeces | place: United Kingdom | collected 2010/2012 ...
GGAGGACTGCCTGCGCCTGGTGCAGTTCGGCGCGGACGGCGGGCTCGTGCAGGAGAGCCTCCTGCCCCGGGACTTTGAGCCCGACGCGCTCACGCCGGTCATGGGCGAGGGCTGGGCGCTCTGCGACGAGCTGGGCCGCATCCAGGTCTTTCTGGAGGAGGACGGTCTCTATGTCCCCGCCTTCAGCTGCGACGTCTCCGGCGTCCCGGGCTATGAATTACAGCTACAGCGACCCCTCTGTGCAGGAGCGCTATCTCCTGCAGGACGGGCGGCTCGGGCTGGTCTGCATGGGCGGGCTCGACACGCTCACGCTCATAGTTGCGGACGGCACCGGCGTCCTGGGCAGCTGGGAGCTCGGCCTGACGAACGAGCAGCTCTCCATCTACCGCTTCGGCCTCGAGCCCTCCGCGCAGGCGGAGGGGGACGGCGATCACATCTTCAGCACAGAGGCGAGCTTAGGCCCGCGGAGGAGAACCACATGAAACGCGCTGTTTTGACACTTCTCATACTCGCCCTCGTCTCCGGCCTCGGCCTCGGGGCGGCGGCACTGGCCGTCAACTCGAAGCGGGACGCGGCATACATCGCGGCGGTCTCGGAGACGGGCGGCGGAGTCTCGCTCGAGGGGCTGAGGCTCGGCGCACAGGCCGAGTACCGCGGCAAGACCGGCTGCCGGCTCATACACACCCTCAGCTACGACGCGGCCTCGGACAAAAGCGCCTGCTGCTTCGAGCTGAGATTCAGCCCCGAAGGCTCCGACTCCGGCGCGTACTACTGGACGCCCTTCATCACGGACAGGCTGAGCAGCAGCGCTCGCGCCTGTCCGCGGCGGAGGCGAAGGTCTCAGAGGCGGAGGCCGAGGCCGCCGTCCTGCGCAACAGCATCGAGAACAGCCGCCAGAGCGCAGAGCGCATGCGCGGCGAGCTCTCGGAGCAGACCGAGCGCGCCGAGACCATCGCCGGGCAGATAGAGGAGCACCAGAAGCGCATAGCTGAGATAGACGCGCGCGCGAAGTCGCTGGAGGCGGACGCCGCCTCGGCGCAGAACGTCATGGACGGGCGACGCATGCGCATAGAGAACCGCGAGCGCGAGGCTGCTGAGGCGGGCGACGAGCTGACAAAGCAGATTGTCGAGCTGCGCAGCACCGATTCGCGCATAGCCATGCTCAGCGAGATGGAGAAGGAATACGAGGGCTTTGCCGGCGCAGTCAAGACCGTTATGCGCGAAGCGCGACGCGGTACTCTGCGCGGCGTACACGGCACGGTGGCGGAGCTCCTGCGCGCGGACGAGCGCTGCACCTTCGCCATAGAGACGGCCCTGGGCGCGGCAATACAGAACGTCGTCGTGGACACGCAGGACGACGGCCGCCGGGCTATAGAGCTGCTCAAGCGCCGCGACGCAGGCCGCGCGACCTTCCTGCCCCTCGATACGATACGCGGCGGCAGGCTCGACCGGATACCGTCGGAGGACGAGGGCTGCCTCGGCCTCGCCGTGGACCTCGCGAGCTTCGACGGGCGTTATAGGAACATCTTTGAGAACCTTTTGGGCCGCACCCTGGTGGCGGAGACGCTCTCCGACGCCGTGGCCATCTCGCGGAAGAACGGAAACCGTCTGCGTATAGTCACGCTGGACGGCCAGCTCATAAACGCGGGCGGCTCCATGACCGGCGGCAGCGCATCGAGGAACGCGGGTATACTCTCGCGCCGCGCGGAGCTGGAGAAATTGCAGGGCAGCCGCGGCAGACTGGCCAAGGCCCGGGACGAGCTTGCGGCGAGGGTGGAGACCCTCAAGCGCGAGCTGGCCTCGGCGCGCTATGAGCTGGACGTCGCCGCGCAGGAGCTGCAAAGCGTAAATAACGAGCTGGCCTCCCTGCGGGCCGAGCGCCGCACGACGGAGAACGCCGCCGCGCAGCTGGAGCTGCTCAGGCAGAGCATCTCCGGCGACAGCCAGACGCGGGCGAAAGCGCTGGCAGATATGGAAGCCGGGGCCGAGAGCGCCAGGCGCGAGCTCGCGGCGCGTGAGGAGCGCATAGGCGAGCTCCGGACCGAGGCCGCGCGTATAAAAGAAGAGATAGCCGCCGCCACGCAGAAGAAGCTGGAGGTGGAGGGCGAGCGCACGAAGACAGACCGCGCCGTCCAGGAGAAGAACAATGCCCTGCTGGACATGGAGCGCACCTGCGCGAGGTTCGAGCAGAAGAAGCTCTCCGCCGAGCTGGAGGAAAAGCAGCTGCTGGACAAGCTCTGGGACGGCTACGAGCTGAGCCACAGCGCTGCCGAGGCGGTGCGGCGGCCCATAGAGAGCGCCGCAAAGTCGAACCGGCGCATTGCGGAGCTCAAGAAGGAGATGAACTCCCTTGGCACGCCGAACCTGGGCGCCATCGACGAATACGCCAGGGTCAGCGAGCGCTATGAGTTCCTCGCCTCCCAGCGGGACGACGTTGAGAAGGCGAAAAATGAGCTGCTGGGTATAATTTCCGACATAACCGGGGAAATGAGAACTATCTTTACCCGCGAGTTCACCGCGATAAACGAGAGCTTCCGCGCCACCTTCACGGAGCTCTTCGGCGGCGGCAAGGCGGAGCTGACGCTGGAGCCGGGCGAGGACGTGCTCAGCTGTGACATAGATATAAAGGTACAGCCCCCCGGCAAGGCGCTGACGACGCTCTCTCTGCTCTCGGGCGGCGAGACGGCCTTTGTGGCCATTGCGCTGTATTTTGCCATCATCAAGGTCCGGCCCACGCCCTTCTGCGTCATGGACGAGATAGAGGCCGCGCTGGACGAGGCGAACGTCATCCGCTTTGCGGAGCACATGCGCCAGATATCGAATAAAACGCAGTTCATAGTCATCACGCACCGCCGCGGCACGATGGAGGAGGCGGACTTCCTCTACGGCGTGACGATGCAGGAAAAGGGCGTCTCCAAGGTCATAGAGCTAGACCTGGAGGAGGCCGAAAAGCACACAGAGGAGGCAGCGGGCGAATGGGATTCTTCGACAAGATAAAGGCCGGGCTGGAAAAGACCCGGCGACAGATGGGCGGCGTCTTCGCCGAGTTCACGGGCGAGAACGAGGAGTTTTTTGACGAGCTGGAGGAGGCGCTTATCGTGGCGGACTCCGGCGCGGACACGGCATATAAGGCGGTCTCCAGCCTGCGCGACATGGTCCGCGAGCGCTCTCTGCTGGGCAGGGAGGAGGTCAAGGCGGGCCTCGTGGAGGTGCTCTCGGGCATACTCTCCGTGGGCAGCTTTGAGCTGAAGCTGGACACAAAGCCCTCCGTCATCCTGATGGTCGGCGTGAACGGCGTCGGCAAGACGACGACTATAGGCAAGCTCGCCGCCAAGTTTACTGCCCAGGGCAAGAAAGTCCTGCTCGCGGCGGGGGACACCTTCCGCGCCGCGGCGGCGGAGCAGCTGACGGTCTGGGCGGAGCGCTCCGGGGCCGATATCGTGAAGCACGGCGAGGGCTCTGACCCCGGAGCCGTGGTGTTCGACGCCCTCTCCGCCGCCAAGGCGAGGGGCACGGATATCGTCATCATCGACACGGCCGGACGCCTGCACAATAAGCAGAACCTGATGAACGAGCTGGCCAAGATTCGCCGCATAATCACCCGCGAGCTGCCGGAGGCCGACGTAGAGACGCTAATGGTCATCGACGCCACCACGGGGCAGAACGGGCTCATCCAGGCCAAACAGTTTGCGGACACCGCGGATATCACGGGCATCGTCCTCACGAAGCTGGACGGCACTGCGAGGGGCGGCATCGTGTTCGCTATCGCGCGCGAGATGGGCGTGCCGGTCAAATACGTGGGCGTGGGCGAGGGCATGGACGACCTCATGCCCTTCGAGCCGAAGTCCTTTTCGGAGGCGCTGCTGTCATGAAGCTGATACTTGCATCGAACAATAAGGGCAAGGTCGTGGAGTTCCGCGAGATACTTGCCGGGACAGGCATAGAGGTCATCCCGCAGCGTGAGGCCGGCTGCGACTTCGAGGTGGACGAGACGGGCGAGACTTTTGAGGAAAACGCCTTTCTCAAGGCCGAGGCAGCAATGAAGGCGACGGGCCTGCCCGCCGTCTCCGACGACTCCGGCCTTGAGGTGGACGCCCTGGGCGGCGCGCCCGGCGTACACAGCGCGAGGTATACCGGAAATCACGAGGATTCCGACCTGGACCGGCGCAAATTCCTTATGAAGAATCTGGAGGGCGAGGAACATCGCACGGCGCGTTTCGTCTCAGCCATATGCTGCGTGTTCCCTAACGGCGACGTCCTGCGCGCCCGCGGCACCTGCGAGGGGCGCATAGCGACCTATATGAAGGGCGAGAACGGCTTCGGCTACGACGCCATGTTCATCGCCGAGGGCCATGACATCACCATGGCCGAAATGACCCACGAGCAGAAGAACGAGATTTCGCACCGGGGCCGCGCCCTGCGCGAGTTTGCCCGCGTGCTGAAGGAGTATTGCAATGCTGACAAGTAAGCAGAGAGCATATCTTCGCGGCCTGGCTGCGAAGGAGGACACCATCCTGCAAATAGGCAAGGACGGGATAACGGAAAACACCACAGCCGCGCTCTCGGACGCCCTGCGCGCCAGAGAGCTGGTAAAGGGCCGCGTGCTGGAAAACTCCATGCTGACGGCGCGCGAGGCCTGCGACACGCTCTCGGAGCGCTGCCGGGCCGAGCAGGTGCAGGTCATAGGCAGCAAGTTCGTGCTCTATAAGCGCAACGAGACCGACCCCAAGATAGAGCTGCCCAAGTCCCAGAAGCGGAAATGAGGATAGCGGTCTACGGGGGCAGCTTCAACCCCCCGCACCCGGCGCACGTCCGGGCGGCGCGCCTGGCCTACGCGGCCCTCGCGCCGGATAAGCTGCTCGTGATCCCGGCGGCTGACCCGCCGCACAAGGCCCTGGCCGCTGGCAGTCCCACGCCGGAGGAGCGCTTCGAGCTTACGAAGCTCGCTTTCCGGGACTTCCCGGAGGCCGAGATCTCGGATATGGAGCTGCGCCGGGGAGGGGAGAGCTATACCTCGGACACCGTCGAGGAGCTGGCTCGGGAGTATTCCGGTGCGGAGCTCTGGCTCGTCATAGGCACGGATATGCTCACGAGTTTTGAGCGATGGCACGAGTTCCGCTCAATCCTCGCGGGCGCGGCCCTGGCCGTGCTGCCCCGGAACGAGGGCGAACTGCCGGAGATAGAGCGCTGCGCCGCGCGCTTCGAGGCGCTCTACGGCGCGCGGGTGCGGATAATAGACGCCGCGCCCCTGCCCATGTCCTCCTCAGAGATGCGGGACATGCTCGTTGCCCGCAGGGGAGCGGACGTTCTCGACGGCGAGGTCTATGCGCGCATCATCCGCCTGCGCGACTATGGCGCGAAGCCCCAGCTCGACTGGCTGCGCGAGCGCGCCTATGCCTACCTGAAACCCAAGCGCATCCCCCATGTTGCCGGCTGCGAGCAGGAGGCGTCAAAACTAGCCCTGCGCTGGGGCGAGGACCCGGGCGACGCCGCCGAGGCCGGGATTTTGCACGATATCACCAAAAAACTCAGCATGGACGAGCAGTTGATATTGGCGGAGAAATATGGTATAGTGTTCGATAAATTTGAGCGGGAGAATATAAAGCTCACGCACGCTATCACGGGAGCGGCGCTTTCTAAGGAGCTTTTCGGCGTCCCGGAGCGAATTTACAGCGCCATCCGCTGGCACACGACGGGCCGCGCGGATATGACGCTGCTGGAAAAGATAATCTACATCGCGGACTATATAGAGCCCACGCGCGACTTTGAGGGCGTGGAGCGGCTACGGCAGCTCGCGTATGAGGACATAGACTCCGCCATGGCCCTCGGGCTCAGGATGAGCCTGGAGGAGCTGAGGCAGAGCGGCATTGAACCTCACGGCGCCACCGTAAGCGCCCTGGCATGGTACGGAAAGGACAAGGTGTAATGCATCTCTACGGCGGAAGCGGAAAACACTCAAAGAAGAAGCCCGAGAAAGGAAAGAAATACGAGGAATACGACTACGACGCCGGCTACGGCGAGGACTATGATTACGAAGACTACGACTATGAACCCGCGCCAAGGCAGAGCCATAGCCGGAACGCTGGCCAGACCCGCAAGACCGAGCCCAAGCCCCGCAGAAGCGAGCCTCAGCGCCGCAGCCGCCGCAGGGACTCCGAGGACATAAGGAGCACCAACCGCACCGTCTACGGCGGCAACGGCTATGACTATGAGGACGACCTGCACTTTGCCTCGGACGCCTATATCTCGCGCGAGGAGCAGCGCAGGAACAAGCACCGCGGGCGCGGCGCGCTCATAACCATCTGCGTGCTGCTCATACTCTGCATAGGCGGCTATGCTGGCTTCAAGATGTGGGCCAAGCCCGCCGAAACGCAGGATAACGGCCCCAACACCTACGACAGCTCCGACAGCGACGACAGCAGCTCGACCGGCGGCGTGGACGGCGTGGCGCCCGGCCAGGCGGACAGCAACAGGCGCCCAGGCGTCTGGACCTTCCTGGTCAGCGGCCTGGACCGCGAGGGCCTGCATACCGATACCAACATCGTCGGCATGTTCGACACTGTAGAGGGCAAGCTGAACCTCGTGAACCTCCCGCGTGACCTGCTCATAAACATTCCGATAAGCCCCAAGCAGATGAACCAGCCCTATCCCGCAAGCATCAACAACGGCGGCGACGGCATCTCCGCCCTGCTCGACGCGGTGAAGGATATCCTCGGCTACGAGGTGGACTGCTGGGCGGTGATCGACATCCAGGCCACGGCGGACATTGTTGACGCCATAGGCGGCGTGTACTATGACATCCCCTTCGACATGGACTGGGACGCGCCTGACCAGAACCCGCCCGTGAGCATCCATATCAAGCAGGGCTACCAGCTCCTGGACGGCGACGACTTCGTGAACGCCATGCGCTTCCGTATCTCGAACGACGGCTCCAACACCTACATCGGCGGCGACATCGAGAGGATAGCCTTCCAGCAGAAGCTGCTCATGGCCCTGGCCCGCCAGACCCTCTCGCTGGAGAATATCCCGAACCTGACGAAGATTTTTGAAATTTATGAAAAGCGCGTTGACACCAACGTCTCCGTCGGCAACCTGGCCTATTTCGCCACGGAATTCATGAAGCTGGACGCGGACAGCATCACCTTCCAGACCATCCCCTCGAAGGGCGACGGCTACGCCCTGGGCAAGAGCTATGTTTTGCCCTATATCGACGAGTGGCTGGAGGTCATAAACGAGTACCTGAACCCGTTCACAGTCGAGATAACGCGCGAAAATATCAATATGATATCCTACGACATGGAGACCGGCACCTGGGATATGACCCAGGGCTACATCGCCGGTCAGTGAGGAATAAAGGGGAGGTAGGGAAAATGCTGACACCGAGAGAGATAGCCGAGGCTGCGGTCAGGACGCTGGACGCCAAAATGGCCAAGGATATAAAGCTCCTGTGCACCACGGAGCAGACCGTGCTCGCGGACTATTTCGTCATCTGCACGGCGACGAGCTCCACCCACGTGAAGACCCTGACGGACGAGGTAGACAAGGCCCTTTCCGAGCTGGGCGAGCCGCCCCTGCGCCGCGAGGGCTATCGCGGCGGCGGCTGGATACTGCTGGATTTCGGCTGCGTCATCGTGCACATCTTCCAGAAGGAGATGCGCGAGTTTTATAACCTCGAGCACCTGTGGAGCGACGCGGAGGAGATAAGCCTCTCAGCCCTTCCCGGCCCTACGGTCTGAGCCTGGAGCTCGGGTCAAAGGGGCCTGCGGTACAATATAAAAAGGGGAGAACTGAAAATGGCTTACGATTTCCTGAGAATAGAGAAAAAATGGCAGAACTACTGGCTTGAGAACAAGACCTACAAGGCCGTTACCGGGGATAAAACGAGGAAGAAATTCTATCCTCTCATAGAGTTCCCCTATCCCTCGGGCGACGGACTGCACGTCGGCCACCCGCGGCCGTATACGGCGATGGATATCGTCGCGCGCAAGCGCCGCATGGAGGGCGAGAACGTCCTGTTCCCGATAGGCTTTGACGCTTTCGGCCTGCCCACCGAGAACTACGCCATCAAGAACCACATGCACCCCCGCGACGTCACCAAGCGCAATATCGAGCGCTTTTCAAAGCAGCTGCAAATGCTGGGTTACAGCTTTGACTGGGACCGCATGGTCGATACCACGGACCCCAACTATTACAAGTGGACCCAGTGGATATTCCTGCAAATGTACAAGCAGGGCCTGGCGTATAAGACCTCCATGCCCGTCAACTGGTGTACGAGCTGCAAGATAGTCCTGGCAAACGAAGAGGTTGTGAACGGCGTCTGCGAGCGCTGCGGCGGCGAGGTCATCAAGAAGGAAAAGAGCCAGTGGATGCTGGCCATCACGAAGTATGCCCAGCGCCTGCTGGACGATCTGGACGACGTTGATTATATCGAGCGCGTCAAGATACAGCAGCGCAACTGGATAGGCCGCTCCACGGGCGCCGAGGTGGACTTCGCCACGACGGCGGGGGACACGATGTGCGTCTTCACCACGCGGCCGGATACGCTCTTCGGCGCGACCTATATGGTCATGAGCCCGGAGCACGCCCTTATAGCCAAGTGGTCAGACAAGATAACGAATCTGGACGCCGTCCGCGCCTACCAGCGTGAGGCCGCGCGCAAGTCCGATTTCGAGCGCACGGAGCTGAACAAGGAAAAGACCGGCGTTGTCCTTGAGGGCGTCCGCGCGATAAACCCCGTGAACGGGGAGGAGATACCCATCTTCCTGTCCGACTACGTCCTCGCGAGCTACGGCACCGGCGCTATCATGGCCGTCCCGGGCCACGACCAGCGCGACTGGGAGTTTGCCGAGAAGTTCGGCCTGCCTATAATCGAGGTCGTAAAGGGCGGCGACGTGACCAAGGAGGCCTATATCTCCAAGGACGAGAGCGCCATCATGGTGAACTCCGGCTTCCTGGACGGCATGACCGTAAAGGACGCCATCCCGGCCATGATAAAGTGGCTGTCCGAGAAAGGCCTTGGCCGCGAGAAGGTGAACTTCAAGCTGCGCGACTGGGTCTTCTCCCGCCAGCGCTACTGGGGCGAGCCCATCCCCATAATCAACTGCCCGAAGTGCGGCTGGGTGCCCATGGACGAGAAGGACCTGCCCCTGCTGCTGCCGGACGTCGAGAGCTATGAGCCGACCGACAACGGCGAGAGCCCGCTCGCGCACATGCGCGACTGGGTGGAGTGCACCTGCCCGAAGTGCGGCGGCCCGGCCGAGCACGAGACGGATACCATGCCCAACTGGGCCGGCTCCTGCTGGTACTTCCTGCGCTACCTCGACCCGGATAACGACCAGGCCCTGGCGAGCGAAGAGGCCCTGGACTACTGGAGCCCCGTGGACTGGTATAACGGCGGCATGGAGCACACGACGCTGCACCTGCTGTATAGCCGCTTCTGGCACAAGTTCCTCTATGACATCGGCGCCGTGCCGACGAAGGAGCCCTACGCCAAGCGCACGAGCCACGGCATGATCCTCGGCCTGAACCCGCACAACTACGCCAACCTCAGCGATGACGACCGCGACAAGCTGCTGGCCGAGTACGGCAGCGAGAAGGCCGTGCGCGAGTACCTGGTGGAGAAATACGGCGAAATGGCCGAGCACCCCATCGTTAAGATGAGCAAGAGCCTGGGTAACGTCGTGAACCCTGACAGCGTGGTCAAGGAGTTCGGCGCGGATACGCTGAGGCTGTATATCATGTTCCTGGGCGACTTTGAAAAGGCCGCGCCCTGGAATCCGAGTGCCGTCAAGGGCTGCAAGCGCTTCCTGGACCGCATCTGGGCCATGGCCGAGAACCGCATCGAGGGCGACGAGAGCTACTCCGCCGCCAACGAGAAGGAAGTCCACCGCTGCATCAAGAAAGTCAGCGAGGACATAGAGAACATGAAGTTCAACACCGCCATCGCCGCGATGATGACGCTGATGAACCAGTTTGCCGAGCACGCGCCCAGCCGTGGCGATATGAAGGCCCTGCTGGCCCTGCTGAGCCCCTTTGCGCCGCACATGGCCGAGGAGCTTTGGGAGATACAGGGCTTCGAGGGCATCGCCAGCCTGAGCCCCTGGCCGCAGTACGACGAGGCCAAGACGCTCGACGACGAGAAGGAGATAGCTGTCCAGGTAAACGGCAAACTGAGGAGCACCGTCGTCGTCCCCGCCGGCTGCGAGGACGCCGTCGCCGTGGAGGCCGCGCTGGCCGACCAGAAGGTGAAGAAGTTCACCGACGGCTGCGCGATAGTGAAAACGATAGTAGTGAGGGACAAGCTGGTAAACATTATCGTGAAGCCCTCCAAGTGAGTTTTTCTTGACATCGGCGCGCGAAGTAATTATAATGCATATGCTAACGGGTTAATTGCCCTTACTGCGCCGCAAGGTGTCTTTGGAGGGAGGGAATAGAATGTCTGAGATTTACGTTAAGGAAAACGAGTCGCTGGATAACGCACTCAAGCGTTTCAAGCGCAGCTGCGCCAAGGCCGGCGTCCTGGCTGACCTGAGGAAGAAGGAGTACTACCAGAGCCCCAGCGTCAAGCGCCGCAAAAAGTCCGAGGCCGCCCGCAAGAACAAGAACAAGCGCTATTATTAAAAGAAAAGCTCCGCCGAGAGGCGGAGCTTTTTGTTTTTAACCGCTGCAGGAGCAGAGCCTTATGTTTTCGCGGAAACCTAAGATATGTAGGAACCCAGTAGGGGACGGCGTCCCCGACGTCCCGCCGTCACGGTCACCACCGACCCCACCGCGTTCCGCCGCCCCCTCGTAGGGGCGGGGTTTCATCCCCGCTCGGCGCGAGTCTACCGCCGCCCCCCACGTCACCGCAGCCGCCCTGTAGGGGACGGCGTCCTCGACGTCCCGCAAATGAAATCAAAACGCCGCCGGTGGCGGCGTTTTCACCAGTTCCCACGACGCGTCCCGCACCCGGATAATTCTGTGGCACGCGGCCCGACCTCGCCGCAACCCGTAGGGGTCGGCGTCCCCGACGACCCTTTTCTTCGTCCATTGCGGACCTCACCACGTTCCGCCGCCCCCCGTAGGGGCGGGGTTCCACCCCCGCCCGGCGTCGGATGACCGTCGGCCCCACGACGTCGCACGGGCTGCGGGCGGCTTAAGCCGCCCGCAAAGGGGGAACCCCCGGCGAGGGTTCCCCCTTTGACCCCCTCCTGC
>ERZ826764.3834-NODE-3834-length-11192-cov-16.936787_pt1 | contig 11192 bp, 9 predicted proteins | sample MGYA00519870_ERZ826764 | MGnify/ENA primary metagenome ERZ826764 (study PRJEB31778, sample SAMEA3449239) | human gut metagenome | biome: human gut; feature: human-associated habitat; material: faeces | place: United Kingdom | collected 2010/2012 ...
GAGATCTGCAAACCATGTCTCTTTTTCTTTTTGCGAAACTTATTCTACCTAACCGGCTACTTCGGCCTGCTTGTTCGGATACAAGTGGCTGTATGTGTCCATCGTGGTCTGCACCTTCTCATGACCGAGCCGCTCGGCGATGAGCAGGGGAGAACAGCCCATCTCCACCAGCAGGCTCGCGTGGCTGTGCCGGATGTCGTGCACGCGGATGCGCTTGACCCCGGAGACCTTGCAGCCATGCTCCATCTCGTGATAGAGAAAATGCTTCGTGTACGGGAACAGCCTGTCGCCGGGCTGGAGGCCGTAGCACTTTTCCATGTACCCCTTCAGACAAGCGCTCAGGACTTCCGGCATCGTGACCACCCGGTTGCTTTTGGGAGTCTTGGGCGAGGTGATCACGTCCTTGTCCCCGAGCCGCTGGTAACTCTTGCTGATGGCGATGACCGACTTCTCAAAGTCGATGTCCGCCGGAGTCAGCGCCAGCAGCTCGCCCTCGCGCATACCGGTGTAGTACAGCGTCATGAACGCGGCATAGGAGGCTGGCCGGTCTCTCAGCGTTTCGATGAACTGCGCAAACTCATCCCGCGTCCAGAACAGCATCTCGTCCGCCGACTTCTTGCCCATGCTCCCGGCCTTGTGGCAGGGGTTTTCCTTCAGGCCGTAATACTTGACCGCGTAGTTGAAGATGGCGGTTATCTGGTTGTTGATGCCCCGGAGATAGGTCTGGGAATACGGCTCGCCCTTGTCGTCGCGGTAGCTGGTCAGCTCGTTCTGCCAGCGCCTTATGTCAGTCGGCTTGATCTCGTCGAGCGGCATCCGGCCGAAGAAGGGCGTTATCTTGAGGTCGATCATGAACCGTTTGTTGGCCAGAGTCGAGGGCTTGAGCCGCTTCTCCATATCCTCAAGGTAAAGCCCGATGAAGTCCTTGAACGTCATCCCGAGGCTGGCATTCGCCCGGCTTATGAAGTCGCGCTCCCACTGCAGCGCCTCGCGTTTGGTGTCGAAGCCGCGCTTCTTCTTGTGTATTACCTTACCTGTCCAGTCCTTAATGCGCACCTGAGACATCCATTTACCTGTGTTTCCGTCTTTTGTTGCTGACATGAATCGCTCCTTTCTCTCGAGTCTCAGTGTGTGTTCATGGCTTTTTGTCCTTTTTCATCTTCGCAACTAATCCGGGATTGCTCTTTACAAACTCGTGCACCATCTGTATGTCCTCCTCAGTCAGCGGTTCCTCAGCTTGGGGCTCATCGCCGCCGTCCGCCGGAGGAAGATGGAGCTCGTGAGACGAGCTGTAAGTTATGGTCTGGTCCTTCCAGGCCGCGTAGTCTTCTGCCGACAGCTGGCCGCTTGCCAGCTTGCTGCGCTGCTCTTTCCACTGTTCGAGCAGCAGGCAGAACGAGGGATTGAGCTCGGCGCTCGTCCCCGTGCCGCCGAAAGAGAGCGAGCACTTCCAGCTCTGGCTCTTTGGCGGCTTCTCAACTTCAATGTCGAAGTCCAGCTCATCTGCCGTGTCGAGCAAGAACAGAAAGTCCATGACGTCGGCAAGACTGGTCAAAACCGCCCTCCTCGTTCCGAGACCGATCATGTACGACAGGGGAACGTCCAGCGCAGCGCAGATGCTTACAAGCGCTGAAATCGAAACGTCTATGTCCCCGCACTCGTATTTCTGTATCGTTCTCAGCGAGCGGTCCAGCGTTTCAGCCAGCTTGGTCTGGCTGATGTGCCTCATTTTGCGCGCAAGGCGTATGCGTTTGCCGACCTCCTTTGAGTCGAAGGCTTCGCCGCTTTCGCCGGTGTAGTAGAAATCGTCGTAGTTGTGCTCCATTCAGTTCACCTCAAACAGAGTATATCAGATAGAAATACGAATTGCAAGTGCATATTTAAATTTGATGCTGTTGACAAACGTACTGCTAGTGCATATAATGCTATACGTATTGATAGTGCGCATTATGATAGGAGGTGAAATGTAAGCGCACTTGAGATTCATATACTTTACAATCAGGAGGTAAAATGCAGGCACAATTTGTAACGGCTCAGGAGGTAGCCGAAATAATGGGAGTCAGCAGGAGCAAAGCTTATCAGATTGTGAGAGAGATGAATCGGGAGCTGAGAAGTATGGGGTACATAACCGTTTCGGGAAAGTGCCCGGTGCAGTACTTCAAAAAGAAGTTCTACGGTCTTCAGATAGGCGGTGACGCTATATGAAGGACTGTGTGACTGAAGAAATTATTGAAGAAACCAATGAAGAAACCAAGCTGGACGGGCTGCTCAAAAAGATGCAGAAAATGAACAGCCCCGGCTATTTACATACAGTGTCGCTGAATGAACTCTATGAAAACGTGTACGAAAGCAGGCCGCCTGTCATAGACGGCCTGCTGTACGCAGGGGCGTACATACTGGCAGGCGCCCCGAAGATAGGCAAGTCTTTTCTTGTCGCCCAGCTTGCCTACCACGTCAGCACAGGCCAGCCGCTATGGGGCTATGACGTGCACCAGGGGACGGTGCTCTACCTGGCCCTGGAGGACGACTTCCGCCGCCTGCAGGACAGGATGTCGCGTATGTTCGGCGTCGAGGGGACGGACGAGCTATACTTTTCCATCGATGCGAAGATACTCGGCGACGGCCTTGACGCACAGCTGGAGCGCTTCGTAAGAGAGCACCCGGAGACAAAGCTGATAGTTCTCGACACGCTGCAAAAGGTGCGCGAGGCCTCGAAAGATTACAGCTACGGCAGCGACTATGAACTGATGAACCGCCTCAAGCGCTTCGCGGACAGCCATAGCGTTTGCGTGCTGGCTGTGCACCACACGAGAAAGCAGACGGCTGACGACTGCTTTGAGACGATCTCGGGAACGACGGGCCTGTTCGGCTGCGCGGACGGCGCGTTGCTTATGCGCAAAGAGAAGCGCACAGACCTCACCGCAACGCTCGACGTCGCAGGCCGCGATCAGCCCGACCAGAGGCTGCATCTGAAGAAAAACTCCGACAGCCTGACGTGGGAGCTGGAGTGTGCTGACACACAGCCCTGGAGACAGCCGCCGGACCCGGTGCTGGAGGCGGTGGCAAAGCTGAGTATCAGCGCCGGAGAGTGGGAGGGCAGCCCGAGCGAGCTGGCGAGGGCGATAAACACGAGCATGGCGGTAAATCGCCTGACGCGCCACCTGAACGTGAACGCTGGCCGCCTGCTGGACGAGCATCAGGTGAAGTATGAGTTCAAGACCAAACACGAAGGCCGCCGCATCCGCCTGACACACGTCCCGGTGATAGTCCAGGCGTATGAAGTGACCGTATAACGCAACGCTTGCGACGCTTGCAACGGTAAAACGTACACATCAAACAAGCGTCGCAACCGTCGCAACCGTCGCACAGACCAGAGGCTCTCCCGGCTTGTAGCCGGGAGAGCCTTGTGTCAATATCGTGCAAGCAATGTCCGTGTACGGACACAATCAAACTTCGTGCGGCGCTGGCGCTTGTTGTTATGTATGCTAGCTTCTAGATTTGAGAGGCGCTTTAACGGCTGGTCTATCAGAATGTACTTGAATTTGACATGAAACTTGATTATGTTCAATTTAGAGACTATAATATAAAATGGATTTTTATAGAGTATAGAAGGTATTTTTCATAAGAATAGATAAATTACATAAGTAGCGCGCTTAAATGGCAATAGCCACTATATCAAATATGAAAATGAAGTAATATTAAAGGCGGTGATAACAAATGACCACATATGAAAAACTGGCAACCGTCATAGCTGTCATGGCTATCTTACAGCCGTGGATTATCAAAATGTGGAACCAGTATTTTAAAAAGACCAGTCTAACCTTCATTCCGTCGTCAAAGATTAAGCTTTACTACAATAGAAGCGGCACATATGTGTATCTAGGCGGAGTTATCGAGGCAAAGAATAGAGCAGCCGTTATTAAAGATATATCGGTCAAAGTTATTAGACAAAGAGATAGAGCAGAATTAGATTTGGATTGGTCTTCTTTTATGGCACCAGCGTTTCAGTCTGTTGGAGGAAAAGCGATTACTACAAATGAGTTTGCCCGCCCATTTAAAGTTGAGGCGGGTAGCCTTTACCCCGTTTTTGTTGAGTTTGGTTCTACTATCAACAGCGAAATTGAGCGACTTGCGGAAATATACGGTATACTTTCTGCCGAGGCAAAGAGTGTTGTTGGTGCAAATGTGCCGATAGATAAAGCAAAGCAAGCATTGATTAACTCGTCGTGTTATCAACCATTTAAAGAAGAACTATTGCAAGGGTTCTATTGGAAAAAAGACGACTATTGCTTGGAGTTAACCATTACATATAATGACAATGCAAGCAAAAAATATAAATTTAACTTTTCGATTGATTCTGATGAAGCCTCAAAGGTCAGAGAAAACATTGACAAATCTATGCAATCTGTCATAGACGAATTATATATGACACCGACGAACTTCTATTTTCCTCAGAAAGAGTTTGTTCTTGCTGATGAATAAACAAAAAATAGCGGCTATACTTGCGGAGGATTCTAAACATGGCGGATAAACAAGTTAAGTCAAAGCAACGCGTAGCGGATCATGGTGAAGTGTTTACAGCAGAGCGCGAAGTAAACGCAATGCTTGACTTGGTAAAAAACGAAACAGAGCGAATTGAAAGCAGGTTTTTAGAACCGGCGTGTGGGGATGGAAACTTCCTTGCGGAGATACTCCGCCGCAAGTTGGAAGTTGTGCAGAAGAGGTACGGTGGTAATCGCACCCATTCTGATTTTGAAATGTGGTCAGTGATAGCTGTGATGAACATCTATGGCGTAGAGTTGCTGCCGGATAATGCGGCTGCCTGTAGAGAGCGGCTTTATCAAATATGGGATAATTCCTATACGACAAACTGCAAATCAGATGCCAACGACGAGTGCCGCAATGCTGTCCGTTACATACTGGAGCGTAATATTCTTTGCGGTGATGCGCTTTCGATGAGGCAGGAAAACGGTGAGCCGATAATCTTTGCTGAGTGGTCATTTGTTACAGGCACGAAAGTTAAACGTCGGGATTTCAGACTGGATGAAATGCTTGAAGGGCATCAGGAGCAGACTTCGCTGTTTATGGATGGATGGGAGTATGATGAAGAAATAGATGCCTATATTCCACTACCGCTTAAAGAGTATCCGCTGACTGATTACAGGAGGGTGCAAGAGTATGGCTGATATCTATAGCTCATTATATAACCCGGATGTTTTGTCTTGCCTTGCCAATCTATCCAATGATGAGGTGTTTACACCGCCTGCTGTTGTGAACGCAATGCTTGATATGCTGCCGCAGGAATTGTTCAGGGATAAAACCACGACATTCCTTGATCCTGTATGCAAGACTGGGGTGTTTCTTCGTGAGATTGCAAAGCGACTGATTGATGGCCTTGCAGAAGAAATACCTGACCTGCAAGAAAGGGTAGATCACATATTCCACAAGCAGCTTTACGGAATAGCGATCACAGAAATGACTTCGCTTTTATCTCGTCGTAGTCTGTATTGCTCCAAGTATCCGAATAGTCGATACTCAGTGACAAAGTTTTCGGATTCAGTGGGGAATATCCGTTTCAAGAATATGAAACACACTTGGAAAGACGGAAAATGTGTATTCTGTGGGGCATCTGAAAAAGAATACAGACGGGACGAGTCCCTTGAAACACACGCTTATGAGTTTATTCACACGGTACATCCTGAAAGGATCCTTGACATGAAATTTGATGTTATTATAGGAAACCCTCCATATCAGCTGAGCGATGGGGGAGGTGGAGCAGGAAAAAGCGCGGCTCCTCTATATCATAAATTTGTTGAGCAAGCAAAAAAGCTAAGGCCTAGATATTTATCTATGATAATACCATCAAGATGGTTTAACGGCGGGAAAGGCTTAGATGGTTTTAGGGCTGAGATGTTAGAAGATACTCATATTTCTAAAATCGTTGATTTTGCTGACTCAAAAGACTGCTTCCCTGGCGGTGTTGATATACCAGGTGGAATATGCTATTTCCTTTGGGAGCGTGAATACACGGGACTTTGTTCAGTAACTAATTTTATGAAAGGCGGAAATCAGATCACTGCTAATAGATTATTAAATGAATATCCGACTTTTATTAGAAATAACAATGCGATTAGCATTGTGCATAAGGTAGTTTCTTTAAAAGAAATAATGCTGAGTGAAATAGTTTCAAGTAGAAAACCTTTTGGTTTGGAATCAAACACAAAATTTGATAGCGACGGAGAGATAATTCTTAGAAACAGCGAGGGCATAGGCAAAATTAGAAAATCACGAATCACAACCGGTCTAAATCTGCTTGAAAAGTGGAAAGTAGTTGTTTCGAAAGTAACTTTTGAACATGCCGGAGTTCCAGATAAAGACGGTATGATGAGGGTGCTATCTGTAATCCAAATATTGCCGCCAAATTCTGCGTGTACCGAGTCATATTTAGTTGCTGGTGTTTTTGAGGATAAAACAAATGCCGAAAACTTCATTTCATACTTAAAAACGAAATTCGCTCGTTTTTTAATAATGCAAATGTTAGCGTCTATGAATATGTCAAAATCATCATACAGTTTCGTCCCGGTTCAAGATTTCTCAAAGCCCTGGACAGACGAAGAGCTATACGCAAAATACAACCTGTCTGAAGAAGAAATTGCTTTCATTGAGTCAATGATAAAGCCAATGGAGTGAGGTGTGCAAAATGCCAACGAAAGCAAAGAAATCAATTAGATATACGCAGGTGTTTGTGCCTGGAGGATTTCCAACGTTTACATATAATCCGCGAGATGAACACAAATTAGAGCAAAAAATACGAAGCGCTTCAGATAATCTATGCAAGCTAATGGTTGTCACGGGAGCAACTAAGTCTGGAAAAACAGTACTTGTTGATAAGATTTATCAACGATCTGAAAATGTGTGGATTGATGGCGGTTCAGTTAACAACGAATCTACATTTTGGGAACAGGTGATTGATCAGATGGGCGGTTACCTGGAAGTTGAAGCTGGATATCAGGATGGTACCCAATTTAAACTTGCCGGAACTGCTTCTGCTTCCATTGGAGTTCTATCTGGTAAATTCGATGGTGAATCTGCTATTAGTGAGCAGACATCAACAATTCTTCGTCGAAGCACGTCAAATAAATCTAAGGCTTTACAAGCCCTTATGCAGAATGAAGTTGCACTCATTGTGGATGATTTTCACTATATTGATAAACAAACTCAAAAAAGTATCGTACGGGCGCTAAAAAGCCCTATTATGCATGGCCTTCCTGTAATTTTTATAGCTATTCCAAACAGAAAATTTGACGTGGTTGATGTTGAACGAGAAATGACGGGTCGCATAGAAACTGTTGAAATGCCAGCCTGGTCCAGCGAAGAACTGGAAGAAATAGCGAGAACAGGATTTGAGGTTCTTAATGTTTCGACTCTTGATGATGAATACGTGGATGCGATAAGTGCATTTGTAGGAGAATGCCAAGAAAGTCCATTTCTCATGCAGGAATTTTGTAAAGAGTTATGCATTGCGTCAACTATTGACTCAAGCAAAAAAGACCTTCAACACGTTTCAAGAGTTAATGCTAATGCTATATTCGGTCATGTCGCTGAAAACAGCGGTCGTGCTATGTTTAAGAAATTAGAGCGCGGCCCGCGTCAACGGACGGATAGAAAAGACAGAAAAATGAAAAACGGAGTTGTCACTGATATATATGGCGTTGTAATGGCGGCTTTTCAAATGTTGCGACCCAATACAGAGACTATTACTTATGATACATTACGAGCGGCTATCAGACAAATACTGGTAGACGATTTACCTCAACATGGGGAAATATCAAGAGTGCTGGAGAAAATAGCAGAAATATCACACACAGACTCTTTCTCCACGCCAGTAATCGACTGGCAAAAGGATGATGATTTAATTACGATTACAGATCCGTTTTTTGCATTCTTCTTGAGATGGAACCAAGACGAAGTAGACAAAAGGTGTGAATAACATGGCTGACCAGCTTGATACATATGTTTCTGGGCGCTCAGATGCGTACCCAATGATTTATGCATATTCTGATAGTAATCCAATATATAATGGCTTGCTGAAAGTTGGGTTTACAGCCCATGGCGTTGAGAAGCGCGTAGCACAGCAATACCCCACGAAACGTCCGGACGGCAAAGTGCCGTACAAGATAGTCTTTGCTGAATCGGCCATGTATGAGGACGGCGGTTCTTTTACCGATACAGATATTCACCGGATGCTGTTGAAGAAAGGAGTTACGGGCGTCGGCGGAGAATGGTTCCGTTGCACTCCAGATGACGTTCGTGCAGCGTGGATTGCAGTAAAAAGCAGAACGTTGAATATAGAGAACCGAACTCAAACGTTTTCAATGAGGCCGGAGCAAAATGAAGCTGTTGAAAAAACAATGGCTTATTTTAAATCCGCCCATTCAGAACAGGGCAGCATGATCCCCAAGTTCCTTTGGAATGCAAAAATGCGCTTTGGGAAAACATTTGCAACATATCAGCTTGCCAAGCGAATGGGTTTTAAAAAGGTGCTTATTTTGACTTTCAAACCTGCGGTGCAAACAGCTTGGCACGATGACCTTATGACCCATGTGGATTTTGAGGGTTGGCAGTTCATATCCCGACCCAAAACAATCGGAGAGCCAAATATAGACGAGCAGTATAGACAAGCTGATTTGACTCGTCCAATTGTATGCTTTGGATCATTTCAAGATTTTCTTGGCGAGAATAAGGAAACGGGCGGTATTAAATCAAAAAACGAATGGGTACATACGACTAACTGGGACTTGGTTGTCTTCGACGAATACCACTTTGGTGCTTGGAAAGAAAGTGCTAAGAAACTGTTCGAACAAGAAGATGAAGACAGCATAGAAGCTACTGACATTGACAAGTATGATAGAGGAAATGCTGTTGATGAAACGTGGCTGCCAATTACGGCAGATAACTACCTCTATCTTTCAGGCACTCCATTTCGCGCTATTAACTCTGGAGAGTTTATTGAGGAGCAAATATATAACTGGACATATTCTGATGAACAGAAGGCAAAAGAGAACTGGATAGGTGATGATAATCCATATGCTGCTTTGCCTCGTATGGTCATGTTAACGTATAAAATCCCAGATAGCATTCGTAGAATTGCTATGCAGGGAGAGTTTGACGAATTCGATTTAAATGTGTTTTTCTCTGCAAAAGGAACTGGTGAAGAAGCAAAATTCGTATATGAAAGCTACGTCCAAAAATGGCTTGATTTGATTCGTGGTTCTTACCTTGAAACTACGGCTGACGAGCTTAAACTGGGCCGCGGCAGGCCTGCAATGCCGTATTCAGATACGCGACTACTGAATGTACTGTCACATACGCTCTGGTTTTTGCCAAACGTTGCTTCATGTTATGCCATGGCTAACCTTTTGGCACAAAAGCAGAATGCGTTTTACCACGATTACAAAATAAATATATGCGCAGGAGCAGCCGCCGGCATAGGTGTGGATGCGTTGGAGCCTGTCCTTCGGTCTATGGACGATCCACTTAGAACAAAAACTATAACTCTGTCCTGCGGAAAACTGACAACTGGAGTTACCGTAAAACCGTGGACAGGCGTATTTATGCTGCGGAATCTTAAAAGCCCTGAAACATACTTTCAAACGGCATTTCGGGTGCAGAGCCCATGGGAGATTACCATTGATGGTGGCAAAAAACAAATACTGAAAAAAGAGTGCTATGTGTTTGATTTTGCGCTTGATCGCGCATTAAAGCAGATAGCTGATTATTCCTGCAGGCTGAACGTAGATGAGGGTAATCCTGAAAAGAAGGTGGGGGAGTTTGTAAAATTCTTACCAGTTATTGCTTATGACGGCAGCACTATGCGGCAGGTCAATGCGGGAGAAATACTTGACATAGCAATGTCTGGTACGTCAGCCACCTTGCTTGCAAGAAGGTGGGAATCTGCGCTGCTAGTCAATGTTGACAATGACACTTTGCGTCGCCTAATGGCAAACGAAGCGGCCATGCGAGCCTTAATGAACATTGAAGGCTTCAGAAGCCTCAACGAGGATATTTCTACTATTATAAACAAGTCAGAGTCCGTCAAGAAAGCAAAGAAAGAGTCAGATAAGCTTACTCCAAAGGAGAAAAAAGAACTGTCTGAAGAAGAAAAAGAGTTTAAGTCGAAAAGAAAGGAGATACAAGAAAAGCTTATTAAATTTGCAACACGTATTCCAATCTTTATGTATCTTACAGACTATCGAGAATACTGTTTAAAGGATGTAATTACTCAGCTAGAGCCCAAGCTATTCAAAAAGGTAACAGGCTTAGAGGTGCAGGACTTTAATTTGCTGTGCGAACTGAATGTATTCAATGCGCCACTTATGAACGATGCGGTTTATAAGTTTAAGCGATATGAAGATTCAAGCCTGGTATATACAGGTTTGGAGAGTAAACATTCGGGTGAAAGAGTTGGATTATTCGATACCGTGCTTAGCCAAGAAGAGTACGCCACGTTATATTCTTCCCAGCAATCATCAATGTCTGGTATCGGTTATGATAACAGTGAGCTTCCGAGTCCGTCAAAAGCATCCGTAATAAAGGACAAGGAGCAGGAAGAAAGCGAGGAAAAGGCTCCTACAGAGGAATTGAATAAGGCTGAGAAACCTGACAAAGAACCGTCGAGCCACAAGTCAACTTCAAAGTCGTTAATACATAAAGCGGTATCTAATACTTTACCTCATGATGACAAAAAGACTGTTATAGATAAAGTGGTGACGGGATGTAGGCTGGTTCATAAGTCTTTCGGTGTTGGTATTGTAAAAAACATAGATCATCAGTACATAACTGTAGACTTTAGTGGAGTAGATAGACGCTTCCTTTATCCTGCAGCTATTTTACAAGGCTTCTTGAAATTAGAGTAAAATATCGAATGTTGGTGTCGTCTGAGCAAAATGGCAATATCTCGTTGAATATAAGGTTTTACATTACGTTTGATAAGACATTCCCGTTCATAGTTTAAAACCGGCGTCCACCACGGGACGCCGGTTTTATTTCAGCTCCTGCTCCAAGCCCCTGAACAGCTCTGAGTGAAAGAAGTCCTCGATCGAGATGCCCCCAGGCCGTCGCAGAGCTTTTTGATCGTGGTAGTGTCAAGAGTTTTTCGCAAATTGGTTTGCAGACTCTGTGGTGAATGAAGT